>Ga0272443_10003053_pt1 | contig 20279 bp, 22 predicted proteins | sample SSMAcet12_FD_193581 | JGI IMG/M metagenome (GOLD analysis project Ga0272443, IMG submission 193581) | Marine sediment archaeal communities from Little Sippewissett salt marsh, Falmouth, MA, United States - SSM-Acet-12 | ecosystem: Environmental > Aquatic > Marine > Wetlands > Sediment ... | reverse complement strand
GGAGGGAACCCTCAGGGAGTGTATAAACGCTCCTGCAACACGTCTTGTGGCTGATTTTCTCGCATTTCCCGCGATGAACTACAAAAGGGGAACTATTGAGCGGGACGGTCCATATGTGATGCTTCGTGTCGGTCGATATGGTTTTTCGATAAGTGAATATGCAAAAAGACAGCTTGCCCCAATGGAAGGACAGGATGCGGTTATCGGATTACGTCCGGAGGATTTAAACCTGAGGCCGTACCAGACCGGCGATCCTAGCGTGATGAACCTCGCCAAGGTGACACGCTCCGATCACCTGCCCGGAATTCTTGTTGTAAGGCTAGATGCTGAAGGTGACGACTGGCTTTCTATCGTGGAACCGTCCCGTGCGGTTTTCACCGGTCAGCTCGTTGAACTTCGTCATGACCCGGACCGCGTGCACCTGTTTAATCCCGTGTCCGGTGTAAGTCTGCTTGACTGAAACTCCCGGCGGAGTTAAATTAATTTCATTATTATCTTAATTTATCGGTATGTGGAAGGCTTGTAAGTGGCCGGGAATTCGAGATGTCCGACTCAATAGATAATGAACGCTCAAGGTTTGAGAAGTACCTCCGGTCACGGGGGCTGCGATTAACCCGTCAGCGAGAGGAAATTTTCGAGGAAGTTTTCAGGCACAAGGGTCACCTTGATGCTGAAAGCGTCCTTAAACACATGCGAAAATTTGGGAAGAAGGTCAGCCGCGCAACGGTGTACCGTACGCTTGATCTGCTGGTTCAGGCCGGGCTTGTCAAACCCGTTCAGCTGGGTTCCGTCCAGCTTTTTTATGAGCACGTACCACCCGGAGAACATCACGACCATCTGGTCTGCACAAGTTGCGGTTCAATCGAAGAATTTTATTCAAGGGAGCTGGAGGAGACTCAAATAGCAATCTGCAGGGAAAGATCATTCAAACCATCGCATCACACAATGGTAATTTTCGGGACATGCAGAAAGTGCGGTTCGGATAAGTAATCTCAATTGTAGAAATGGATCAGGTGTGTAACTGCTTTCGCGATGCCTTGGCCCTTATTCTCAGGCGGTCTATTCTTTTTGGTGTTGCCGGGTGAACCTTGAAGAGAACCTGGTAAGGATCACGTGCATTCGGGTTGATGATGCAGCAGGGACTGAGCGCCAGGTCTATCTCGAAAGGCAGCGCAAGAACCGCATCCGACAGTTTCATCAGACCATATGGAAGGTAATCAGGATTCTCGAGTCTTCGAAGTGTTCCACCATCGATTTTATGAGCTGTCCTGGTATTTCGTCCGATTAGTGACAGGGGATAGCCTACAAGAAATGCTGGAATCATGTTCAGTATCATTTCGATAAGATTAGGCTCAGATGTCGGTTTCCCCTGGATCAGCGTCCCGAGCCGTCCCGGAAGCAGTATAATCCAGAACAGGGTCGCAAGGCCCGTGTTCGCTGCGGTGGCACCCTCCCTGATGGATTCAATCTCTCTCATCACAAGGCCTATCTGCGCCTTGTCTTCAATGTTTTTAAAGAACCCATGGGAAATGATCAGGTGAGATTTCTTGGGTGAAAGTCCGAGTGACATCACCATAGGTGACACGTTACCAAGCAACCACAGTGAAGGTGTTCGCATATTTGGCCCGATCGCCTTGTTCTTTACCAGTGTTGCGATCTCAGGATAAAGACCGACATTGTATGGCTCAGGTTTAAGGGTTTTGAGCAGTATCACGTCTCCCCAGATCCATGCGATTATCCACCACAGTATGGCAATAGACCCGCCGATAATCGCAGCGAGAATGAAATTACTGAAAATGAGCGCGGGTATCGCAGCAGTGATTACAATAAATAGAAGGTATGCCAGAAACACTTTGCCATTCAGCATAACTACATTCACTCCATCAAGTCCGGAACCATCTGGTTACATCTGTACAATGTATTATCATTACACCATGGGGGGCATTGACTAAGATAAGTTATACTTACTTAATCAACCAGGCCCTTATTGATTAATACCTGATTATAAGTTTTTTTAATGGGAAGGTAAACTTATCAGCACAATAACTTTTATTCTTCATCTCCGGTGTCGGTATACCCGATAACCTGGTCGCAGTTTACACACCTGGTTGCGTCAACCGGATTCATTGTGCCGCAGTAGTTGCACGCTTTCTCGCCAAGCGATGCTGTAAGGCTGTCCAGCGGTTTATGACACTCATTGCAGATTTTTTCACCGACCGGATTTTCCGCACCGCAGTGCGGACAAAGTTTGTAACGGGTTTCTTCCTGGTGAGCCAAATCAGCGCCGGTGGCAAACACAGCACGCGATCTGAACATCAGGTACAGGGGAAGGAAGATTGGCCCGAAGAAAACGACCGAAACAGACCAGAATGTAACAGCCGACTGCCCAAGTCCTCGTTTCTTCGCATCCTCCTGCACCCTGTAACCGGCCCATGCGAAAAAATACATCAGCACGGCTGCTATCAGAAAAACCAGTAACCACCATTTCTGGATGAATTGCGCGAATGCGTCTGTCATGTCGTGGGTTTAAACATCAGTTGAACTGGCGTACAAGTCGAACGACTTTCCCGATTATACTGACATTCTGTCGCTTTATATCCGGATACTCCGGATTCGCCGACCTGAGTATAGCATGATCGTCCTTAAGGAACACGCGCTTCAGCGTGACCTCATCACCATCGAGCCTGACCGCACATACCGATCCCTGCTCGATCGCGTTCTTCAGCATCGGGCTGAGTACCACGTAATCACCTTCTACTATTCCAATATCCCTGAGACTCTCACCCTCGACTCTCAGCGCGAACAGGTCCGGGTCCTTTGGTAGTCCCGTCCTCTCCACCGCGAGGTTGTCGATAGTGTTTTCCTCTACTCCAACCGGGAAACCCGCCGGTATCTGTCCAAGAACGGGAAGTTCGAAAGTCGGCCCTTCCTTGAGAGCGTCAAGCAGGCTCTTTTTAAATTCCTCGAGTTGCCTGATTACTTCATGGATATCACCTGTGGATTTTACCGCGGTTGCTTCCGGAAGCCGCGAGGTCTGTATCCCGGCACGGTTGGTAAGTTCGTCCTCCACGAGTTTGATTATCTGTTCCTCGCTGAGGGGACGTCCCTGTTTGTCATACTCGAGGTATCCCGCTGCCATCATCAAAAGATCGACCCTGAAATCGAGCGCTTTAGCAAACCGCTGCAGAATCCTGGGGGAGGGGGGATTTCTGTGGGCGTTTTCAAGCCTCGATATGTACCCGGCGTCGACTTGCGCGTCCCTTGCGAGCTCGTAAATACTCTTGCCGCGAACTTTGCGGATTTTGCGCAAAATACTGCCGAACATGCGACGGATCGGAGTGGGCTTCGTTGATGTGGATGGAGTCTCTGATTTCATGGTAATATTAAAATCGGCTGTTTAGATGAAATCTTTGACAATATTCCAAAATCAGTAATGTATTTGACCGCGATAAAACTGCCAAATTCACAAAAAACCACCAGATTTCAGCCCTGGAACACCTTAATCCAGCCACCCCGTACAATTAGATTACACTTACCTATGCCAGAAGTCAAGGATATCGGGTTTTAAAAATTCTTGCATGACACATAAAAAATGCATAAAAATGCAAAAACCGGAGGGGTTGCCTCCGGTTGCATTGCGGTTTTATTGCGTAGGAGGGTCAGTCGCCGGACGAGGGGATATGCCCCTCGCTGTTCAACCTCGCAAGAAATTCGTCAACCGACACGGCCCCGGTGTTTCCTACAGTGCGCTCGTTAACTGAGACCGTACCGTTTGCTTCCTCTTCCGGACCAACCACGAGAAGGTATGGAACCTTCTTAAGGCGTCCGTCCCTTATCTTGTATCCGATCTTCTCATTCCTCAGATCGGGCTTGACCCGAAATCCGGCTCTGTGGAGTTTATCCGAAACCTGTACGGCATATTCATTGGTCTTCTCGCTTATCGGAAGCACTCGTGCCTGTTCAGGTGCAAGCCATACCGGGAAAGCCCCGGCCGTGTGCTCGATAAGCGTTCCGAAAAACCTTTCCAGAGAGCCGACAATCGCACGATGTACAACTCTCGGACGCTGACGCTCGCCACTTTCGTCAATGTATTCAAGGTTGAAACGCTCCGGCAGATTGAAATCTACCTGAATCGTACTTAACTGCCACATTCTTCCGATTGCGTCTTTTACAAAAATGTCCACCTTCGGACCGTAGAATGCCCCACCACCGATATCAAGTTCGTAATCCCATCCGACCCTCTTGAGAGCTCCCTTCAATGCTTCCGTGGCAGCTTCCCAGTTCTCTTCGGATCCGATAGAATCATCCGGACGGGTGGCAAGTTTCACGATGTACTCGAAATCAAACGTCCTGTAGACAAAATCGGCGAAATCCATCAGCCCGGTTAACTCACCCTCAAGCTGATCGGGTGTGCAGAAATGATGTGCGTCGTCGATTGTGAGATTTCGCACACGGGTAAGTCCGTGAAGTACCCCGGATCTTTCGAACCGGTAGCATGTGCCGAACTCGAAGAACCTGAGCGGGAGGTCCCTGTAACTTCTCAGATCACTTTTGTAAATCAGGATATGCCCCGGGCAGTTCATCGGCTTTACGACGTAGTTGATGTCCTCCGACACATGGTGAGCCTGGAACATATTCTCTGCATAGTGGCTTGTGTGACCGGATGTTTTGAACAGTTCCTCCTTGAAAAGGTGCGGGGTTACAACAAGGTCGTAACCTCGCCTGACAAGTTCTCCCTCGACATACTTCTTCAGCAGGTTTATTACCATCGCCCCGTTGGGTTTGAAGATGACAAGTCCCGCTCCCGCCTCTTCGGTAAGGAAGAACAGGTCCAGTTCCTTTCCGAGAACACGGTGGTCGCGACGCTTCGCCTCTTCAAGCATCTCGAGGTGATGCTTAAGGTCCTCTTTGGAGAAAAACGCGGTGCCGTAGATTCTCTGAAGCATCGGGTTGTTCTCGTCGCCCTTCCAGTATGCTCCGCCTGTGCTCAGAAGCTTGAAGTGTTTAAGTTTCCCTGTATCGGGAAGGTGCGGTCCGCGGCAGAGATCGGTGAAATTCTCCTGCGAGTAGAACGACACCGTCTCGCCTTCAAGTTCGTCAACATGCGGAACCTTGAGTTCCTCTCCATGCTCTCTCAGGATATCCTTAGCCTCTTCACGACTGACAACGTTACATGAAAGCTCGAATTTGGATTTTGCGATCTTCTTCATCTCGCTCTCGAATTTCTTAAGATCTTCGGGAGTGAAGGGTTTATCGACGAGAAAGTCGTAATAAAAACCGTCCTCGATCGCAGGACCGAATCCAAGCTGCGCGTCAGGATGAAACCTTTTAACCGCATGCGCGAGCACATGTGCGGCGGTATGCCGCAGGATACCAAGAGCCTCCGGGTCCCGATCTGTCAGGAGACGGAGGTCGCCGTCTGTAGTCAACGCCCGGTCGAGTGAGATAATGTCACCGCTGAACACGGCTCCTACACTCTTCCGGGCCAGGCCCTCCGAAATTTCCCGGGCGATATCAATCGGTTTGATTCCGGGAGGATACTCCTTTGCATCACCGTCTGGCAGTGTGATGCGAACCATCGGGAAGCTCCTTTCACGCGCGTGAGTCTGGTTTGGCAGCCTTTATTTGGATTAAGCTGGTATACACGCGCAGAAGTTCAAAACTGTTAACATCATAACACAATAGTGTCCCCGGTAAAGGGTTCGATATTATTAATTATGTCATCAGAATGACAGGCTGTCCGGACGGTATCAAGTGGATAAAAAATATACCGGAACTGACCGGATCGGCTAAAAAAGGGTTGCGTGCGGCTTTTATGCCTGATTAATGCAGATTTCAGTGCCGCCTTATTCCGATATCATGAAAATATTCTGTTATCCTGCCATTGCCCGAAACATTATTAATCCGCTATACTATTAGACAGAAAGGCAAAGGAGTTTGCTTTATTATGAAGAAGCTCGCAATCTTCCTCAGCATTTTATGCTGGGCATTCATGGTTTTAATCGGATGCTCGGGTGCCCCGACGATGCCCGGTGACATTCCGGATTCTTCCCAGGTGATTTCGCCATATGGTCCCGAATTAAACCGGGTTAACCTTGGTACATGGGAAGTCGTTGTCGAGAACGACGGTATACTAACAACCCGCCTGATCGAAAGGGATATCAACCCGCACTTCAACGTGAAGTTTTTCCTTAAACCACCGAAGTGCTATGACTGCCTCACGTTCAGCAACGTCTCGAACGATCCCGACAATCAGATCCTGACGGCTGATGTGACGATTAAGAATCCCACAACTTTCAGTGCCGCGGATATAAGGGGGATCGTTATCTCAAATAATCCGGAAGTGTATCTTGTGAATGCGGATGACTACACTACATTCTGGGACGATGACGATCCTGCTGACATCAACCCGTTCAGGTTGTTTGGAAAAGACCTGACAGATGGCATTGTCGAGGGAGAAGCTGAGGTAACAGAGACATTCGAGCTTCACTATGATGCAATTCCATTTATGTTCGACACGGCAGCGGATGCGATTTACCCTGTTGATGCGACGCGCGAGCCTTACTCCATTCAGGACCAGATGATCGATGATGTGCTTGATGTAAATGGTAGCCAGCAGAGAACGATCTCCATGAATATCTATGACAGGAACGATGATATCGGGACTGTCAGGGTTACGAATGAAGCCCTGGGGATCGATATCGATCTTCTCAACGATGGCGATAATTACTATGCGGATGTGCAGAACTACAACAATGCGCCTGCGGGCGACTACGATCTTCTGATAACAGCGGGTGATTCTGTCGAGCCATGGTTCCTTTACGATTACCTTACCGTGACTGTAGTTGAATCGATCGGTGAATGGGTAGTAGATGAAATCGTTTTCGATAACGGCGGCTGCGGACGTGACGTGGGTTTCGGAATTGATATTTTCACCGGAAGCACGGCGGCTTTCACATGTGGAGGAACGGGCTGCGCGGACTTAATGATATCGAGTAATATACTCACCGGTACAGAATCCTATTTCAACCTGGAAGAAATTGATGAACTTGTTCCGGGGTTCAGCCCTTATCCTGTTACGAGGCTTGATTCGGGCATGGCCGGGGGAGTGGTATTTTTCTCAAGTTCTGATGAGATTTACACCGATCCCTTCTACACGGGTCCGGTAAGCTCGCTGCTCGTTTCCGTCTTTCCGGACTTTGAGGGTAATCCTGATTACATAAATCCCGGTGATGGGGACGCGGGAAGAATGCATCCCGCTAATTCAGCATTGAAGGGTGTCGATGTATCAAGCGATATCAGTGGAAATATGTATGGTCTGTGGGCCGATCCGGATGGAGTACTGCCCCCTGAGATATACGGCCTGGGCCCCGATTACACGCGCCATGATGTATTTATGGGCGGAGAGTTCCCGTCAGAGCTGGTTGGAGCCGGCCCCGGTAAGATCTCACCTGTCCACTCTGACCTCAAGGCACTTGCGCTGCTTGCGTTTGAATTCGATTACGGCATATTGGGCATTCTCGAGTATGACGGCTCAACAACCGAGTTTGAGATTATCAGGTTCAATATAGATTACGTCCTGAAGATTACAACCTTTGAGCTACTCGACACCATCGTGGTCAGTACATACGAGGGTATGGACGCTGACATCCTTCCGATGAATGAAATCTACTGGCCGAATCCGGATACAACCGGAGTATATATACTTCTTCAGGGAGAAACAGGACCATTTATCCAGGCTTACGAAACAGAAACATACCAGATGGTACAGTCAATCGGTGACTCGGCTCATGTGTTTATGGGCGGAACGGCTGCCAGCCTTGAGGCTGAGAACGGTGAATGGTTCCTGTTGGTAACAAATCAGGAAACAGGTGCAGCAATTCTGACCTGGGTACTGTAAAACAATAAAACGATAAACCATGTTTGAAAATATTCTGAGACTCAGATACATACTATTCGGGGGATTCATAATCCTTGTGCTTGTTTCCTATCCCCTGTTTGGTATGAAGAAACCGGCAGGTGTGCTCGATGCCGTGCTGCCGGGAAATCACGACCTTCTGTATTTCGCCACGGATGCACCGGATAATTTTATTATCTACTCCCCGGGACTCAACGCAAATCGGGGGATTCATTCGGCAAGCGAGCGTATGTCCGATATGGTTGTCTCACCCGATGGAAGTGTTGTGTGGACAGCAACAAAATCAGGCTATATCGACCGCTATGAAATTCCGCAGGGCGATGCAGGGGTATCGTCAAGACCAACCCATCACTCCCGTATAGCACCGGTACTGTCCTCGATAGCCCTCTCGGCTGACGGGCAGTTTGTCGCGGTGGGATACGGGAACTCGGAAGATTACAACTCCAGAAGCATCAAGATTCTGAAATCCGATACGGTATCGATCGACGATGAATATGCGGACTTTTCGGTCTCCGGGGATATCCAGGATATCGTCGCGAATCCGGTTCGCGGTCTTTTCTATGTAATTAATTCGCACTCGGACAGGGTTCGTATCTACAACGTTGATCGTTTCAGGCTTGAACGTGACATAATAGAGCTGGGTAACTCACCGGGTCAGTTTGTTGTTCATCCAAACGGTGAGAGAGCTTACGCGGCAATGAATGCGCGTAACCAGGTTACCCCGGTCGATCTAATCACGAACGAGACGGTGGAGTCCATTCCACTCGGTTTTCCCCCGTACGCAATGGCGTTTAACGTCGATGGTTCCCATCTCTACGTGGCCAGTCGTGACTCGTCGAGAGTCGTTATCATCGACACTGAGACGGACTCCGTGCTTACGGCATTTGACCTTCCTCCAAGAATGGAGGGAGTTGTTGAGGCGAATTTCGCCGAGATAATCGCGATATCGACGGATGAAAACTACCTGTACGTTCTGCCGAAGCGACAGGAACTGATTGTATACGACATTTCTGAAGTGCGGAATCCGGCTAACTCAGGGGCAAGGTCGCCAATGGTTCAGTCGCATGTGCTTACGAGTATTCCTCTTTACATGAATGTGATTCGCGGGTACGAGATTCCGGGGATTTAATAAACCTTAAATAATCCTGCAAACAACTCAAGCCGGATCGTGTCCGGCTTTTTTTAATCCCAGGTTTAAGGGAGCACCTTTTAATTTTCACTTGCCGGTGTTGGCTGTGTTACGGATTCGGAATCTTCGGTCGAATCTGTTGCGGAACCGTTACCGTTCGGTGATTTGGGCGTGGTCTTCAGTCCGGATTTTTTACCGACACTGCTTTTCCTGTTGTCGGTTACATAGAAACCCGATCCCTTGAAGATCACTCCGACCTGGCTGATGATTTTCTGCGTCCGACTGCTTGCACATTCGGGACATTTGTACTTTTTCGCTTCACCTATCGGGTGTTCTCTTTCAAACACATGTCCGCAGGCTTTGCACTGATACTCGTATAATGGCACTTCGTTAATACCTCTGGATAAAGAATTCCTGGAGATCACGCAATTTCTCCGGGTATATTCCGTCTCTGTTCCTGTTATTTCTTATTATCACGATCCACGAGTTCACCTTCAACCTTTTGCGGTTCGACCGTTCTTACGGGTTGTACCGGACTCGCGGACCGTGGAACAAGTCCGGCCATCTCCCTGTAATCGGTTTCGGTGAATTTCTGCTGCACCTTCTGGTACAGGCGTCTCAGTAATTCTTCGACCGTCTCCTGCATCTCCTCCATCTGCTGACGCATCCGCAGAATGATCTCGACACCGGCAAGATTAACACCCATGTCCTGGGTCAGGTTAATTATGCTCCTGAGTCGCTCGATATCCGCTTCGCTGTACAGACGTGTCTGCCTGTTCGTACGCTGTGGTTTTATCAGTCCTTCGCGTTCGTAGAGACGCAATGTCTGCGGATGAACACACACCATGTCAGCGACTACGCTGATTGGATATTTCGGCCTGTTTTTGTCCTCGTCGGGCATATTGTTTCACATTTTGTTCGGGCTCTTCGAGATTCAGGTCGAAAAAAACCTCGCAGGCCCTTCCGTTGATTTTACTGACTATAGCAGTATAACGCGATTTGTCATTGTCTGACAGTATTTCCGATTCTTCGACGCAGCCAATAAGGTAAAAATCACGGGCATACAGTTTGGCTGTTTCGTCGCTTAAATGCCCTATTGCGTATTCTCCCGAGTCAAACCTCCCAGTGTTGAACTGACTTTCCGCCCGGAACAGGGATTTCATTTCCTCCTCCTCCTCTCAATAAGGCCCTCTAACTATGTTGATTGTGCTTTCTTTACCGATGTTCGGATTAGTTATCTCGGGATTATTCTTCCGGGTGCTCACCCCTTTCATCCACGGAGTCCGGTTCGTCGTCCTCCTGAATTTCTTCGACGGATACAATGACCTGCGGTGTCCTGAGTATCCTGTCATGCAGCATCCACCCGCTTCTCGCGACCTCGATCACGTACCCCGGTTCAATTTCACGGGACACTTCGCGAACTGTAGCTTCCATGATAGCTGAATCGAAAATATCCCCTGGTTTTACTTCTATTCGCTTAATGCCATGCGACGCGAGTATCCGCTTCAATTCTTCTATTGTATATTCTACACCAATTAAAACATTGCGGGCTTCATCCGGTATATTTTTCGAAAATGTTACCGAGCTTTCAAAATAATCGATCACCCGGAGAAGCTCGAATGCCAGGTCATAAGACGCGTATTTCCTGATACTGGCTTTCTCTTCCTCGACACGTCTCTTGTAGTTACGGAAACTTGCCCTCTCGCGCTGCCAGTTGAGCTTCATTTCCTCCAGCTTATCTTCCGGCGACGTCTCCTTCTCATCGGCTACGGATTCCCCAGATTCCGGTTCTTCCGTGTTCAGGGCTTTTTCCGTAACCTCATGTTCAGCTTCAGGCTCGGAAATGTCACTGCCGGCATCAGCCTCTTCGGTCGGAGAGTCGCAGTCCCTGACCGGAATTCTTCTTGCTTTTTTTCCTTCTGTCATTGTATGGGGCTACCAGTCCTTGGTTCTGTTACTGCTCCGAATCATCTCCTGGCGTCCATTCCGGACCGCTCTCGGCTCCACCCGGAGGCGGGGCGTCACCAAAGTTTTGCTGCCCCATGTCGGGTCCGTCCTGGGGTGCTCCCGCTGCTGCCTGGTCTTTCTGAATGGCCTCGTAGATCGCCTGTCCTATCTTCTGCGCTGCGGTGCCAAGGGTTTCGAGCGCACGTTCGTAATTGTCGCTGTTGTTGGATTCCAGGGCCTGCTTCGCATTCGCAAGCTCCTTCTCCACTTCAGCTTTAATTTCCGTCTCGACCTTGTCTCCGTGCTCTCCGAGGTTCTTCTCCGTCTGGTAGATAAGGCTTTCAAGCCGATTTCTCAGCTCGGCTTCCTTACGCTTTCGCTCGTCTTCCTCGGCATTAAGCTCAGCCTCTCTGACCATGTCATCGATTTCACTGTCGGTCAGATTAGTCGACGATGTAATTGTGATCGCCTGCTCCTTGCCTGTGCCGAGATCCTTCGCGGTGACATTCACAATTCCGTTTGCGTCAATGTCGAACGCAACCTCTATCTGTGGCAGGCCACGCGGGGCAGGGGGGAGTCCGGTAAGCGCGAATCTCCCGAGTATCTTGTTCTGTGGAGCGATTGGACGCTCACCCTGGTATACAACGATTTCAACCTGCGACTGGTTGTCCGCCGCGGTTGTGAATATCTCGCTCTTCCTCGTGGGTATTGTCGTGTTCTTGGGAATCAGTACGGTCATTACCTGGCCGAGTGTTTCGATGCCCAGCGAAAGAGGGGTGACATCGAGAAGGACTACGTCTGAAACTTCACCGCCAAGTACACCGGCCTGGATCGCCGCGCCGATCGCCACAACTTCATCCGGGTTGACCGACTTGTTCGGGTCCTTTCCGGTCAGTTCCTTAATTAACTGCTGCACGGCCGGGATTCGAGTCGATCCGCCAACCAGTAAAACCTGGTCGATGTTCCCCTTGCTGACACCCGCATCCCTCATCGCGGTCTCGGTCGGACCCTTGGTCATCTGTACTAGATCATAGGTGAGTTTTTCGAACTCCGCACGGCTAAGGTCCTTTACAAGATGCTTGGGACCGGACTGGTCAGCCGTAATAAATGGAAGATTGATCGTAGTGCTTGTCTTGCTCGACAGCTCTACCTTTGCCTTCTCAGCCGCTTCTCTCAGCCTCTGAAGGGACTGGGGATCCTTCGATAAGTCTATCGTGGTTTCATTTTTAAACTGCATAACAAGCCAGTCGACTACCTTCTGGTCAAAGTCATCGCCACCGAGAAGGTTGTTTCCGTTTGTCGATTTGACCTCGAAAACCCCGTCCGCGATCTCAAGGATACTGACATCGAATGTTCCGCCTCCAAGGTCGAACACCATGACCGTCTGCTCGCCGGACTTGTCAAGACCGTATGCAAGTGCTGCGGCAGTCGGCTCGTTTATTACACGGCGTACGTTGAATCCGGCAATTTTGCCCGCATCCTTCGTAGCCTGTCTCTGGCTGTCCGTGAAATACGCCGGGCAGGTAATGACGGCATCGGTGATTTTCTCACCGAGTTTTGCTTCCGCATCAGCCTTCAGCTTCTGAAGTACGTATGCGCTTATTTCCTGCGGGGTGTAATCCTTACCTTCTATGTTAACCTTGTAGTCACGTCCCATCTGCCTTTTAATGGACATGATCGTACGGTTGGGGTTCATTACAGCCTGGTTCTTAGCAACTTTACCAACAAGCTTCTCGCCTTCGGTTGAAAAAGCGACAACCGATGGTGTGGTGCGATCACCCTCGGCGTTTTCAAGTACCGTTGGATCTCCGCCTTCCATGACGGCAATTACAGAGTTAGTTGTTCCCAGGTCAATACCTGCTATTTTAGCCATTTTATCCTCCGTAGAGCGCTAGAATGCTCTATGTGATACTGATGCCAGTATATAACTTGAGTCTCTCTCTGTCAAGTGATTGGCTGCGAAAATTACGAAAATCCAGCCATTTTCAACTGGATTTCCTTAATTTACACAAATTCCGATAAACTATTTTTTGTTAGATGTTTTATTTCAGGATTTTTTCGTTTTTTAAAAATTCAACAAGGCTTGAAAAACCATCTGTTACCGCGCCTCTGATTCCGGTTTGTACTGACGCTTCCACGTTTATTATATTGTCATCCAGGTAAAGTACTTCGTCCGCTTTTACTTCAAGTGCCTTTACAGCGTTTGTAAATGCCTCTGTATCAGGTTTTAAAAAACCGGTTCGATGCGACGGGAAATTATAATCGAACAACTTATCAAGCCCGGTTTTCTCGACGAAACTCGTCCAGTGTATGATGTTGTTATTCGACAGACTCGCAAGAGTATATTTCTGTCTGAGTATCTGTAATAACTCCCGGGCACCCGGGTAAATCCTTTTGGGCCATCGCTCGAATTCATAAAGAAACTGGTTCTTTTCAACCGGCAGTCCGAATTCCTCTATCATCGATTCGGCAAACTCGTCGGGTGCGGATTTCCCGGATTCAAATTTTCTTACGGAAGGCGATTTGAGCCAGGCTTCCCACAATTCTTCTACGGTGAACCGCTCGTTTGTCCATTCAAGCATGCGCGGAACCCCGGTAAGCTCGACTATCACGCCTCCGAGGTCGAAGAGCAGCACACTGAACCGATTATTCTCTTCATTAAGCCTGATGGTCTAATCCTCACCGTATGCCAGGACCCACTTCTCGTAATCCAGGGTATAGTCAAGAAGCTCGGACTTGTTGAAATAAAGGCCGATCTCACGTTTGGCGCTTTCCGAACTGTCGGATGCGTGAATTATGTTCAGCGGTAACTCCTGGCCGTAATCGGCCCTGACCGTGCCAATCGCGGCTTCACTCGGAAGGGTGGAGCCGATCATCTTCCTGACCTGCTGAACCGCATCGCGACCTTCTATTACCGCGACAATAATTGGACCCGAAGTGATATACCTTAAAAGTTCGGGATAGAATTTTTTACCAACGTGTTCTGCGTAGTGTTTCTCTGCCAGTTCCTCGGTGACACGGATCATCTTCATGGCCACGATTTTCATAACTCGTTTTTCAAATCGCTGGAGGACTTCACCTACCAGGCCACGCTGTACCGCGTCGGGTTTGAGCATTATAAATGTGCGTTGAATCTTCATTTCTGTTTCACCGTAACGGATAAACCGGACCTCTTTATCAAATATCGTCAGATTGGGCAGAAGATTTCTCATCCATTTTGCGTTTTATCTGCATGATGATGAAAATTACTATCGCGATAGCTGCCCCGATCACGATCACAATGTCGACATAGTGGAAGTAATCCCTTAAAGAGTCCCAGTTTTCCTTAAGCTTGAAACCAAGCCATGCGAGGAACGTGTTCCAGATACATGCGCCGATGGTTGTCAGGATGAGAAACTGTCCCATCGGCATTCGACCCATGCCCGCCGGAATGCTTATAAAGTGCCGGACGACCGGGATGAACCTGCAGATAAATACCGTGATGCCGCCGTACCGATTGAAATACCTTTCGGTAGCGTCAAGATGATGAACGTTCAGAAGGAAGTATTTGCCGATCTTCAGAACCAGCGGCCTTCCACCGTACAGGCCCATCCAGTAAGACGCGAGGCTCCCGATTATGGAGCCTATTGTCGACCACAGCGCGATCAGGGGCATGGACATGACACCTTCCCATGCCAGGAATCCGGCGAACGGCATTACCGCCTCGCTCGGAATCGGAGCGATCATACTTTCGAGAGCCATAAGGCCCATAACGACGGGATATCCGCCAACACGTATTACTTCAGTGCACCAGACAGTTATGTGCTCGAAAATACTGGTGTGCGCGGCAGTATCGGATGCCGCCTGCGCAAGCTCACCACCATGTTCTCCGGCGATTTCCACCGCCTGGATAATAACGAGGAATAAATCGGGAAGTGTCATCTATTGATTATACCTGTTTTACTTGAAGTGCTTACTCACGCTCGTGCCGGTATGGATCGAATTTATGGCACTGGCGAAAAGTGGTGCAACCGAGAGCACTTTCAATTTTTTCTTTTTCCCCCTGTCGAAAATTGGTACCGTGTTGGTTACCACTATTTCCTTAACTTCAGTATTTTCAAGTTTACCGATTGCATCGGGACTGAAAACAGGATGCGTGCATCCCGCGTAAACATCAAGAGCCCCGGCCTCCTTGACGGTTTCGATTGCCCTGATAATGCTTCCGCCTGAGTTGATCTCGTCATCGAGGATGATAGCAGTGTGGCCCTTTACGTCACCGACTACACCGTGTACCTTCAATGAGCCGGTGATCTTGTCACGACGCTTGTCAACAATTGCGAGCGGGCATTTGAGACGTTCGGCATACGCACCCGAACGTCGTGCACTGCCGGCATCCGGTGCGACAACCACGAATTTCTTAAATCTTTTTTTCTTCAGGTACCGCACCAGTATCGGAAGGGCCGCAAGCTGGTCGACCGGAACGGAGAAAAACCCCTGTATCTGCTCCGCGTGAAGGTCCATCGTGAGAAGGCGGTCCGCCCCCGCTGTTTCGAGAAGCCTTGCGACAAGGCTCGCGGTGATCGGAATTCTCGGTCGATCCTTTTTGTCGGATCGTGCATATGCATAATATGGCATGACCATCGTGATTCTTCTGGCACTTGCTCTAACAAGCGCGTCGATCATGATCATGGCTTCCATAAGGTTGTCATTTACAGGCCGGACGGAAGTCTGAACTAGAAATACATCGCATTCCCTTATGTTCTCCTGGATGGAACAGAATGTATTGTCATTTGCAAACTTCTGATACTTGACCTTTCCCGGTTTAACTCCAAGTTTCTGGCAGATTTCCTTTGTAAGGTCTGTGGATGCAGATCCGGAAAATATCTTCATTTTATTTCCCTGTGACATCCGCCGTCCATGTGCTACGCGTCTTTGGCCTATCGGGCGAGGCATTTAAAGTCCTCCTTAACAAGTTGCTTGTCAAGGCGGCAGTATACAAAACGATGCGTAAGGGGGCAAGACGAGGATAAATGCAGTTATTTGGATTTCAGGCGTTGCCGGTGCCCAGCATAAGGGAGGAAAGTTCCTCTATATCCAGTAGACCTTCACGCAGAATAACGTGCGGATCGCAGGTCAGGTCGACAACTGTGGATGCAGGACGCGGTGCGGTGGAACGGCCGAGTATTATAATTTCAACCTCATTTTTCCACCAGGCAAGCAGTCTCTGATGAAGCGCGGAGGGCTGGACGTTATGGGGATTAGCCGATGTCAGCGCAAGCGGAACGCCAAGCTCACTGACAATCTTACGGACAAACGGGTAGTCCGGTATCCGAAATCCGAGTGTGTCGAGTCCGCCGCCAACCATGCGGTCGATCATTCCGTTCGATCTGAGGCAGATGGTCAGCGCACCCGGCCAGTATCGCTCGGAAAGCCTGTAGTACGCTTCCGGAACCTTGACGACATAATTCTCTATATCCTTTTTACTCGCAAGGATTACCGGTATTGGCAGGTTCTCGGGCCTTTCCTTGAGTTTGAAGAGCCGTCCAACCGCATCATGATCGTCAGCACGGCATCCTATTCCCGGAATCGTGTCGGTGGGAAGTACCGCGATACCGCCGTTCCGCAGTATGGTGGCAACTTTCTCGACAAGTACTTCCTCGGCAATTTTTCGCTCAAAAATTATCTCGGTCATCAGACGTTACCGTTGTGTTAAAGATGTCAGGATATCCGTTTATTCAGAACATCTATTGTTGTCGATTTTACCGGATAAGGTGAATGCCTGTGGAAGTATATCCGATAACCTGAGAGAATTGCATCCCGTCTGTCCATCCGCAATCAGTATCTGCCCGTCCATATCCATGAATTCGGCCAGAAACTGTGCGCACATCCCGCATGGTCTCAGATCACCATCCGGTTCCTCTCCGGATTTCCCGCCTGCGATGGCGATCATCTCAATTTTTCGTTCGCCGTGAGCGATCGCTGCTGCTGCGGCAACTCTCTCCGCGCATATCCCGACGGGGTAACTCGCATTTTCTATGTTGCACCCGAAGTAAGTGGTCCCGCTCGAAGCCCTGCATGCGGCACCGACCGTGTAACATGAGTAAGGCGCGTAACCGGCCTTCCTGAGATCGCGTGCAAGCTGCAGCAGCATGTTGTCGTTAAAACATGCCTTCTCGTTGTTATCCGGTTTTTGAAAATTTTCAGTCATGGCTTTGCCGTCAAAATCCTTGGAATACCCCTGAGATCAGGCACAAATTCAATCTTACTCCATCCGTTCGAAATGAAAATTTCATTAATGACGCTTCCCTGGTCGATCCCGAACTCCGCGATCAGGCAGCCACCGGGATTAAGCCTGTCCCTGGTGTTCTGTGCGAGAAGTCTGAAGTGATCGAGCCCGTCAGGACCTCCGTACAGCGCCTTGGGGTTTTCATAAAGTGCTACGTTCGGATCGAGGTTTATTGTATCACCATCCGAAACATAAGGCGGGTTTGCTGTAATGATGTGATATTTCTGCGGAAGGTCGCTGATAAAGTCGTTAACATCCGCCCTTATAAGTCTTACTGTGGCAATACCGAGATGCCCGCGATTCTGGACGGCACATTCAAGTGCGGTAGTGTCGAAATCCACACCGATACCGCCCGCATGTCGGTTTTCGGCAACGATTGACAGAATCACATTACCGCAACCGGTGTAAAGGTCCAGCAGTTCGGGTTCATGCCACGGGCGACTGTCCAGTATCTTCAGGGCCTGCTCGACAAGGATTTCAGTCTCGGGACGCGGTATGAGTACTCCGGGTGCAACCACGAACTTCCTGCCACAGAACCATGCTTCGCCGAGTATGTGTGCGAGCGGTTCGCCGGAAGTCCTTCGCTTGAGAATTCGCCTCGTTCTCTCAAGCTGTGATGCGGTGGGGGCATCGGCAAGTCCTGCGCGAACCCTTGTGTACTCGTTACCTAGGACATCCTCAATTATCCATCTGGACTCCTGGACATACTCGCTTATTCCCGAGCGTTCCAACTCGGTTTTTATCTGGTTCAGAAGGTTTTCAGCGGACGTGTTGTCCATTGAGCCATCCCCATGATGGGTTGTTAATTAACCTACCTCTGCAAGCTGTTCAGCTTCATGTGCAAGCTGCAATTTATCTATCATCGCATCAAGGTCCCCGGCCATTATCTTTATGAGTGGACGATCCAGGCCGATCCTGTGATCCGTGACCCGGTTCTGCGGATAATTGTAAGTCCTGATCTTTGCCGAGCGGTCTCCGCTTGTGACCTGGCTTCTTCTCTCGTCACGTATCTGTTCGGCCCTTTCGTTTTCCATGCGCTCCAGAAGATAAGCCCGAAGCAGCATCATGGCCTTTTCCTTGTTCTGATGCTGTGACCTCTGATCCTGCGATGAGACGACGAGACCTGTTGGTGCATGCGTGATACGTACGGCGCTGTCAGTCTTGTTCACATGCTGCCCGCCTGCGGAGGATGCACGGAATGTATCGATGCGCAGATCATCGGGATCTATCTGGACCTCAACCGGATCGGGTTCGACCATTACTGCGACAGTAGCCGCCGATGTATGAATCCTGCCCCCGGATTCGGTCTGGGGGACTCTCTGAACCCTGTGAGCGCCACCTTCAAACTTCAGCCTTGAGTAGGCGCCATTGCCCTTTATCTCGAGGATAATTTCCTTGTATCCGTTTCCTATGGGAAGAGGGTTTTCACTTATAATTAGGACCTTCCAGTGGTTGATTTCGGCGTACCTGGAATACATTCTGAAAAGATCACCGGCGAAAATAGCCGCCTCGTCGCCACCCGTCCCGGCGCGAATCTCGAGGATTACATCCTTTTTATCACGTGGATCGGTAGGCAGAAGAGAATACCTGAGTTCATCAAGCTTGCTGTCACGATTAACTCTTGCCGACTCAAGTTCGTCGACCGCCATCTTTTTCAGTTCATCATCGCTGCCATTATCGCTGATGAGCTCTTCAAGGTCGCCGATCTCATTCTCGATCGCCTTGTACTCGCGAATAAGGTTAACGATAGGCATAAGCTCCGCATGTTCTTTGCCCAGATCGCGCATTTTGTTATGGTCTGACGTTATCGCGGGATCGGCAAGGGATTTTTCAAGCTCGCTGAACCGATTCTCGATTCCACCAAGTTTTTCACTTATATCTGACATACTTGTACACCTGATCGGCTATGATTATATCACGCAGTTGGACGTACAGTTTTACTAATTAGGCATATCGCATGAACCATTCAGTGAAAATACCGGATAAATTGCTGGAATTACCATCAAGTGCGCGTGGGGCATACGTGCTTGAGTTCCACCTGACGAAAAAAATGAAGATAGTTCCGGGCAGGCTGGGAGAAAAGGTTCTCGGAAAGGGCTGGTACTATTATGTCGGCAGCGCGATGAACGGACTGAGGGGGAGGCTCACCCGTCACATAACAGGGCCACGTAAAATACACTGGCATATTGATTACATCACATACAAAATTCAACCCGTCAGAATCTGGGTGGTCCGGTCTGAAAAGCGGCTCGAGTCGGAACTCGTCCGGGTGGTTTCAGGCAGGTGTGCCGTAGCGATAGCGGGTTTCGGGTGCAGTGATTCGAGGGAAGACATCTCCCATCTTTTTTATTCGAAGTTAAAAATCAATTTCGTTACCGAACTCGCCTGCTACGGCCAAGCGTTCGAAGCACAAGTTGTGGTACGATAACGATAAGATGGATGATGAGAGGGGAATCCCAACTGAAGGCAACCGGGTTACCTTTCAGGATGACCACTGTTTCGTGTGCGGAAAGGAAAACCCGATAGGCCTGCATCTTAAGTTCGAACTGGACAGGGAAAATCACAAAGCAGGAAGCTCGGTAATATTCACAAAAGACCACCAGGGATGGGATGGCGTCGTGCATGGCGGGTTGTTATCATCTGTAATGGATGATGTGATGGCATATGCCGTGATGACAACCGATAACCTTGCGGTAACGACGCATATGAGTGTCACGTTCCGAAAACCGGTTCTGGTAGGGGAGAAACTTTACCTTGAAGGTGAAGTGGTAAAACTGACAAGGAGAACCGCAGTAACACGCGCAGTTGCATACGTGCACGATGATGCTTCCGATGATGGCAGAATAGTCATGGTTGAAGCGGAGGGCACGTATTTTCTGGATAAACCAAGGGGAGGTTGAAATAATGAACACCAACGATGGTGTTACGGAATCGGCAGGTCCCGTCGTCCTGCTCACAGATTTCGGGCATGCGGACCCGTTTGTCGGGCAGATGAAGGGGGTAATATCGGGGATAGCACC
>Ga0272443_10003050_pt1 | contig 20292 bp, 17 predicted proteins | sample SSMAcet12_FD_193581 | JGI IMG/M metagenome (GOLD analysis project Ga0272443, IMG submission 193581) | Marine sediment archaeal communities from Little Sippewissett salt marsh, Falmouth, MA, United States - SSM-Acet-12 | ecosystem: Environmental > Aquatic > Marine > Wetlands > Sediment ... | reverse complement strand
ATATGGCCAGGTTGACGGTTATATCCCGTCCCATTTGTTTTATTTGGGGTACCAGGCCACATGTGGAAAGCGTCACTTTTCGATGGGAGAAGTCCATTCCATCTTCACTGATCAGGATCCCAATAGCTTTGACGACAGCATCGTAATTGGCAAGGGGTTCGCCCATGCCCATGAGTACGATATTGGTCAACCGATCCGGGGCCTCCATGGATTTTTTAGCCTGAATAACTTGACCGATAATTTCAGACGGTGTGAGGTTCCTGTTGAGCCCCTGTTTTGCGGTCGAACAAAAACGGCACCCCATGGCGCAACCCGCCTGTGAAGAGACACATAGCGTGAAGTGATCTCTTTCCGGTATCAGCACGGATTCAATGCCATACCCATCCGCTAGCCTAAAGAGGTATTTTTCCGTCCCGTCCTTGGAGACCAGATGCCTGATTTTTTTCAAAGGGCTGATATTCGCTTTTTCTTTTAAAAAGGCCCTTTGTGATTTGGAAAGATCCGTCATCTCCTCAAAGGAACTGGCAAGCCTCTTTAAGAGCCACTGATGAATTTGTCGGCCACGGTAAGGGGCCAGCCCCAGGCCTGCTGCCCACCCTTCAATTTCACGGGTGGTCAGCCCTATTAAATCAGGTTTCATTGGCTTTGTCCGGGCATTGGCTTGATGCCAGTGCAGACGGGGTGTCGCACATTGTACGGAGTTTTGCCAGTTCCCACACATAGTCATATAAGTGAAGTCCCTTGCTGGAGGCGATGATCTCACCGTCAGCGACATCAATGCTAGAAGCCATATACTCCTTCAAGAGCTGTAGGGCCCCCAGATTGGCAGGAAAGCCGTTCCACAGATCCCAGGATCGAAAATAGACAATAAAATGGAGCTTATCATCCTTGATACGGGTATCAATGCCCCGGAGACAGGGTGGATCGTTCAGGTAGATGGCCTTTGGCTCACCCACGGTCATGTAGGCCTGATTGGTTTTATGACCGTCCTCCCTGTACATGCGAATGACCTCAGCAATCTGAGCCTCTAAGTATGAGCCGTAAGTGTAGTCTTCACCTGGCTGTTTGACCGAGGTCATCAGGTAAGGAAGATATTCCTCAAGATAGCCTTCTGCAACGGGATTTGGAATCCCAAGAGACGGGGGGATATCGGGCAAAAGGGGTCGCACATGAGGATATTTGATATGAACGGTCACATAATCAAATTCGAGTCGTTTTTGCCCCGCATAGCTCCCTCTGTCTATTTTGTATTCACTACCGGATTCAAGCAACCGGTATACACATTGAAACCATGCATCAGGTAAATCCCGAGCGTCGATGAACTCAATTTTCATAGGTTCCCTCAAAAAAGTGCTTTCAATTAATATCAAAGTCAGATAATAAGTAAAAATAATTTTTGTATCTCACTTTTGCAGGCAAAAGGATTTCTTGTCAACGAGAAAATTCGGTCTTTTCTAAGGAGTGATGAATGAACGACGGCCCTGAAAAAGAAATGAAAGATTTAATGGAAGGACTTGCTGATGACCTCGGGTATGCATCAACAAACGAAAATGCTGAGCGCCCCAGAGAAACGTCAAATTCAAAACCAAAACGAAAAATCATGGTGCTTTGGGGCGGGGTCATTATCCTTTTTATTGCCCTTGTTGCCTTATTGTTTGGGGGCGGCGGTCATGTGGCGACAGAAAAACTATCATCTGTGGAGCCCCGGATCAACCGAATTGAGGAGAGATTAGATCGTCTTGAAGGGATGTATGAAAGAATTGTTCGTCTTGAAAAACAGGAACAAAATCTAAAGAAATCCATTGCAAATGTGGATAGATCCGGGCAGTCCCTGGCAAAAAGACTGGAAAACGTGTCCCAGGAGGTCAAAACGCTGCGGAAAAGTCCGACACCGGGTGCCGTGAAAAAAGAAGCTTCACGTGCTGACACAAAAAAAGGGACGGCTGAGGCAAAAACGCGTTACCACGTCGTGCGTTCCGGTGACAGCCCTTACGGGATTGCCCAGAAATATGGCATTTCGGTAGAGGAGTTGCGTCGCCTTAACAACCTGAATACAAAAGAACTCATCTACCCGGGTCAAAAACTACTGATTACGAAGAGCGGTCAGTGAGGTCAGTTGCAATGAAAGAGGTTATTCACCTTACAAAAGAACTTATACGATTCAAGTCAATGCACTCAACCCCTCAAGAGATTACAAGGTGCGCTGACTTTATAGAGGGGTATTTAAGAGATTGTGGTGCGAATTACAGACGTCTTGAACATAATGGTATCCCTTCAATTCTGGTTCTTCCACAAAGTGGGTTTGTTCCCATACTGTTGATGGCTCACATTGATGTCGTTGATGGACCTGATGAACTATTTAACCCCGTGGAAAAAAATGGAAAGCTCTATGGCCGGGGGAGTCTTGACGACAAATATGCCGCTGCGCTTTCATTGGTTCTATTTAAAGAACGCCTGGGGGACCTTCGAAAACAAAATAAAGGGCAGGAAGACCTTCCATTTGGTGTGTTGATAACCGGCGATGAAGAGATCGGCGGTTTCAATGGCGCTAAAAGGGCACTTCAGGAGATTAAAGCCGATTTCTGTATTGCTCTGGATGGCGGTGGTGTTCGCAAAATTGTGGTAAAAGAAAAAGGGCTCCTTAAACTCAAGCTTGTCTCCCAAGGCAAGGCAGCTCATGGTGCGAGACCATGGCTCGGTGAAAACGCCATCGAAAAACTGATTGAAGACTATATGAAACTGAAGACCTATTTTGAAGAGTCAACTCCGGATCACTGGCACAGGACGTCGAATTTTAGTGTTATCCATGCCGGAAAATCTCATAATCAAGTCCCGGATTACGCCGAGGCCTTTTTCGATATCCGTTATACTGAAAATGACAACATGGACGAGCTCATTAAATTGATGCAAGGAAAAATACAAGGCGATCTTATCGTCGAGGCGAAAGAACCGCTTTTCTTTGGCGGTGAATCGTCCTACCTTGAGCGGATTCTTGATATTGCAAAGAATACGGAAGTCGGATTTGAACACGGCGCGAGCGATGCTCGATTTCTTGCCGAACAGGGGATCAAAGGGATTGTGTGGGGCGCTGATGGTGATCAAACCCAGCATTCTTTAGACGAGTACGTTATTATTGAAAGCGTCTTTACACTCTATCACATACTCGATGAATTCATGAAAATTTCAGGTAAACCGGATTTTCAGGCAAAAGGCATGGGCAAGGGAGATATGGCCATCCACTAGTTTCTTATTTCTGGAGGCCCCTTCAGCTTTGAGGTGTTATAGAACCCAATTTCCTTGACAAGCGGCGGTATCTTTTACTATTTTTCATCATTCGGTTTAGCGAAAACAGCGTCTTTGAAATACTTTTCTTCTAGGTCTGAAATTTGTTTTTGACCTCTAATCAATTCGTTAACTTCTCATTTTGCCAACAATTTAACCATGCGGATTATTTTTGCGGATTTTTGTTGAAAAACCAAAATTTTACAAGAAATATTTAAAAAAGTTGATGGTTTCGGTTAGGTCCCGTTGGGAAACACATTTAACCCAAAAAGGAAAAGGAGGAGCGAAATGATCAAAAAAATAGGTGTATTATTGTGTATTTTCACGTTGTTGGTTGGAGGGACGGCCCTTGCGGACACACCCAAAAAAGGAGGGACATTGGTCTTTGGCCGTGGCGGCGACAGTGTGGGTCTGGATCCTGCCTATGAGACAGATGGCAACTCATTTTTGGTGTGTGACAACATTTACGAGGCGTTGGTCTTTTACAAGGATGAGTCCACCGCACTCGAACCCGGTCTGGCCAGCTCCTGGGACATCAGCAAGGATGGTAAAACTTACACCTTTCACTTGCGCAAAGGGGTCAAGTTCCATGATGGAACCCCTTTCAATGCTGATGCCGTAGTCTTCTCGATCGGCCGGATGATGAAAGACAGAAAAGTAAAGTTCCATGGCAAAGGTTTTGATATCCCCAAGCAGGAACGGCCACCCGAGTACTGGCTTTCAATGGAGATGGATGCCACCATTGACTCAATAGAGGCGGTTGATGAGTACACGGTTGTTTTTAAACTCAAGAGGGTTGAGGCCCCGTTTTTAGCCAACATGGGGATGGATTTTGCTGACATGATCAGCCCTACGGCCTTCATGAAAAACCCCAAGGAGTTCCTGCGCAACCCGGTAGGTACGGGACCCTACAAATTCGTCAAATGGATCAGAGATGACAGGATCATCCTGGAGAGAAACGCGGACTACTGGGATACATCTGGAGGCCCTTATTTGGACAAGGTTGTGTTCCGGGCCATCCCGGAAAATCCTGTCCGTTTCTTAGAGCTTAAAGGCGGCAATATACACATTTGCCAGTTTCCGAATCCTGCTGATGTGCCCCTGGCCAAGAAGGATCCCAACTTGAAACTCATCTCACAACCCGGTATGAATATCGGCTACCTGAGCTTTAACCACACAAAAGAGCCCTGGAAGAGCAATCTCCATCTGCGTCGAGCCATTGCGTATGCCATAAATCGTAAGGCCATTGTGGACAACATCTACCAGGGCATGGGTCAGGTGGCCAAAAACCCCATCCCGCCCACCATGTGGGGCTACAATGATGAGATTGAGGATCATCCCTACGATCCCGAACTGGCCAAGAAGGAGCTGGAAAAAGCCGGGTTCCCTGGAGGCAAAGGCCTGTCTGAAATCACTCTATGGTCCATGCCGGTTCCCAGACCTTACAACCCGGAGGGGCTGAAGGTCGGTATCGCCATGATCGGTGATCTGGCCAAGATCGGCATCACGGCACGTATCGTAAGCTATGACTGGGGAACCTATTTAAAGCGGCAACGGGAGCAGCCCGACGACATGGACCTCTTTCAGCTCGGATGGACCGGCGATAACGGCGATCCGGACAACTTTTTAGCCATACTCTTTGACGGTCTGGCGTCTCCCAACATCAGGACCCAATGGAAGAACGAGGAATATCACAGATTGATTCTTTTGGGAAAAAAGACCATTGATCAGGCAAAGCGGACGGATATATACAAAAAGGCGCTGAAACTGATTCATGATGAAGTGCCAACGATTTGTGTGGCCCATTCCACTGTTATCTGGCCTGCCCAAAAGAACGTCATGAACTTCAAGCTTCATCCAACAGGTTCGGTCCGGTTGAAGAACGTCTGGCTAAAATAGTCACCCATTAAACCGAAGGGGGAGAGGGCAGTCTCTCCCCCGTATCACTCCTTCAAACAAAAACCGTCAGGTCCCCATACACTCATGCTTGGTTTTATCATTCGCCGTACCCTGAGTATTATCCCAACCCTGCTGGGCGTCTCCGTTGTTATTTTTCTCATGTTGGCCATTACCCCGGGAGATCCGGCAGAACTCTTATTGGGCGAACGGGCGACGGACGATTCTTTAGCCGCCATGCGGGAGCATTTAGGCCTTAATGAGCCGCTCTACGTCCAGTATGGTTTGTTTCTCAAAAGACTGGTGAAGCTCGATCTGGGTGAGACCATCTGGAGCCGCCAAAAGGTTTGGCATGAAGTCAAGGAAAGATTTCCAGCGACCTTTGAACTTTCCGTGGCCGCGATGTTTTTGAGCACGCTCATCGGTGTTATCCTTGGCATTGTCTCAGCGGTCAAGCAGTATTCATGGTTTGACTATTTGAGTATGGTTGCCTCGCTTTTTGGTGTGAGTATACCGGTATTCTGGTTAGGGCTTGTCCTGATGCTGGTTTTTTCCTTGACCCTCGGTTGGTTCCCCATGTCCGGGCGGATGGGTATTGGCATTGATCTTGAGATCATAACCAACTTCTATGTGGTGGACGCCATCTTGACCCGTAACTGGCCTGCCTTAAAAGATGTGCTCTGGCATCTCGCCCTGCCGGCCTTTGCGTTGAGCACCATTCCCCTGGCCATCATAGCCCGCATGACGCGCTCGTCCATGCTGGAAGTGCTGCGCCAGGACTACATCAAGACAGCCAAGGCCAAAGGCCTAGGACAGACCAAGATCGTTTTAAAACACGCCCTTAGAAATGGCCTTATCCCTGTCATCACAGTAATCGGTCTGCAGTTCGGGATCATGCTGGGAGCAGCTATCTTGACTGAAACGGTTTTTGCCTGGCCAGGGGTGGGTAAGTGGATTTTTGATGGCGTGGTTAAACGCGATTATATGGTCATTCAGGGAGGGACACTGATTGTGGCGACCTGCTTTGTTGTTGTCAACCTGATAGTGGATGTGCTTTACGCTATCATCAACCCCCGCATCAGCGTCAAATAACCGGGGCAGGAGTGCGCGGAATCCATCATGAGCCTTTTTAGAATAGCAATTAATCCTGAAGACCGGCACCCCATATTCGACCAGATCGAGAAACTGTTCCGAAACAAAACCGGTGTGGTAGGGCTCATCATTATTACCATCTTTATCCTGTCCGCCCTGCTGGCCCCTGTCCTGAGCCCTCATGACCCGGTGGAGAATTCCCTATACGACCAACTTAAGCCGCCCGTCTGGGCGCCCGGTGGCTCGTTTGAAAACATCCTGGGGACCGATGATTTGGGAAGAGACATCCTGTCAAGGATTATTTACGGGGCGCGACTGTCTCTTCTGGTGGGTGTTGTCAGTGTGGGCATTGCCCTTTTTTTCGGATCGTTTTTGGGGGCCGTGGCTGGCTATTTCAAAGGCTGGGTAGACAGTATCATCATGCGCTTCATGGATATACTCCTGGCTTTTCCTCACATCCTGCTGGCCATCGTTATTGTGGCCTACTTAGGGCCAAAATTGCGAAATGCTATGATGGCCATAGGGATAATCACGATACCCCGCTTTGCCCGTATTGTCCGGGCCTCTGTCATGGAGGAATTCGAGAAAGATTATGTCACTGCGGCAAGGGCTGTGGGCTCAACAAATCAGCGTATCCTGTTCAATGCCATATTCCCCAACTGTCTGGCCCCTATTATTGTTCAAGCCTCACTGGGTTTCGGTTCCGCGATCCTGGATGCAGCGGGCCTGAGCTTTCTCGGTCTGGGCGCCCAACCGCCTACGCCGGAGTGGGGTGCCATGATAGCCCAGGGTCGCTCTATGATCCTGCGGGCCTGGTGGGTCATGACCCTCCCGGGTATAGCCATTTTACTGGGGGTGCTCGGTTTCAACCTGCTTGGGGATGGCCTGCGAGACGCACTGGACCCGAGGCTGAGGGATTAACATCATGGGCGCCAATCCTCTCCTAGAAATCAGGAATCTAAAGACCTACTTCGAGGTCAGAAGGTCTGTACTCAAGGCAGTGGATGATGTCAGCCTATCCATTGAATCAGGCAAGACGCTGGGGCTGGTGGGTGAGTCAGGTTGCGGTAAAAGCGTAACTGCCGCCTCGATAATGGGGCTTGTTCCCATACCGCCGGGCAAAATCGCCGGGGGTGAAATCCTCTTCGAAGGCGTCAACCTGCTCAAATTGCCAGAGTCCAGGATGAAAAAGATCCGTGGAAACCGCATCTCTATGATTTTTCAGGAACCCATGACTTCCCTCAACCCGGTCTTTACTGTAGGGGATCAGGTGGGCGAAGTCATACGGCTCCATCAGGGCCTCTCTCGGCGCGAGACCCGTGATAAGGTCATCAAGATGTTTGGCCTGGTGGGCATTCCTGCGGCCGAGTCACGTATGACGGACTACCCCCATCAGATGAGTGGCGGCATGCGCCAACGGGTCGTAATTGCCATGGCACTTGCCTGTAACCCTAAGTTGATGATCGCAGATGAACCCACTACCGCGTTGGACGTGACGATTCAGGCACAGATCCTGGATCTAATGAATAAACTGAAAGAAGAAGCAGGCGCTTCTATTCTATTTATTACCCATGATCTGGGAGTTATCGCTGAGATGGCCCAGAGGGTGGTTGTCATGTATGCCGGTAAGGTCATGGAGGAGGCGGATGTAGACACCCTTTTTGCAACCCCCAAACATCCTTATACGGTGGGCCTGATGACTTCGATTCCGGTTTTAGGTCAGGAAAAGAAGCGTCGAAGGCTAAGCACTATTCCTGGCGTTGTGCCCTCACTATTCAAATTGTCTGAGGGGTGCCTCTTCCACGAACGCTGCTCCGAGGCTCGGGAGGAGTGCAGGCGAATTGAGCCTTCTATTATAAACCTCGGAAACGGGCACAGGGTTCGGTGTCATCACTATGCATGAGGCTAATAAAAAGACAAACACGCCTCTTGTTGAAGTCAGAAATGTGGTCAAGCATTTCCCAATCACAGGGGGTGTGTTTCTACGTCAGATTGCTTCGGTCAAGGCGGTGGACGGTGTTAGCCTGGTCATCCGGTCGGGCGAAACGCTTGGCCTGGTGGGCGAATCAGGCTGCGGCAAGTCCACACTGGGACGGCTAATTCTGAGGTTGGAGGAACCGACAAGCGGCGATGTGCTTTTTTTGGGTGAGAGTATTTTAAACTATAAAAAAGAAAAGATGCGGGCCCTTCGCCAGCAAATGCAGGTCATCTTTCAGGACCCCTTTTCCTCACTTAACCCGCGTAAGAACGTGGCCCACATTGTTGGTGAACCGCTTTTTGTCCATGGCATGACCAACCGCCACGAACGTGAGGCAAGGGTGCTGGAACTGCTTCAAGTGGTGGGTCTCAAGCGTGAGCAGATGCGCCGCTATCCCCACCAGTTCTCCGGTGGACAGCGCCAGCGTATTGGTGTGGCCCGTGCTCTGGCTCTAAATCCCCAACTGATCATCTGCGATGAGGCCGTCTCTGCCCTGGACGTGTCTATCCAGGCTCAGGTCATAAACCTGCTGCAGGACCTGCAGGAGAAATTTGGCCTGACCTATCTTTTTATTTCGCATGATTTAAGCGTGGTGGAGCATATCAGCGACCGGGTGGCGGTCATGTACCTTGGCGAATTAGTAGAGATGGCCGATTCTGATCCTCTCTATAAAACACCGCTCCATCCATACACCCAGGCACTGCTTTCTGCAGCGCCGGTGCCCAATCCAAGAAAAAAGAGTCATCGTACCGTTCTGCCTGGGGATGTACCCAGCCCTATAAATCCTCCACCCGGGTGCCGCTTTCACACACGATGTCTGTATGCAAAGGATATGTGCAGCCGAGAAGTTCCAAAACTCAAAGAAGTGCGAAAGAACCACTTTGTGGCCTGTCATTTTGCCGGTTCTGTGGGTATCCAATCATCATAGTAAACCTGGGTCTGAAAGAAGGTGGGGCTTAGGGGATAGAATAACGTGAAGGGTGTTATTTGGGTTTTAACTCGCAATTTTGTTCATATGTCCCTTCACCGGATATTTCAACTTTAGAGGTTCCTTTTTTAAAGCCTTTGGCTTTGATTTTTATCTTCCATTTGCCGTCTTCAAGATTGATCAGCTCATAATATCCCGATGCGTTTGTGCGGGCATTCCTCTTTCCAATACCTTCGCAAATGATCTCCGCATTATTAATTGGCCGGCCTGTGCGCTGATCCGTGACAATGCCGTAAATGGCGCAAAGCGTCGGGGGCGGACTGCCAGAATATTTATCAGATCCGATGGTGTTTGGTTTTTCAGTATCCGATTCTTTTGCCTGATACATCCGGGTTGTGCCCTCGAAAATAACACCTTCGTCAATCACCACGGCCGGGGCCTGGATATCTCCAAATACCTTGCCTGGTGCATGTATATCTACCCTCTGATCAGCAATAATATTTCCGTGGACCTCTCCGCTTATGACAATATATGAGATATGCATGTCGCCCTCAATCAATCCCTCTTCTCCAACAATAATATGCCCACCGTTCGATATATCCCCTTTAAAATGGCCATCAATTCTCATAGTGCCTTGAAATGACAACTTTCCCTCGAACGCCGTATTTTTCCCCAAGAAGGTGACCGCCTGATCTTTCTTTTTCATGATGAAGTCCCTCAATATTTATCGAAAACGCCTCAACGTGTATGAAAAGACGTATACCTCAGAGATAGTCTTTTTGCAACACTATCCGAAAAATAGTTAAGCAAACATAGCTGTTTGGCGATTTGAAATTAATGGTATAAGGGCCGCGGGGGTCTCTTTTCAAAAGCCGCATATGCTTACCTCATCTTATGGAACGGCAGTGTGACCTTGAAATTTATCCTGGGACAGCCCCACAAGATCCTCTTCATCGTGACGGTAGCCGTTCCTGCCTGTCCGGCGTTCTTGTATTTGCGGGTTTGGGGGCGTTCGACACTCTCAGCAGAATTTGTGATGCGTCTTTTGAAAAGAGACCCCCACAGCCCTGTAATTTACGGATGGTTTTTCAAAGCGCTAGATTGTTACATGCAAACAAATTTTCAAAAAAGGCAAAACGTTTGTCAGTCAGGGGTCATAGGGGGAGGTTTCTCAGATGAAAAAACGAGTGACTCACTGATCCGTGCTAGTTGCTGGGGCTTTTCTTTGTCTTGTCTAATAAAGTCCGAAAGCCTCATCCAGCATTTGTCCGGCAACGACAGGAGGATCATCCTTCTTTGTAACTTTTTGAGCTTTACTTTGAGTCGCGTCGACAGAAACCGGACCTCTTGGAATTTTAAGGACCTGTCCTATCTGCAGTCGACTGCTGCTGAGTTCATTTATATATCGTATAATTTTTGTAGTGGTTCCGAAACGATTTGCGATCTTCCACAGGGAATCCCCTTTCTGTACCACATACTCTGCAACTTCCCCTTTTATCTTGAGACCGGACATTGGTGATGAGATCTTTTTAGCGGATAGGGTATGTTTTCCCGTCGGAATCTTGAGTTTCCAACCTATCTTTATATAATGACGGCTTCTGAGTCCGTTCATTGCCATGATGGATCTGACGCTTGCGCCATATCTTCGCGCTATGGTAGACAACGTTTCTCCCCTTCGAACTCTGTGGACCATATAGGGAGGACGCCATACAGGGATATCGCCAATTTTTGTAAGTAGCAATTCTCCTTTTCCTTTTGGGACGTTGAGGGCATAGGGTCTGTCTGGTGTATAATTATATCTCAATTCGGGATTTAAGCGTCTCAGGCTCGCGTAGGAAACATCGAGATGCTCGGCCACGGCTTTGAGATGAACCTCTTTTTTGATATTAACCTTTTCGCTTTTTACTGCCTCATCCACGGGAGGTAAGCTTATGCCGTAATTTTCAGGCTCATTAAGGATATGTAATACAGCAAGAAATTTCGGGAAGTAGAAGGCGGTTTCCCTGGGAAGTTCTCTGTAAAGGTCCCAAAAATTATCAAGATAGTTGATTCTTTGTCTGCGGATACGTTTTAATACAGTCCCCTCTCCGCAGTTATAGGCAGCCAATACCGTAGCCCAGTCACCAAAGATCTGGTGCAGTTCTTTGAGATAGGCGATGGCAGCCGTAGTTGATTTTTCCGGGTCCATTCTTTCATCGATCCACCGATCCCTTTTAAGACCGAATTTGTATCCTGTTGAAGCAATAAATTGCCAAAGACCAAGGGCCCTGGCCCTTGAAAACGCCCTTACCTTGAATCCACTTTCAATTAGAGGAAGCCATGAAAGCTCTTCCGGAAGCCCTGCTTCCTTGAGGGCCTTTACGATTGCGGGGCGATATCGACCTGAACGGCGATAAGAATCGAGAAAGAAATTACGCTCCCTCACTGTTAGCAGCTTTATGGCCTTTTCCACGTGTCTGTTCATGACAAGGGGAATCGCCTTATGGTATCCATTGGCGACCGTAAATCTCGATGAATAGCACTCTATAATTCTCTTAGAAATGGTAAAACGCAAATCATCCTTTTGCTGCAGGATTTCAGGTTCTTCCGGGCTTGCATTCACTTTTAAGATGAGTGAATAGGCTTGATCGAGTGCATCGAGGGAATTGTCCAGGTCCCCCTTGTCCCAGAAATCAAATGAGGCCTGACAAAACTCCAGGGCCGAATCAAGGATTTCCTGAGCGGGTTTTGTGGGAGATTCTTGATCAGTAAGGGGTGGATCGTTTTCAACGGGAACAGTTTTGGGAAGTGGCTTTTCCTGTATTTCGCTCTCCTGAAGCGTGAGGATTTGTTCTTCAGGTATTTCTATGGGCAATTCATGCCCCTTTTTCCCTGAGACAACCTGTGCTTTAGAGTTTGGGTCGTCAGTTTTAAGGTGAGATGTTTGGCTAACACAACTGACACATATCAGGAGGGAAACCACCATGAGGCATATTTTGCCACAAATCAAATTAGAATAAGTTTTCACTTTTCTCCAAATGTTTTTTCGCAAAAGCAGACCCGTTGGGCTGCTGTATCTTCACCCTGTTTTTGACCTTGGGTTATGTCTCCAAATGAGACCAAAACAGCGCCCTAAGGACGGGTCTCAATCAGAAACTATTTTTTGGTGTCCGATAGTCGTATGTGAACAGACACTATCCAAAGGCCATCGATCTTGATTTGGGCTTATCCTTATCTCGCTGGGTTACAAGCGTCAAGATAAAATCCGGTTCAAGGCCCAACATGTGGCAGGTCCATAAAAAGGAACCGATTTCCTGGCTTTCACTGTGGAACCAAGCCCAAGCCCCTTCACTAAAAATGGACCTGACTTTACCCTTACGAGCCCTTGCATCTCCTTGAACGTCTTTGATGGCTTGTTCCAGTACAGCAGCCCAGAGTTTTACATAGCCTTCTGACATCGCATGGATCTCCGAAACAAATGGTTTTGTTAAGTGTCAAGCGGGATAAAGGCCTGACTGCAATTGCCTCGTCCTTGTTTATGAATCATGGCACTTTTTCTGCAAGATAAATGCCACCCTGTTGAATCCTCTCTTGAAAAATTAAATGGTTGATTTATCTAATCATTGATTAACGCATTTGGGATTTAAAACCGGCATTGGTCCAATATAGATGGGTTAAAATGGGTCATAAAAACCATTGGTCCTCTACCGTTTGGTCCTAGACCCTTATATCCAAAAGACGTTTTTTTCTGACTGCTAAGTCCTCATCATCTGTGCCCTGTTTTTCTTCTCGCTGTTTCTCCCTTTTCTTTTTTCGCCTTTGTTCTTCCTTTTGCTGTTTCTCAAAACGGACCCTGTCCGATTTAAAGGTATTCTGTACAGTCACCTTTTTTTCCTCAGACTGTTTTTCCTGCTGCTGGGCTATGCCCACCTGAGTGGAGTGGTCTATTATCAACGGATGATATGGTGGAATTGTAACCATTTTGAAGTATTCACTTTTTGTAATCTCAGGGTTTAAAACAGCTTCACTTTCTTTATCGGCCTTTTTGAAAAATAACTTTACCTTAATTATTGTGCTGGTACGATCTCAATAAAGTCATCCATGTATTGCCTAATTTCGGAGCGTAATGTCCGAATCTGACACAGAGATTGCTGGAAATACCTATTGATAGATGGGCACTAATTATTGCTGATGAAAGGGGGGATTAGTCGGTTTATCCGGTTAATGGGTAAGCCTCAAGACAACTACGGTTGCGGGGTTGGCGGTTGAAGCGGTCTTTTCTGAGTGACTGCCTGAAATCACCAGGCTGAGAAGCCTGGAATCAAAGAAAAGACTGCTTCAACCGCCCCAGAGGCAAATGCCATTTCTTATCAGTTCCGCGATACGCATTAACCGGGTGTAGCGATTCGTATCGTTAAAGGGCGAGGGGGAAGACAATCGGGTGCCCATGAACTACCGTTTCTTTTTTTTGATCATAGCTGGGCCAACAGGTCGCGCACTCTTTGTTGGGGAAAGGGGAATGATGGCACCCGCTAAAACTTAACTTTAGGCGCTTCCTGGCGTTCTTTTGGGACTTCAAAGAACGCCGCTTTTTCAAAACCAAACATCCCCGCGATTATATTGGTGGGGAAGGTGCGAATTTTGATATTATAAACTTTTACCGTTTCATTAAAGCGACGGCGTTCAACAGCAATACGATTTTCAGTTCCCGCCAGTTCATCCTGTAGGCGGATAAAGTTGGTATTTGCCTTTAATTCCGGGTAGCGCTCAACAACCACAAGCAAACGTGACAGGGCCGAGGTAAGTTGATTATTCGCCTGAATTTTTTCATTAATACTGCCAGCACCCGCAACCTTTGAACGGGCTTCTGTCACCTTTAAAAAGACTTCTTTTTCGTGGGCTGCATAGCCTTTTACCGTTTCCACGTAATTGGGAATCAGGTCATAACGCCTTTGAAGCTGATTTTCCACCTGTGCCCACGCACCCTTCACTGATTCGTCCATCGTCACAAGGCTGTTGTAGGTCCCCTTTAGGTAAGAGTAGGGGATTACAATGATCAAAATCAATAGTCCCACAATAATCAGTAAAGTTTTAAGACCTTTATTCATGCTATCCTCCGAATGCATCGACCAATTTTGATAATTTTCGAACCTCAGCCAAATAGGCCTGGAAAAGCCCTCTCATATCCTCGTCACTCAGTTTTACTTTTTCCGATTTAACATCAAGTAGTTTTTCAAAGACATTGGAATTTATATCAAACTCTTGGGCTGTTGCTTGGATAACCTTAGTTTTTTCCGCGGGCAGTTCTAACCCTTTCACATAGAGAAGCGCCTCAAAAATGGCCATAAAGGCCCGGATAGACTGACTGATGACGTCTTTTAGCGCTCGCCCTTTCCCGGATGTCTCTAGATAGACCTCTCTGAGTAAAAGCAGTTTTCCTTTGATTTCTCGTTCGCACTGAAGCCGTACAAATTCAGGTTTAAATGAGAGATCTTTCAGGATATCTTTGCCATAAACCAGCACGTGGTTGTTTTTAAAATTCAGGTATTCTATGGGAAATACATCCGTTGAGGTTTCTACATATTTTTCCGTCAAAAACAGTGGGATAGCGACATTTTTTTTTCGCCATTTTTTTACCATTTCAAATGCCTTATCAAGATGCTCTATCACATCTTCTGAGAGAACGATCATAAAATTGATATCGGATTTTCCAGGCCGGTAATCCTTACCTGTAGCACTGCCATAAAGCATAAGGCTGATAAAGTCATCACCAAAAACAGCTTTACAATCGTTTGTGAAATCCGGAAATATCTCTTTTGGATTTTTAATATTTTTTACCATAGCACCCCCGCTATTTCTAACGTTTAAAAAACTAAAACCCCCCTCCAGCGCCACCGCCGCCGCTCATGCCTCCCCCGAAGCCACCAAACCCACCGCTAAAACCGCCGAAACTCCCTCTAGACCCGCCACCATATCCTCTTCCCCCGCCAAGAATAAAAGGCAGGAAAAAAAGCCATGAACCCCGCCGTCGCCTGGATGAAAACATGAAAAAAACAATAATCAGTAGGATGGGGAGAAAACCCAGACCGGCGCGTCTTTTCTTAGCGGGGGCTTTCGCCGGCATTTGACCGGTAAGCTTGATACCCGAATGCTTGGAAATGACCTGAGCAACGGCAAGGGTCCCATTGAGTAGGCCTTCCCCGTATCTATTCTGTTTTAGATAGGGTATGATATAGCTGTCACGGATGTTACCCACAAGGCCATCGGGTAAAATGCCTTCCACGCCGTACCCGGTCTCTATACGCATTTTTCTTTCTTTGACGGTCACAAAGATCAGAACCCCTTTGTCCTCGCCTTTTTTCCCTATCCCCCATGCGCTGTATAGACGGTTAGCATAATCGTTGTATTCCGCCCCTCCAATGTCTGGGAAGGTCGCAACGACGACAGGAATTCCTGTTTTCTGAAGTAACTCATTGGTAGCCGATGCAATTTTTTGTTTGTACGCTGATGGGATTACATCTGCAAAGTCATTGACCAGCCCCTTTGGTTTGGGAAAGGGGCGCTCGGCCCGCACTGCACTTACAACCAAAAGCGGTAAGAGGAGGAGCAGACCAAAGCAAACAGGTTTAACAGTTGAGAGTCGATTCATAGATTACCCGTGTCTGAAGACCGTTATTTTCGTCTAATTCTGCACCCGATTCCCTTAAGATTCGGGGTGCCGAATTCTTTGCCCAGTTTCTCGGTAGAGGTGAGCATATTCAAGTTGGATTTTTCCCATTCATACTGTGACTCGGCCTCTCCTTCAGGGAACCACCAGCCGTATGAGACATTGAGGACTTTGGAATGGATGTCATCACTCAGATGGGCAATTTGAACAATTTCACCCATCTGGGTCTCAATAACCACCGCATCTCCTTCCCGGATATTGTATTTTGCTGCTGTTTCCGGATGAATTTCAGTTTGGGGATGCGGGCTAAGTTTCCTCAATTTTTCCAACCACCTGTATGACGAATGAAGATAGTGGGGGTTTTTGGAACTGGTTAAGACGAGAGGATATTCAGGGTCGTCCGCTTCCGGAAACCCGGTAAACAAGGGCAGGGGGGGGAGGTTGAATTTTTTAGCGGTACTGAGTTTCAGTTCCACCTTTCCGGTGGGCGTCCGGAACCCCTTTTTCTCATAATATTTGTGTTTCTCAGGTCCCTTCAAATAGCCCCTCTCTACGAACTGGCTGTAAGTGAGGCCGGTTGGTTCAAGAACATCTTCCAGAAACTGGTTATAATCGTCATGCCAGTATTCAGCAGGAGTCATCAGCTTCCCTAATTCATTCAGTATTTTCATATCTGGCCAGCATTCTTCTGGTGGATCAACGACTTTGGGCCGGGCCAGAATGTAGCCATGGCCGAGTCCATAGTGGCCGATATCGTTAGATTCAAACTGGCTTGCAACGGGTAACACAATGTCTGCCAGGGATGCCGTTGGCGTCATAAACAAATCAGCGACCGCTATAAAATCGAGGTTCATGAATGCCTCATAGGTCTGCCGGCTGTCAGCATAAGACAACATGGGGTTTGCACACATGGCATAAAATCCTTTAACAGGGTAGGGGACTTCTTCAAGAATTGCTTTTCTAAAAAACGCTGGTGGGACGGTCATTAATCTGGGTATGGTCCCATGATACGTGCTGATCATCTCCTTCCATTTGTTTGGGATAAGATCGGCCCGAACAAATGGTCCCAACCCCATGATCTTTGGATCTTTGGCCTGTACATTGCCACCCGGGATATCAAGATTCCCACAAATTGCCATCAGGCAGATCAATGCCCTTGTAATGTGAAAGGTATGAATATTGTGCTCGATTGGATTTCCCCACTGGATGACTGCCGGCTTTGATCTGGCATAAAGCCTTGCCGTCTCACGGATGAAATCGGGAGGGACCCAGGTGATTTCAGATATTTTTTCAGGGGTGTAATCCCTCACGTGATTTTTTAGGTCTTCAAAACCGTAGGTCCACTTTTCAACAAAGTCTTTATCATACAGGGATTCCTTGATGATGACATTTAAAAAACCCAGTGCAAGTGCGTGATCTGTTCCTGGTCGTATTTGAAGCCATTTCTTAGATTTTTTGACCAGATCGATCTTTCTCGGGTCAATAATGACAAGATCAGTGCCGTCCTTTAGCTGCTTGAGGAGCATGCTGTTTATTTCACCCTCCTCGTTTGTCGAGGTGATATTACTTGCCCATAGAAGCACAAGCTTGCTCGGTTGATGCAGATCGGCCACAGGATAAAAACCACATGTATGAAGGCCGGTTATCTCGCGAGGGGCATGGCATACATCCTGAGAGGTGATAACATTGGGTGAGCCAAAGAGGTTGGCAAGACGAATCAAAACAAAGTGATCCAGACCCTTTGGCATACCCAGGCCAAAGGCGACGCCCCTTGCGCCGTATTTTTCTTTTATACGAGTCAGATTTCGGGCTATTTCGTTTAACGCCTCTTGCCATGAAATCTTCTCCCATTTTCCGTCACCCCTTTTGCCCGCTCTTTTCAAAGGATACGTCAGACGATCCGGGTGAGTCAGACGATCAGGAGACACCAGTCCTTTAGGACAGATATAGCCCTTGTTCAAGAAGCCATCAGGGTCTCCTTTTACCTTGACAATCCTGTTATTTTTGACTCCCACGAGTACGGCGCAGCCGCCATGATCCATCCTTGCGCAATGAGTTCTTATCCAATGAATATCATTTTCCATTTGAACCCCTTGTTTTTTGTGGGCATTGATACCGCCCGCAATGTATCCCTTTAGACCCTTAAAACACCTCTTGTAAAAGCCCCCGTCTCCTCTTAAGACGATATCCACCTGAAGCCGTATATCTTTCCACCGATCCTTCAGTGTTGTTTCCGTTCTTCTTTTTTTCTTTATTCATATTGCATTTTTTATTACCGCAGAATGGAACATGTTACAACAAAAATAAACCCTTGTCACATTATGGAAGACATTTAAGAGGGGATTGTATACACTCCAAATTTCTTGAAAACCATTTTGGGCAACAAATTTTCCCAGGTAGCACAAATATTAGGGCTGACCTTGATAATCTGTGTTTATCTGTGGCCTGATTGATTTTGATATGGCACGACTGACCCATATTTCTGACTTTCTGGGATTGAGACGAAGCACGGTTGGCATGCTCTCCATGGTCATTCTCGTGGGCATGGGCGAGAAGATGGCCGAACGCTTCTTGCCCATTTACTTAATGGCACTCGGCGGTGGGGCATTGTCGATTGGACTCTTGAACGGCATCGACAATCTCTTGTCGGCACTTTATTCTTTTCCCGGAGGGTATCTCTCTGACCGCCTTGGCACAAAACGGGCACTGCTAATCTTTAATATTGTCGCCATGTTGGGATTTCTCGTTGTTATACTGATCCCTGCATGGCAGGCTGTTTTGGTGGGGGCCGTATTTTTCCTATCATGGACGGCGATCTCTTTACCTGCGACCATGAGTCTTGTAGCCAAAGTGCTGCCCTCGGGCAAACGCACCATGGGGGTTTCCATGCATTCCCTAGTCCGGCGGATTCCCATGGCGCTCGGACCGGTGTTGGGCGGTCTGTGCATTGGATTCTGGGGTGAGCGAAATGGCGTCCGCTTAGCGTTTATTGGCGCGCTGCTATTATCTATTGTGGCGGCAGCGTTACAGCAGGTCCTCATCGAAGATGACCCGCCGGAACCGTCAAGTAGAGGCCCATCACCCAGACCGGAAAAGAATCCAATGCGGCTTTTTCGCCAAATGCGTCCGTCGCTCAAACGGTTGCTCGTTTCAGACATCCTGGTCCGGTTTTGTGAGCAGATTCCCTACGCCTTTGTTGTTGTCTGGTGTATGAAGACCATCGCCGCGCCCGTCACGGCCCTTCAATTCGGTATCCTGACGAGCATAGAAATGATCACCGCCCTACTCATATATGTCCCGGTAGCCTATTTCGCTGATCGAGGGTCCAAGAAACCATTCGTTGTCGCAACATTTTGTTTTTTTACATTTTTCCCACTTGTCCTTCTGTATTGCCGGTCATTTCCCTGGTTGGCACTTGCATTCGTTTTACGGGGGCTCAAAGAGTTTGGAGAACCGACCCGAAAAGCACTTATCATGGATCTTGCCCCGGAAGACCGCAAGGCAGCCATGTTCGGGCTCTATTATCTCTTACGCGATGTGATTGTTTCAATGGCGGCCTTTGGCGGGGCCTTCCTGTGGCAGATCGGACCTGCCCATAATTTCCTGGTTGCCTTTTCATGCGGGCTTCTGGGGACAATCGGCTTTGCCCTTTGGGGAGAGGATCTCAAATGAGCCTATGCGGCTAACTTCTCTTTTTTCAGGATATCCCCCCTGATGCTGATCACAATCTGTTCAATAGGAATTGCTTTTCTGGCAGCCTGCATTGCCTTTTGCAGGATCACCGGGAGACCCGAGCAGCAGGGCACCTCCATTACCAGGGCCGTAACGCTCTTGATGTCAGCAGTCTTGAAGATTTCCGTGAATTTCTGGATGTATTCCTCCACATCATCGAATTTTGGACATCCGATCATTAAAACCTTTCCTGTAAGAAAGTCCTGGTGAAAATTGGGGTAGGCAGCAGGGGTACAGTCTGCGGCTACCAAAAGATCGGCTCCCTTGAGAAAAGGAGCGTGGGGGGGGACCAGCTTGATCTGGACCGGCCAGTGCGATAGGGTTGATTCAATCCTGGGCTGTGCCATGTCATCCATCGTCTTTTGGGATGAGACCTTCGGAACAACGGTCTGAACCTGGGTTGACGGACATCCACAAGCCAGAGGGATATCGAGAGGTGTTTCTTCCTTTTCTTTCAAATAAGCCTCCACTGCTTCCTCATCAAAATCCTCTGCCTCCCGCTCTACCATGGTGATGGCACCATTGGGGCATTCGCCCAGACAGGCCCCAAGCCCGTCACAGTAACTTTCAGAAACAAGACGGGCCTTGCCATCTACAATCTGTATGGCCCCTTCAGCGCACCCGGGTACGCACTGACCACACCCATCGCAGAGTTCATCGTCGATTTCTATTATTTTTCGCATGACTTTCATGGTGTACTCCTTATAAAAGTGCCTAAAGTGAACTAAAGTGTTTAAA
>Ga0272443_10003048_pt1 | contig 20296 bp, 20 predicted proteins | sample SSMAcet12_FD_193581 | JGI IMG/M metagenome (GOLD analysis project Ga0272443, IMG submission 193581) | Marine sediment archaeal communities from Little Sippewissett salt marsh, Falmouth, MA, United States - SSM-Acet-12 | ecosystem: Environmental > Aquatic > Marine > Wetlands > Sediment ... | reverse complement strand
AAACGGCGGGAGAAGCAAAGGCGCTGATTGAGGCAATGCTCCCGCGTTTGCAGCAGATCAACTCGATTGAACGCATGGTCTTCCCCGTCTATACAGCGATTCCTGCTGTTGCAGAGGCGTTGCAGGGCACCGACATCGTCGTCGGCGCGCAGAATCTGCATTGGGAAGAAGCAGGCGCGTTTACCGGCGAAATCTCACCAGCGATGGTCAAGGAATTCTGCACGCACGTCATTATCGGTCACTCGGAACGCCGAACGTATTTTGGCGAAACGGATGAGACGGTGAACAAACGCGTGAAGGCAGCTCTCGCTGGCGGTATCAGGCCCATCGTCTGCGTTGGTGAGACACTTGAGGAGCGCGAAGCCGGGAAGACAGCGGATGTCGTCCACCGTCAAGTGGTCGAGGGTCTGAAAGGATTGGATGCTGCAGCAGGCGCAGAGCTCATCATTGCCTATGAGCCAGTTTGGGCAATCGGGACCGGCATGGCGGCAACACCGGAGGATGCCAATGCCGTCCATACAGACACCCTTCGCCCTGCGCTGGCCGAGGTGCTCGGGGCAGAAGCTGCAGACGGGATGCGCATCCTCTATGGTGGAAGCGTTAAGCCTGGAAATGCAAGACCCTTCTTTGAGCAGCCGGAAATTGACGGCGCACTCGTTGGCGGCGCCAGCCTCCGGCCGGACGATTTCATCGCGATTGCGGAAGCCGCCGCGGCTGAATGATCTCCGCTGACCTGCTACGGCAGGAATGCTCCATGGTCGTCAACAAGGAAACGCCCCACATTGGTGGGGCGTTTTGATGCGTGGCAATGTCCGCGGCAGATGGATTATGCGGTGCCGAATTGTCGATCGCCGGCATCTCCCAGTCCGGGGACGATGTATCCGTTCTCGTTGAGATGCGAGTCGATTGAGGCAAGGTAGATTGGAACGTCGGGGTGATGTTCATGAAGATGCTGGATCCCTTCCGGTGCAGCGATCAACCCGATGAACTTGATTTTTCCCACCCCCCAGCGTTTGAGAATGTCGACCGTGGCGACAGCAGAGCCGCCGGTCGCGAGCATGGGATCCAGGATCATGCAGACGGCCACGGTCGGGTCCACAGGCAGCTTGTTGTAATACTCAACTGGCGAAAGCGTCTTTTCGTCGCGGTAGAGACCGATGTGCCACACCTCGGCTGAGGGCATCAATCCCCAGATGCCTTCTACCATCCCAAGGCCGGCGCGTAAGATCGGGACAAGCCCAATTTTCTGCCGGAGCTGCACACCCTTCGTCCCTTCCAGCGGGGTCTCAATCTCAATCGGCTGTGTCCCGAGATCCTGCGTTGCCTCATATGCCAGGAGTGCTGCAATCTCGCGAATGAGCTCCCGGAATTTTTTAGGGTTGGTGTTCTTGTCGCGGAGCTTGGTTAATTTATGTGCGACGAGTGGGTGGTTCGATGCGTGGACGTTCGCGTAGGTCATCATAGTTCATCCTTTGTCGGATCTCGCATGATGGTGATGATGGTCATATCGTCATAGAGGTCCTGCAGTCCACAGAACCGGATGATTTCTTCCTCAATGCATTTCGCTGGATCGGAATGGAAGAAGTCCATCTCCGCAATCGTGGTTTTCAGACGTGCCATGCCATACAAATCGCCTGTTTCAGCGCAGGCTTCCGTCACACCATCTGTGTAGAGGACGAGCAGGCTTCCCCTCTCTAGCTCCACGGAATACGATTCAAACGTCGCATCCTGGAGAACGCCGAGAACGATGCCATGCCGATCCAGTGTGACAGGATCGTCGTCGACGGTGGCGAACACAGGCGGGTTGTGTCCTGCGTTCGCGTACGTCAGGATGCCGGTCTCGGGGTCCAGGACACCCAGGAAGACGCTGACGAACAGGTTGGCTTCAGTATCGGTGAAGAGAAATTGGTTGACCCGTTTGAGCATTTCGGCAGGGTCGAGCATTTCCCTTGCGACGGAGCGGATCAGAGTCCGGCAGAGTGCCATGTAGAGGGCTGCTGGAATGCCCTTGTCGGCGACATCTGCGATGACGACGGTCCATAAGCGACGTCCGCCGGACATGATGGGGATGAAGTCATAGAAATCACCGCCGACCTGACGGGCGGATTGCCAGCTCACACCAAAGGTCCATCCTGTTTCATCAGGAACCTCTTTGGGAAGGAAGCTGGATTGAATGTTTTTTGCTGTGGCGAGTTCCCGTTCAAGAATACGGCGGTTTGCCGCTTCTTCAATCAAACGGGTATTTTCCAGCCGGAGCGATACCTGGTGTCCGATGCTTCCAATCAAGCTCGAACGGCGGCTTGTCATGGGTTGAGCCTCAAGAAGAAGGATGCCAAGGACGTTCTGCCCGTCACTCAGGTTGAGAGACAGCGCTCGCCGAGAGTCCATGATGGCTGCAATGGGGCCGGGTACATCAACCTCGATGGGAATTTCGCTTTCTTCGTTCGTGGATGCAAAGGGAATGCTGTCGGACGGGAGATGAACGTCGGCGAACTGCTCGGATCGCGCCCGGTTGATACCTGCATTCGGTCCGATCCGGAACGATCCATCCTGCGCATCGGGAAGGAGGATCATCGCCCAGTTGGTGCCGGTCAGGATATTGGTCAGTCGTAGGACGGCCTGGAGCGCCTGCTCGGTATTCCCGGGTTGTGACGCGTGTTTTGCAACCTCGAGCAGGACGGTGGTGATCCACGCTTCCTCCTGCTGCTGTGTGTAGTTGTGCGCTTCCAGTTTCGCGATAGCGAGTTGGGCGGCCAGCATTTCGGTGAGGTCGACCTCTTCTGAAGTGAGCACCTGATCCGGCGCGCAGTGGATATACACCACACCCAGGACACGGTTCTTGACCTTGACCGGCATGGCAAGTTGATGCGGCTCGTCGAGTTTCTGGGGATCGTCGGCTAGATGGTTTGTATCCAATCCGACGGATTGTCCGAATTCGGCGGCGCGCGAGACGAGATCCAGGACGGCATTACGTTGTTCCGGGTTTTCAGGGGCGTTCTCCAATGAGGAGGTCATGAGGACCAGGCCGCCGTCTTCAAGGTCATAAAACGCGACTTCCTCAAAATTGAACGCCTGGGCAATGAGAGACAGGATATGGGCGATCCGCGTTGGAATGGGATCCAGCGAGATCAGTTGACGGCCGGTTTCCTGAAGCAGAAGCAACTGGAGAGTGCGCAGTTCAATCAGTTGCTCGGTGCGTATTTTTTGGAGGACCGTGCCGACAGCGTCTCCCAGGATGCTGAGAAGATGGAGATCTTCCTTGTCGAACGTATGGGGCGAGCGACTCTGGACGGAGAGGACGCCATCAATCATATGGTCGACGTGAATGGGGACAAACACGCCGGAGCGGGGGGGATCGTCAGCCTGATAGGAAGGTTGCGCTGGAAGGCGGTCCATCTCTTCCAGGAAATCCTGAACCAGGATAGGCTCGCCGTTTTCCCGGATCCAGCCGACCATGCCTTGCGAATCCTCATCATGCTGGAAGCTTGTATTAGGCTGACGGGAGCCATCGCGGACCCAGATGAGTGTGCGGTATTCATTGCCTTCAAAGATGCCAAGCTGGAGAAATTCCGTTTCGAGGAGCTGAGCGGCGCCGACATAGAGAGTCTCGACCAATTCATCGTACTCGGTCGGCGAGGCTGCAATCGAGCGCAGGACATCCGATAACGTTTCTGTACGATCCATTTGCGCCTGGAGCAGACTGGCGTTTTCGCGCTGAGACCGTTGAATGAAGACCGCTGCCCCTGCCACTGCAAGAAGCAGCATGGCGAAGAGAACCACCGCAAGCAGCGCTGGATCAAGAGGCATGACTGTTCAGCAAGGATGCTGTGATGCGTTTGTTGAGGTAGAGGCAGTTCTGTGTGCTCGTGCGTGTGTATCGCACGGAATCCATCACTTTGTGGATGATGACCAGCCCCAGTCCGCCAACAGGAGGGTCGTCCAGATCGAATTCCCGGTCGGCTGGCTTCTGGGCTGGATTGAACGGCGGGGCAGAGTCGCAGAGTTTGATGCTCAGGTCTCCTGTCTCGGCTGTGACCGTCAGGGTGATGGGGCCTTCCGACTCCCCGCCGTAACCGTGGATGATGATATTCTCGCAGGCTTCGCCGACGGCAAGCTGGCAAGCATAGCCAGTGCGTGGGTCGAAGCCTGCATATTCGGCGTATTCCTCAACCGTCTGTCCCAGCACCTTGATTTGGTCCATCCGTGCCGGGACGGTGATCGTGCAGCTTGGCATCGTAACTAGAAAGCGCCGATGGCTGATTCTCGATCGTCGTACGTGTTGAATAGCACGTCCAGCCCAGCGATTTCCAGGGTGTCTGTTACGCGTTCGGAGGGTTCCGCGATGACAAGGTCGCCACCAGCACTTTGTACGGTCTTGCGGATAGTCACGAGGACACGCAGACCGGCAGATGAGATGAACTCCACATCGGACATATCAAGTGCGATGTTATTGCGACCGCGTTCAGCAAGTTCGATCAGTGCTTTTTCGAAGTCGCCTGCGGTGGCGGAATCGATCCGTCCTGATATGGAGACAACGCTGACACGTTTGTATTCTTTGATGCTGATTTTCACTTGAGCCTCCTGTGAAAGCTTTGATGGATCGCTGCTTATGTGCGGCGATGCCGCAAGGATCCAATCAGGTCGTGAAGTGCGGTGCGGGCGGATGATTCAGGGAATTGTCCGAGGTCCTGCTCCGCCAAGTCGAGATAGTGGTCGGCTTTCTCTTGCGAGTTCTTGATGGCGTTTGACTCCCTGATCGATGCAAACAGGTCAAGAATGTCGTCTTCTGAGAGCTGCCGGTGCTGGATTTCATGCGCCAGCTTGCGATCAGCGTGGTTGTGTTCAAGATACAACAGGGTGGGCAGGGTAATCAAGCCCTGCCGCAGGTCATTGGCGACCGGCTTGCCCAGTTTCTCCGGATCCCCCGTGAAATCGAGGATATCATCTGTTACCTGGAATGCGATTCCGAGATTGTACCCGAAAGCTCTCAGGGGGATTTGAAAATCCACATTTCCTTCCGGCAGCAGTGCGGTTCCTTCAGCCGAAATCTCGAAAAGGGCTGCTGTTTTTGCATAAATCCGGCGCAGGTAGCCGTCATACGAAAATTGGTCTTCCCGGGAGAAAAGCTGTGTGGCTTCCCCGTTGACGATGGTCATCAGGGTCAGGGCAAACTGCTTCATCAAGCTGATGGATTGTGTCAGGGAAGCGAGATGCGCAGCGCGTGCGAAGATGTAATCACCCGTGAGCACTGTGGCGCCGGCGGTCCATTGTGCGTTCAACGTGGGATTGCCACGGCGGAGCAGTGAACCATCGATCAAGTCGTCATGCACGAGCGTCGCCGTATGCAGCATCTCGATGGCAGCGGCAAGCGTGATCGCGGCATCTTTATCCGCGCCTGTTATCTCTGCAGCAAGCAGCACCAGCCGGGGGCGGATGCGTTTACCACCTGCTGTAAGCAGGTGTTCCAGCGCCTGGATGAGGTCTGGATGATGTTCAAAACCGTCCTGGGAACGCATGCGGTGTTCGACAGCATCCATACTCTGGCGAGTCAGGTCAAGAAAGCGGGTTGTCTCCAGGGTCTTCACTCCATTGGAAAAGGTGATTGGCGTTTCTTGCCGTCGCATGCAGGACATCGTCCAGCGTTGCCGATTGAATTGCGGCGACGGCTTCCGCAGTATACGTCAAATATCCCGGTTCGTTCCGTTTACCCCGCATCGGATGCGGCGCGAGGTAAGGTGCATCGGTCTCAAGCAGCAGGTGGTCCAGATCGACATCCGCGACAACCTTTTTAATCCTGTCCGCCTTTCGAAAGGTGACAGGGCCGCCAATGCCCAGATAGAAACCAAGCTGAATAGCCTCTTCGGCGTCTTTGCTGTCGCCGGAAAACGCATGCAGCACACCCGCCCGTCCTGTGAGTGATGGTGGCAGTGTTTTGACCCAGTCCGACAGGATAGATAGGACATCGTCGAGCGAGTCGCGCTGGTGGATGACCACCGGCCGTTCCAGGTCTGCGGCGAGCTCCAACTGCCGGGAAAAGGCTTTTCGCTGAACCTCCCCCGGCGCGTAATCGCGATAATAATCGAGGCCAATTTCTCCCAGCGCGACGACGCGACGGTTGGCGGCGAGGGCTACCAGAGCATCCTCCGCCTGTGGTGACCAGCCTGCGCTGTCGTGGGGGTGAATGCCCACGGCAGCGAACACACCGAGTTCCTTCTCTGCCAGCGTGACCGCATCCCGGCTGGATGCAATGTCGATGCCGGGTACAAGGATTGCTGCAACACCGGCTGTTCGTGCCCGCTGAAGCACCTCCTGCCGGTCGGCGTCAAAGGCGCTCAGGTTGAGATGGCAGTGCGTGTCGGCGAGGACGGCGCCGGTCATGGTCATTTCAGGCCGACGATGCGGAGACCATCCTCCAGCACGGGTTGTACGGCGGCCTCATCCTGTGTTTCACAATAGACACGGACGACGGGTTCGGTTCCCGAGAAGCGGATGAGCAGCCAGCTCCCTCCCTCGAGTTCAAACTTGTATCCATCCGTGGTGTTCAAGCCCTTGACCGGAATGCCTCCGATGGTCTCCGGATGGGCGTTCTCGATATTCGCCTTATATTCCGAACGCTTCGAGGCGTCGAGTGGTGAATCGATGCGGTCATAGAAATGCGCGCCAACTTTTTCAAACAGGAGCGCAAGCAACTCGGAGGGTTTCTTGTCCAGACGGACCATCAGATCGAGAAAATACAGCCCGGCGAGGATGCCGTCTCGCTCCGGGACGTGTCCGCGGAACGCGTAGCCTCCGGACTCCTCTCCGCCGATCAGGGCGTCCACCTCCAGCATTTTTGGTGCGACATATTTGAATCCCACACCGGTCTCATGAACGGGGACATCGTAGAGGTCCCCGAGTTTGTTGAGCATGGATGTCGTGGAGAGCGTTTTGACGATGGGTCCGCGCTCACCGCGCACTTCAAGCATGTAGTAGGCGAGCAGTCCATAGGCCTGCAACTGGTTGATGAATTGCCCTTTTTCATCGCCAAAGCCGACACGGTCGGCGTCCCCGTCATTGATCAGCAAGACATCAGCCTTGTGTTCGAGCGTCGCCGCCAGACCGGTGTCGATGTTGGGTGGAATCGGTTCCGGACGTTTCATGTCCGGGAAGATGGGATTGCGTATGTTGTGCATCTCAATCACGCGGGTTTTCCCGCCACCCAACAGCTTGGTAAACCAGCCGGCGCCGTTCCCCCACATCGCATCCACGAGGATTGTCAAGCCTGCCTGCCGGATGGGTTCCAGATCGACAAGGCGTTCCATTTGCTCGATGAATGCCGGGTCGGGATCGAAGATAATGATCGCTCCTTGCTCGACCGCTTCCTCGAACGGGAGTCGAGGAACGACGTCGTCAGTGCTGGGAATCAACGATTCGATTTCCTTCAAGCCCTTCGGCGAAACCGCTCCGCCGTGTTTGTCGCGCACCTTGAATCCATTGTCTGTTGGAGGGTTGTGGGAAGCCGTGATGTTGATGGCTCCAGCCGCCTTGTTGGCAACGACCGCGTAGGAAATGGTCGGAGTAGGAGTTGGACCGTCGGTCAGAAGGACGTGCAGGCCATGCCCGGCGATGACTTCCGCAGCGACCCGGGCGAAATCCTCGGATGCAAAGCGCTTGTCATACCCAATCACAACCGGGTGATCTGTGCCCTCAAGATTGCGAAGGTAAAGCGCGTACCCATGTGCACACCGGCGAACAGCGCTGTAGGTGTACACGTCCGCAATGCGGCCGCGCCAGCCGTCAGTCCCGAATTTGATTTGTGAGGCGGTCATTCGATTTCCTCCAACTGGGGGGATGTTCCAGGCGCCATACGTACCAAATCAGCCAGGCTTCCGTACACCTGGCCGACAACCTGCTGGACGCATCATGTCGGGTTGCCCGGCGAGGATTCTGCAGGGTGGTCAGGCCGGTTGAAGCACCAGAAGTTGATGCGTCGCGGACTGAAGGGATTATACCCTGATTGACCCGCATGGACTAGTCGGCGTTGTCAAAGCAGGGCCTTCGTGTTACACTTCCCTCCGTTGTAAGTAGAAGACCCTCTACTTTCCGCTCCTGTACACACACCAGGTGTGAGGCAGGGGCAAACCCGTGGAAAGGAGCACATTTCATGCGTCATTACGAAATCGCGTACATCGCTGATCCGGACCTCGACGAGGAGAAGTTGTCTGCACTCGAGGAGCGGGTCAAGGGCTGGCTGGAAGCAGCCGGCGCGAAGATCGAGAAAGTCGATCATTGGGGAAAACGGCGGATGGCCTACGAAATTAAGGACCATCATGACGGCATTTATACTTTCATCTACGCCGAAATGCCCCCGACAGCAGGCGCAGAAGTTGAACGTGACCTGCGATTGACCGAATCGGTCCTTCGCTTCATGATCACCTTGCAGGAAGCCTGACCAGGACCGAGCAAGCGGAACCTGACGAAAGGAGTCTGGCATGAGCCGCGGCTTGAATAAGGTGATGATCATTGGAAATCTGGGCCGAGACCCGGAAATGCGCTACACACCGTCCGGACGACCCGTGACGACATTCAGCGTGGCAACCTCCCGTTCCTGGCATTCCGCCGACGGGGAACACCACGAAGAAACCGAATGGTTTAACGTCGTCGCCTGGGGCGGGCTTGCTGAAGTATGCAACCAGTATCTGCGTAAGGGAAAACAGGTCTATGTAGAGGGACGTCTGCAAACCCGCCGCTGGGAAGATGCGGAGGGCAACAAGCACTTTACGACAGAACTGGTCGCCAAAGAAATGATCATGCTTGGTGAGGGCCAGGACACCGACCACGAGTCCTTTGACATGGAAGAAGGGGAAGACGGCGAATACCCGATCTAACCCTGAATGCTCACATCATCACCGACCCGTTCGGTGAAGGAGTACGAATTGTGACTGAAAAGACCGAAGGAACAAGGAATGAAGCACCCCGCCGATCTTCACGTTCGTCCGGCGGACGACGCCGCTTCACACGGCGCCGGAGGACATGCCATTTCTGTGCAGAGAAGATCAATTCGCTGGATTACAAACAGGTTGATCTGCTGAAGCGCTACATCAAGGAAGACGGCCGCATTCGCCCCCGGCGTGAAACCGGCGCGTGTGCGAAACATCAGCGCATGGTGGCAGGCGCCGTTAAACGTGCCCGCCATATGGCCATCCTCCCGTTCGCAGCGGATAACTGGCGCTAAGCAACCAACGCAACGGATGACATGTGTGGGGCACGCAAGCCCCACCATTCTTCCCATTCAAACAACAGGAGGCTTCCAGCATGGCCAAGCAAACAGCCAGCAAACAGCCTACGAAAAAACACCTGGCGCGCGCTCAGCGCGAAGCAATCCTCCGCAAGCGATTGCTCGCTGCCGCCGCAGTGATTGGTGCGATCCTGATTGTCCTCGTCGCGTACAGCCTGGTTGAGCAGGTATGGATTCTTCCACGGACGCAGATCTTGACTGTCAATGGCGATGAGTACTTTACCCTGGAGTTTCAGGCGTGGGTGGAATCGTACTACTCCAGTAACGCCGGCAGCGATGCTGTTTCGATCGGTGCAAGAGCGCTGGAGGATATGATCGAAAACACGCTCATCCGGGAAGAAGCCGCCTTAAGAGGTATTACCGTGTCGGATGAGGAAATCAACACAGCCTTATATCAGGAATCGCTCATCCTTTCCGCCTATATTTCTGGCGGGACGTCGGTGGAAGATCTTTTTGGTGGAGGAGAAGAGCCCGAGCAAGCCGAGATCGATCAGGCTGCGCAAGAGTACCTCCAGCAGATTGAGCGATTATATGGATACGATCCGGATTTCTACCAGACCATGATCGCCATTTCCCTCTATGAACAAGCCATCATGGCCGATCTGGAAGGCGATATCGAGCTTGTTCAGGACCATGTCCAACTTGAACATATCCTTGTTGAAACGGAGGACACGGCGCTGGAGGTCAAAGAACGGCTTGATGATGGCGAAGCATGGGAAGATCTGGTTCTCGAGTACTCGATCGACGAAGCCACGCTGGAAACCGATGGTGACCTTGGCTGGCTCTCGCTGACCGACTTGAACACACTGTACGGTGATATTGCCATTGCCATTTATGCGCTGGATGAGGGCGACATTTCCGCCCCGGTTCAGGCTTTGGATGGATGGCATATCTTCCAATCACTGGGGCATGAGGACCGCGAGTTGAGTGCTGAAGCTGTACAGACGCTTGTCAGCGAGCGCTGGAATAGCATCCTTGCTGAGTTGAAGGCAAACGCGGACATCGTCATCGCCGAGGATTGGCAGGACTATCTTCCAGATCCTCCGGTACGCATTCAATAGTAGACGCTCTCTTTATGGTCACCACGGGGACATGGGAAGTCGCTCAACTCCCATGTCCTCTTTTTCATATCAGGACTGGCGTGTGAGATGGAGGACATCTTGCTGTGCTTCTCTCATGCGGCTATACTGATTCATAGACCGTGTTATGAAAATTGAAGATCTGTTAGCTTCCCTTCCGAGTGACACCACACCGGCGGACCGCGACCTTATCCGTCGCGCGTATCGTCTTGCTGCGCGCGCCCACAAAGGACAAAAACGCGCGTCCGGAGAGCCGTACGTCAACCATTGCCTAGCTGTATCCGCCATCCTCCTCGAACTCGGGGCGCCGGTAACAGCCATCGTCGCTGGTCTCTTGCACGATACCGTGGAAGACACTGCGATCAGTCTCGAGGAACTGGAGCGCGATTTTGGCGGTGAGGTGGCATCCCTTGTTGACGGGGTTACCAAGCTTACTCATCTACCCCGTGTAAGTAAATCCACGGCCGGGATCAAGTCTGTGCGGGCAAGCCAGGGCGAACTCGCCAAGGAAACGCTTCGAAAGACCTTCCTCGCCATGGGTGATGACGTGCGCGTGGTTTTGATAAAACTCGCGGACCGTGTGCACAACATGCGGACCCTATCTCACCTTCCAGAGGACAAGCAGAAGCGGATTGCCGAGGAGACGCTTGAAATCTTCGCTCCCCTTGCCAATCGCCTCGGAATCCAGCAGATGAAATGGGAGCTGGAAGACCTGGCTTTCCGCTATGTCTACCCGGATCAGTACAAGGAAATTGCGGCGGACGTCGCAGAACGCCGGGTGGACCGGGAGAAAGTGCTCGAAGAGATTATCGTCCGCATCCGTGAGGTATTATCGGCTTCTTCCATCGACGCGAAAATCTACGGGCGTCCAAAGCATCTCTACTCCATTTACCGCAAGATGCAGCGAAAAGAGCTGGATTTTGAGGATGTCTATGACGTGCGCGGCATCCGTGTCTTTGTGGAAGACGATGCCCAGTGCTACCTGGCGCTGGGAGCCATTCACAGCCGCTGGCGACCGATCCCCGGGACGTTCGATGACTATATTGCTACGCCGAAGGACAACTTCTACCAGTCCCTCCATACCGCCGTGATTTACGACGATGGGAAGACCCTCGAGGTACAGATACGCACACAGGAAATGCACGAGAATGCCGAATACGGCATTGCGGCCCACTGGCGCTATAAAGAGGACCGCCCGCGCGATGATGCCTTTGAGCAGCGTGTGCTCTGGCTTCGAAAGTTGATGGAGTGGGAAAGCGAGGTCGAGAACGCGAGCGACTTCGTCGATGCGATGAAAACGGATGTCTTCGACGACCGTGTCTATGTTTTCACACCGAAGGGCGACATCATCGATCTGCCGGCAGGGTCTACGCCCATCGATTTCGCATTTCATATCCATACGGATATCGGTTATCGCTGCAGGGGGGCGAAAGTCAATGGGAAGCTGGTTTCTCTGGATTACCACCTGCGAACGGGCGACTCGATTGAAATCCTGACGGCGAAGCGGGGTGGGCCGAGCCGGGACTGGCTGAACCCCAGCCTGGAGATGGTGAAAAGCCAGCGCGCAAGGAGCAAGATCCGTCAGTGGTTCAAGCGGCAGGATCGTGAACAGAACATTTCCCATGGCCGCCTCCTGCTGGAACGTGAGCTGCGCCGACTGGGCCTGCAGAATGTCCGCTATGATGAAATCGCGGGCGAGATGGACTTTTCGAATGTTGATGACATGCTTGCAGCCATCGGTTGCGGCGACATCAATCTGACGAGAATAGTTTCACAGGCTGCCGCCGAAGATGAGGAGAGTCTTGACCTGCTTCAAACGGAGCAGGGCACAACCACAACCACGCTGGACGGAGACGATGTCAGTATTCTTGGCGTTTCCGGTCTGCTCACCAAATTGGCCAATTGCTGTAAGCCTGCGCCGGGAGATCCCATTGTGGGATATATCACACGCGGGCGCGGCGTGACGATCCACCGCCAGGACTGCCCAAATGTGATGCGCATCCGCGATCGGGAGCGGTTGGTGAGCGTCAATTGGGGGCGGCCGCAGGATACCTATCCTGTTTCGGTCCGGGTTCAGGCTTACGATCGCTCCGGCTTGATGCGGGATATCTCCACGCTTGTCGCAAATGAGGGGATCGGGCTAACGGCGGTGAACCTGTCAACGAAGAACAGCATCGCCATCTTTGACCTCGTTATGGGAGTTTCAGATGTGTCCCAGCTCAGCCGCGTGCTGAATCGAATGGAAGCCCTGCCCAATGTGCTGGAAGCGCGGCGGATCCGTCCGGGGTAGTCAGCCTGTCGCTGCGACAGCTCTTTTCATTTTGGGTCTTGCGACTGCGGGCGTTTTCTGCAATAGTAGAAACATCAAACCGACAACACAACCAGACCGCAATGCGAAGCATGGTTATCGCTGCCGGTAGGAGGCGGGAACGATGCCGAGGATACGATGTCGTTATATCGACTGCATCTATCTCGAGGATGGCTACTGCATCACAGACAACGTCGCCCTTGATCCAGATGAGGGGTGCCTGACGTATACCCGTCTGGGCGAAGTGCCGGATGAGGACGCATGGGAGGACGACGACCTCGAAAATGTCTGGGACGATGATGATGTGGACTATCTTGATGACGTCGAAGATGATGATTGGGATGAGGACGACGAGTATTAGATAGATGCCGTACGACCCCACATGATCAATGGAGAACGAAAACGCGCCTGAGCAGGCGCGTTGTTGATTCTCCTGGATTGCGTGTCGCGTGGCTTTAGCCGCCAGTGGACTTTGTCTGGTGCTTCAGGGTCCTTGAGAGGATGTCTTCCAATTCGTCACGATCGTTCTTTGCGGACGCCTTGCTGGATGAGCTTGCCGCCTGCTCGTTTTCATCGTCACTGTCGCCGTCAAGCGCCTGACGCAGTGCGAGTTCCATCGCGGTGGGAAGAGGTTCATCCTCTTCTTCGTCGTCCTCAACGATGCCCTGGAAATTTTCCTCTTTCATGGTGAGGCGAATCTGGCGTTTCTTTCGATCGATGTCAACGATGGTGACCTCGACTTCGTCGCCGACTTTGACGACATCGCCCGGGTTGGCGACATAGTCATTACTCAGTTCGCTGACATGAACCAGACCAGGTCGCTCTGCGCCGAGATCGACGAAGGCGCCAAACCGTTCAAGGCGGACAACGGTGCCCTTGAGACGCATGCCGGGCTTGATGGCATTCCACTTCAGGCTGACCGGTTTGAGCAGGGTGAGTTCAAGTCTGCCGGCGTTGGAGTCGACGCTATGAACGAAGACGTCAATCTCCTGGCCCGGTTCGACGATGTCCTCCACCCGGTTGACATGGCCTTTTTTCAGGCGCGAGATATGTATGAGACCATCCGTACCAACACCAACATCCACGAAGGCACCGAAGATCTCGGTTTTCTTGACGGTGCCCGTCAATTTCATTCCAGGTTCGAGTTCTGTCAGCTTGGTAGGGTTGTTGACGGTTTCCAGGTTTTCCACAATCACACCTTCCTCAGAAAATCACTCGGTCAGGGATCGACCGAGCGGGGATGATTATACCATGGTCTTTCCATAAAGCAGTCTGTCTTCAGGTTCAGGGAGTCGGTGAGGGTTCAACATCAGCCGTACGGCGGGCGATGAGATACCAATCGGTCACACTGCTCAATCGATCGCTCGGGTCAAGCAATGGTCCTATCGTGATGCCGTTCAGGCGGGCATCGACGGCGTAGGAGTAGACCGGGTAGTAAAGCAAGAGTGCCGGGACCTGGTCCTGAAAACGGTATTGGAAGCTCCGGTACAACTCGGCTCGTCGCAGCACATCCGGCGTAATACGAGCCTGTTCGAGCCAGATGCTGCTGTTGCGGTCGTCAAAGCCAGAGTAGTTCTGGCCGGTTTCCGTTTGCGAGTCATGCCAGAACGGATAAGGATCCGGATCGGGATAGCGTGAAAGGTCGATCTCGGTGAGTACGGCTTCGAACGCTCGCGGCGTGAGTACATCCGACATAAGCGATTCGGCGGGCACTGCTCGCAGGGAAACCCGAATGCCGATCGCCTGCCAGCTCTGCTGGAGAAGCGTCGCAAGCAGGGAATAAGGTTCACTGTCCGGGTAGGTCAGCTCGATTTCGAGCAGCTCACCATCCCTGGAACGCACGTATTCTTCCGTCCCAGGCGTCGCTCCGGCTGGCAGTTCGTAGCCGAGGTCATCCAGGAGCTCCATGGCAGCAGCTTGATCGAACGAGATGGTCGGTAGTTCGGAAGCGTGGGCCCAGGTCCCGGGGAAGATGGGCCCGTGGGGAATGATGCCCTGGCCATCCAGAATCTGGTTAATCAGCCACTCCCGGTTGGTCGCCATCATCAACGCCTGGCGGAAGCTCTTCTCTGCGATGACTGTGTTTTCCTGGTTCTGAATGTTGAGGAAAACCAGCGTGACTTCCGGCAGGCGGGATGTAAACAGGCTGAGGTTGGGGTCGTCCAGCACCTGAGCCAGGATGTCTTCCCCGAACCCGGCGATGCCATTTACCTGCCCGGCTTCGAATGCTTCCAGCGCCTCCTGGGCGGAGGCGAAGAATTGAATTTCAAAGCGTTCGAGATAGGGCGGATCGTTGTAATAATCCTCGTTGGCGAGGAGAGAAATCCCTTCGATATTTCCTTCTTCGTCCGTCAGGTACCGGTCAAACTGGAATGGGCCGGTGCCTATCGGTTCCAGGTTGAATGGGTGATCGATCAAGTCACTCGCCGAAACACCCCGGAGGATGTGGTCGGGAAGCAGTCCGAGTGAGAGGTAATCGAGAAACGGAGCAAAGGGCTCGGGGAGCTGGAACTGTAGAATGCGGTCATCGAGCCGGATGATGTTAATCTGGCTCCACATGTCATGCAAATCTGCTGGACCTGGATAGTCCTCATCCTGCAGTTTTGAAAAGGTATAGATGACATCATCCGCTGTGACCGGCGTCCCGTCGTGCCATACGGCGTCCTCGCGTATGGTGAAGGTATAGACCGTCGCGTCTGCGGAGACCGCCCAGCTCTCTGCCAGGTCCGGGATGACATTTCCCCGCGCATCGAACGCAACCAATCCGCGGAAAAGCAGCCGGTCGATATCTCGGTCAGTTTGATTGAAGGTATCCAGAATGGGATTGAGCCGGATGAGTTCACCAATGGAAGCCTCGATGAACACACCGCCTCGTGCGGGTTGCGCGCTGGAAACCTCCAGATCGGGTGTCTGTCCGATCAGGAGGAGGATAATGAGGAGAATTCCTCCAACTGCAATGAGAAGCTGCCAGCGGATTTTTCTCATTTTTAGGATCACCAGGGGATCCAGGGGGACTCGATAGCGGAAATCAGCCTACGAAGATAACATTGAGCAAGGCAAGGACGAGGAAGGCAACGCTCAGTCCGATGGTGAGGTTGAACATCAGGCGTTCAACACCTCGCCGCACACGCGCTCCTCCACCGCCAAAATCGCTGCCCCCGGCCAGGCCGCCAAGGCCTGCACCCCGACTCTGGAAGATGATGATGGCGATCAATGCGATCGACACAATGATCATTGCGATATTCAAGAAGGTACTACTCACGCTGATGGCCTCCTGCATACAGTCAAGCGGGCGGATTATAGCAGATGGATGACACCTCGACAAGCATGGCACAGAATGGGGAAGACCCCTCCCGCACGACAGAAATCGTCCCGAACAGGGATGACGGCGTGCGTCAGGATCCACCGTTTCTCACACATCTTGACGCTGTGCCCAACGTACAAGTATATCAGCCTTTTCGACCTTCGCGACAGGGAGAAATCATCGCATGGTGCTGCGCGGTCGCCTCTGTAATCACCACAGCGGTACGATGGACAGCCATCGGAAGGCCGGAGTGGGGCATCCTCGTTTTCATGCTGATGTTCCTCGGATCCGCAGGTCTCATCTCCTTCGGGAATATGGTGACTTTCCGAACCCGCATCACACTGGATCACGAGGGCGTGCGCTTTGAAAGTCCGCTTCGCAAGACCTGGCTCGAGTACGATCATGTCGAGGCGATGACGTATAATGCCTGGCGCTCAGGGTGGCGCATTCAGGTCGAAAGCAGTCAGGGGCATTTTCACTTTGATACGCCGGGTTTGCTCGGGGCTGGATCGTCCCGGGCTGAACAGATCGGGATTGAAAATGGAGAAGCGCTGGCAGCGGGCATTTGGGTACGGAGCGGGTTGTCTTCACCGGAGCTTGCGAAGGATACCTGGATATGCCGACGCGTGGAGCCAGAGGCTTGACAGGAATCTGTCTTGCCACATAAGATAAGGCTATGTGGAAGAAAACATCCTCTGTATGGTCCTGGAAATACATCTATCCCGGGGGCGTATATCGCCCCGGTTCTTAACCCGCGCAGGGAATGTCTTTCTTCACTATTGACGGTTGAATATGCATGATTCTTCTCGCGTGGGCAGCATTCGCCCGCGCGGATTCGTTTCAAGCCATGAGGAGTAAATCAGATGGCCATGTCGATTGATGATCAGGTGACCTTGTTGATGCAGGGCACGGAATATGGTGATGAAAACCTGCGGAATGCCATGGCGGAGGGATTGCAGGAGCGCTTGCTCGAGGCGAAGAAGGCGGGTCGTCCGTTGCGTGTGTACTGTGGTTTTGATCCACGGACCTCGGATCTCCACCTCGGGCATACCGTCCCCATGCGAAAAATGCGTCAGTTCCAGGAACTCGGTCATGATGTGACGTTTGTGGTGGGACGGTTCACATCGCTGGTTGGCGATCCCTCGGACAAGGACAAGCTGCGCCCCCAGTTGACAGCGGAGGAAGCGGCGGTCAATGCGAAGACCTACGCGGAACAAGCCTATAAAATCCTGGACAGGGATTCGACCAGCATCGCTTTTAACGACACATGGCTCTCGGAACTCACGTTTGCGGATGTCATCCGTCTGGCATCGAATTTCACCATCCAGCAGTTTCTGACGCGGGAGAACTTCCGCAATCGATGGGATGCGGGTGATGCCATCTTCCTGCATGAATTCTTCTACTCCATCATGCAGGGCTACGATGCCTACCACCTCAAAGCGGATGTTCAGATTGGCGGAACAGACCAGCTTTTCAATATCGTGACAGCGTCACGGAAATTGATGGAATCACTTGGCGAGAAGCCCAATATCGCCATCATCCTGGGCATCCTGCCGGGTACCGATGGCGTCATCAAGATGAGCAAGTCTCTCGGGAATCATATTCCGCTCAACACGACTCCGGAGGACATGTACGGGAAGGTGATGAGCGTCCCGGATTCAGCCATGGGACACTTCTTCCGCCTTGTCACACGCTGGTCGCCGGAGGAGATTAACCGCATTGAAGCGGGAATGGATTCGGGTGAACTGCATCCGCGTGACGTGAAAATGAAGCTGGCGAGGGAGATCGTCGCCATCTACCACGGAGAGGATACCGTGGACGCTGCCGAACAAGCCTTCAAGCAGGTGTTTCAGCAGCATGGAATTCCGGACGATATGGAGATCTACCAGGTGAAGGGCTCGGAGACGCTGCTGGAGGTCCTGACGGATTCGGGTCTGGTCGCCAGCCGCAGCGAGGCACGTCGATTGATCCAGCAGAAGGGCGTCCAGCTGGATGATGTTGTCCAGGACGATCCGCATGTGGTCATGGATGTCAAGGACAATGCCGTGCTGCGGGTTGGCAAGCGCCGGTTCCTGCGCATCAAACGCTGACGGAGCGCCTTCGAACATCCGTCGCTGGCGTCAACCTTTCACCACAGCAACGGGGCGGAGACGTGCAACTTTCCGTGCAATCCCCGCTCTGGAGACGACTTCAACAACAGCATCCACGTCCTTGTACGCGCTCGGCGCTTCCTCGGCAAGTCCGGGCATCGAGCGGGCACGGACATGGATGCCTTGCTGTTCAAGTTCGGAGAGGAGATGTTCTCCCCGCACCGTTTTCTTGGCCTTGCGCCGGCTCATGGTGCGCCCTGCGCCGTGGCAGGAGGAACCGAACGAGGTCGTCATGCTCTCCTCTGTTCCCACAAGGATCCAGGAGGAGGTGCCCATGCTCCCTGGCACAAGCACAGGCTGGCCGATCGAACGATACGCCGACGGCAGGTCCGGATGTCCTGGCCCAAATGCGCGGGTGGCTCCCTTGCGGTGTACGCAGACCCGCTGGGGTTGACCGTCGATGATATGGGTTTCCAGTTTGCCCATATTGTGAGCAATATCATAGATGAGGGTCAGATCCCAGGATTCTGTGCGCCCCGCGAGGGCTTCTTCAAAAGCTTGTCTTGCGTAATGGGAAAGCACCTGGCGGTTGCAGAAAGCGTAGTTTGCGGCACATGCCATTGCTGCGAGATACGCTTTCCCCTCCGGTGAATCAAGCGGGGCGCAGACCAGTTCACGATCCGGAAGCTGGATCTTATACTTCCGGGAGGCATCCTGGAACTGGCGTACATAGTCCGAGCAGATTTGATGGCCGAGGCCGCGTGAGCCGCAATGGATCTGGAGAGTGAGGAGGCCTTCTGCAAGATTCATGGCGTCCGCAGCCTCGCGATCGAAGATGGCATCCACGACATCGACTTCGATGAAGTGATTTCCTGCCCCCAGGGTTCCCAGTTGATCCCTTCCGCGCTTTAACGCTCTTGCGCTGATAGCGGAGGGATCCGCGTGTTCGATGCGCCCCTGCTGTTCGGTATGTTCCACATCTTCCGGGCGTGCGAATCCATTGTTAAGCGCCCACTGCGATCCCATCCGGCAGACCTGCTTGAGGTTTTTTTCCTTCAGATGCAAGTGACCGCCCACGCCGACGCCCGATGGGCAATTGCGATTCAGCGCACTGGCCAACTCGTCGAGATGGGGTTCTGCATCCTCAATGTCGATGCAGGTCGCGAGCATGCGAACACCACAGTTAATGTCGTAGCCGATGGCGCCGGGCGATATGATGCCGTCCGGGTAGCGGCTTGCTGCGACACCCCCGATGGGAAAGCCGTATCCCTGGTGGACGTCCGGCATGACCATGACAGGCCCGGCCAAACCGGGCAGCATGCTGGCGTTGACCGCCTGGGTCATGGACTTGTCTTTCAAGGCGCTTTCCAGAATAGCGTCATCGGCAAAAAGGCGCACGGGGACTCGCATGCCCTGCTGGAATGTGGGAGGGAGTTCCCAGACGAAAGGCGACTTCCGGATAAAATCCTGTCTGCGGATCATGCATCACCTCCTACACATCAAACACAACAACCGTTTCCAGGCCGCTGACCGACTCGAGGATGTGAAGATTGTGAAAGGTAACAGCTTTGATGTCCAGTCGGAAGGAGGCTACAGGCGCTGTCTGGATGTCTGCGTGCAGGGAAGAGCCTCCAGTCATGGTGATGCTCCAGGAGAGCCAGGCGCGCCCAGCGGTTTCAAGCGAATAAAGTTCCTCCTCAAGCCATTGGACAAGCAGCGTCTCCCGATCCGGCGCCTGCAGTGAAAGGGAGATGGGATGCTGTGAGCTGGGTGAAAACTCGAGTTGTTGAACAGCGTGGAGCGCAGCCGTGGCGATGCCAAGCAGCTCCGGCATGCCCGGGGCGTTAAGTTGAACCGCCAGATCTGCGGTGTGTTCGAGTTCCTTAAAGCGGCTTTTATCCATATAATCAGTATAGTACGAAGTGGTTGATGTAGAACGTATGCGTTCTCGTTATAATAGGGCTGATATGAAACCGCTGACTACCGAGCTTGAAGCGACCATCACGCGTTATCTTCAGCAGAGCCTGGAAGCGCTGCCACTGATTGGCATTGATGTCTCGTACATCATCACCAATCTGGCGAATGAAATCCTTGACAGCTCCCGGCAGGATGCTGAGGAGAATACCTACGCGCCTGACCAGTTCACGTTAACCACCAGCCCACAGTCGTCCGGTGATCTCCGCCGGGGACTTGGTCTCCTGCAGAGCCAGATATCCCTTCAACTGGAAGAGGCGCTGG
>Ga0272443_10003047_pt1 | contig 20303 bp, 15 predicted proteins | sample SSMAcet12_FD_193581 | JGI IMG/M metagenome (GOLD analysis project Ga0272443, IMG submission 193581) | Marine sediment archaeal communities from Little Sippewissett salt marsh, Falmouth, MA, United States - SSM-Acet-12 | ecosystem: Environmental > Aquatic > Marine > Wetlands > Sediment ... | reverse complement strand
TCCGCGCGCCGCATCGGGTCCGCCCGTGGATGCTGACGTTGTTGTGCACGACGCACGCGGCGCCGAGTTCGACCTCCGGACCGATCGTCGTATGAGCGCCGACCGTCACGCCCGGCTCCAGCCGGGCTTTCGGGTCGACGCACGCGGTGGGATGGATTCGCGTTTCATTCATCCGTTGCTGTCCGTCCTGTCCTCAGAAATCCTCATCCTTTGTTTCCCTGCAGCTACAGACCCGCTAGAGGGGGTCGGCGTCGACCATCATGAACTTGACGTCGGCCTCGGCGACGAGATCCTCGCCGACCCGCGCCTTGCACGTCACATGCCCCGTGCGCGACTTGACGCGCCGCGCTTCCGCCTCGAGCACGAGCTGGTCCCCCGGCGCGACTGGCCGGCGGAACTTGACCTTGTCGAGGCTCAGCAGAACGGCCACCTTGCCTGTGTGTTCGAGCTCGCGCGACAGCAGAATGCCGCCGAGCTGGGCCATCGCCTCGATGATGAGCACCCCCGGCATGATCGGCTGGCCCGGATAGTGGCCCGTAAAAAACTCCTCGTTGACCGTCACGTTTTTGAGCCCGACCGCCCGCTTGCCCGGCTCCAGCTCGATCACGCGGTCCACCATCAGAAACGGGAACCGGTGCGGCAGGATCCGCTGGATCTCGCGGATGTCAAAGACCGGCGCGATCGTCAGCCGCCCCGCTACGAGTTCAGCCGCCTCCAGTTCGCGCAGCCGGCGGACGAGTTCGTGATTCAGCTCGTGCCCCGACTGCCGGGCATACACGTGACCCGAAACGAACTTGCCGAACAGGTACAGATCGCCGATGAGATCCTGGATCTTGTGTCGGACGCATTCGTCGGGAAACCGCAGTGTGTTGTCGATCGGCCCGTCCTTGTCGAAAACAAGCAGGTCCTGGGGGGTCAGGTGCAAGCCGAGGCCCGCCGCCTGGAGCCGCTCAGCCTCGGCCCGAAGCACGAAAGTGCGGGCAGCCGCGATCTGGGACTCGAACGTTTCGGGCGTCAGCCGAACCTTGCAGACCTGCTGGCCGATGGCCGTCTCCGACCCGTAATTCAAATCGTAGACGATCTCGAGGGCGTCCTCGTCCGGGGCGCCCGGCATCGCGATCACGTAGCTCGCACCCTCCGAGACCCGTACCGTCTGGCTGATGCGGTAGATGCGCCGCGGTTGGTCCTGATCGACCACGCCGGCCTGCTTGAGGTGCTCCACGAACGGCAGGCAGCTCCCGTCCAGGCTCGGCACCTCGTTGCCGATAAGCTCGACCTCGACGTTGTCGATGCCCAAGCCCGCCAACGCGGCCATGCAGTGCTCAATCGTTTCGATCTGGACCGACCCGTTGCGGATCGACGTGCGGCGCAGCCGTTTGGCCACATGGTCCACACGCGCCGGGATCCGGACCGGGGGACGCTGGTCCGCGCGCACGAACACGATCCCCGTGTCCGGCGGAGCCGGCCGGAACCGCAACGTCACGTCCTCGCCGGTGAACAACCCTCGCCCGGCGATCTGGACCGCTCGATCAATCGTCCGCTGCGCTTTCAAGTCGGTCAACTCGCCTGCTCAGGTCTTTGAGTTGCTCGGTCATCTGCGGCAGCCGTCGGAGCTTGGCCCGCTCACGGGCCCACTGCTCCCGCTCGACCCCCGGGATGCCGAATATCTGCGTCCCGGGCGGGATATTCTTGGAGACGCACGAGCACGCTCCGACCTGCACCCCGTCGCCCAGGACCACGTGATCCGCGATGCCCACCTTCCCGCCTAAGACAACCCCTCGACCCAATCGTGTGCTGCCGGCAATACCGCACTGGGAAACAATGACGCACCCGGGACCGATCCGAACATTATGGGCAACCTGGACCAGGTTATCAATCTTGGTGCCCGCCCCGATCCGCGTGACGCCGAACTTGGCCCGATCCAGGGCACATCCCGCCCCTATTTCGACATCAGCTTCAATTTCGACAGTGCCGATTTGTGGAATTTTCACATGGCGGCCGTCAACGTACTCGTACCCGAAGCCGTCGGCCCCGATTGTCGTATTGGGATGGACGACGACCCGGTCGGCCAGTCGGCACCGCTCGCGGACCACGACCCCCGGCCACAGCCGGCAGTCGGCTCCGATCGTCGTGCCTGCCCCGACAAAGACGTTGGCGTCCAGGATTGTCCGGTCGCCGATGACGGCCTGCTCATCGACGATCGCGTGCGGGCCGACGGCCACCTCTTTGCCCAGCCGGGCCGATTCCGCGACGCATGCCGTGGGATGCACGCCGGGGGACGGCGCAGGTACGGGCGGCGCAAAACGCTCGAAAACCGTGATGATCGCAATCGAAGGTCGGGGGCACAGGATGGCTGGCATCGGGGTCGGGCCGCAGTCGGCCGGCGCCACGACGGCACCGGCCCGGCTGTCGTGCAGCTTGGCGAAGTAGCCGGTGTCGGCCAGCCAGGTGATCTCGTCGCCCTTGGCTTCCTCGATTCCCGCCACGCCCGCGATCCGCGTGTCGGCTGGACCCCGAACCTTGCCGTCGATCCAGGCGGCGATTTCCGCGAGTGTGAAACTTGTGCCCATCGCTGCTTCCCTCATGCCCGTGCGCCGCGCCACGCAACGTGCGGCTACGGGCCGATGTGGATCGTCCCTGCCCCGCCGCCCTTGGTGAACGTCTCGTTGATGACGGCAAGAACATCGTCGGTCATGTCGAGCGTTTCGTCGTAGTAGACTACTTTGCGGTTGAGGATCTGTTGCTGGAGGACGGTCGCGTCCTCCACGGAGGTGTCCAGCTCTTCGCGTGTCAGAACGACCTGGACACCTTTGCGCCGGGCGACCTCGTCGATCCCGCGGATGACGGCGGCATAGGTGCGCTCGATCCATCGAAAATGTTCTTCCTTGAGGGTCTCACTCTCGACGGTCAGCCATGCCTGGTATTCGATCACCATTTTCTGCAGTGCCTGGCGGCGCTCACGGTACTCCGTGCTGTCGGGCGCGAATCCCTGGAGCGTCTGCCGCTCGATGGCCAACTTCTCCTCGCGTTGCTGCTGCTCTTCGGACAGCCGTTGCCGGTAGCGCTCGAGCTCGGCGTTGAGGGCACGGGTCTGCTCGAACTCATTGAAGACGCGTACAAGGTCCACCACCCCGATCGACGCGGACGCCCCCGAAGGCGCGGGCGTCTGTGCGAGGTTGGCACTGCTGGCCAACACCCACGCAATCACCGCGATGGTCCCGACAACGATCCAGCCGGCCCGTTGTTGCATGATCCGATCTCCCCTATCCACGAATTTCTGCGCTGCGTCCATTTGTCCCGAACACCGGTGGCCCATTAGACCCGCCCCGCCCAACGTCCGCAAGGCGGTGGGCATCCAGACCGCGCGGGCGTAGGATCGTCAAAAACCGGCTGGCCCCGTCCTATCACTCCATGGACCGGCCGCTTCGACACTTCTCGAAAAAGCTGCTCAGAGACAGTAGCGGGAGATGCGAAAACGAAAGTCGTCATCCGGGGACGGCACGAGCTTGCGTCCGTCCCCACGTTTTATCCGCTCGATCCGCTGTTGGCTGCCTGTGCGTTCGCCTCCTGATCAATCAATCGTCGCAGAATGGCGAGCTGTTCGAGCACGCGCGCCAGTTCCGCGTTGAGCGCGTAGGAGGCTGCGTAGATTCGGGCCGCCTCCTGACGCCCTTCGGTTTGCAGGCGATGTGCCTCGTTCAGATGCATGCCGAGAACGGCCTCAGCCTGGCGGCGGGCCTCCGTTTCGATTCGCGCCGCCTCGGCCAGTCCGTCCAGTTCGACCCGGGTTACGAGCAATCGCCCCTCGGCCTCAAGCGTCTGCGCAACCGGTGTCGCAAGTTGTTCAGGCCGTCCGATCCCCAGCAAACCCACGTCCACGATCCGCACACCGACGCGCTCAGCCTCGACGCGGCATCGCTGGCGCACCGGCTCCAGCAACGGCCAATCGTCCGACCCCTGTGCATCGACCGTGCAGACCGCGGCCGCGATCCAGTCGCTGAGCGCATGCGACGCGACCGCTTCATCCAGCGCGCTCCAGAGCAGGTCCCACAACACGCGCTCCACGTTTGCACCGTCGGCTGTCGCCGCCCAGAACCGTTCGACCAGCTCGGGAGCAATCCGCCAGCAGAGGTACGGCTGAACCACGAGCGGTTCGGCGGCAGCGGTGAGCATCCGCCTGGGCTCCAATGTGATGAGCCGGACGCGCCCGTCCGCTCGGCGGACGCAGTGCCAGGGCCGCTTGAAATATGGCCCGGCTTCGGTGATCGGCCCACGCACGATGCGCCCGAACCCCGTCACGACCGCGATCTGGGAGGTGTCGACGACAAAGAAGCTCCGCGCACCGATCACTGCAGCCACGGCGATCGCCCCAAGCCCGCCGAGCCACCATCGCACGGTCCGACATCGGCGTTTCCGTTGGAAAGCGTCCGTCGCTCTCATGGGTCGCGCTCCGTTTTCGCGGTCTCGGCGGCCGGCTGGGTGTCGAGCGACGAGGTGGATGACTGATGACGCGCGCCCATCGCCTGCTCGATCAATTCGCTGACCGTTCGGCGGACGGCTGGCTCGAGCAGTCGGCGCCGGGCGGCGGCGGGTGTCTGTGCGATGAGCTCAGCCAACAGCCGACGGCGCGTCTGCGCGGGGTCCAGCGCGTAGGCGGTCAGGTTCGCCTTGACCTGCGCCTCGTGGGCCAGGGCCACCTCGATCCTCGCCTGCTTGTCCCGGGACGCCTCAGCCAGCAGTTCCGCACCACGTTGCCGAGCGTCAGCCAGACAACGGACGGCCTTCGTCCGCGCTTCGGAAACCAGTACGGATCGGCGAACCTGCGCGTCGGCCAATTCGCCCAGCCAGCCGGCCGACTCACCCCTCGCGTTGCCCGGCCACGGCTGGACCTCGTCGATCAGGACGCGCGTGACGCGAAGGCCGGTGTCCCAGGCGTCCAGTTTTTGCTGGATGATCCCGGCTGCCCGATCGGCCAGCGGGCCGCGCTGCGCGCCCATCGCGGCTGTCATCGGTACGCCGGCCACGAGCTGCCGCAGGACAGCCTCGCTCGCAACGCCGACGAGGCGATCCGCCTCCGGGGAGACTGACGCGTACGTGCGGGGGGCGGCTATGACGTAACTCACCCGGGCCGTCACCGCGAGGGGAAAGCCCGGACTGATGGCTGTCTGACCATCCGGTGCTGCCTCATCGGCCTCGGAGGGCGTCCCGGTTGGCCAGAGGTCGCCGCTGAGAAACAACTGCTCGAATACTGCGGGACCGTTCTCCTCCTCGGGTACTATTTCTATGACATTCGATCCGACCGCGATCGTGCGTTCCACTTCGGGCGCGATGTGTCGCACCGTCTCGAGCATCCATGCGGGCCGAACGTACAGCCCCGGACCTAGCACGGCCACCGTGCGCCCGAAGCGCGTCACGAGGGCCACCTGGCCCGTCTCGACCCGGACGGACGACAGCCAGAGCCCCGCGGCCGCCGAACCTGCCACGACGACTGCAATCACCCGAAAATGGTTGCGGATCCCGCGCACCGCGCGCAGCACGCAGCGGGTAAGGCGCGTCGCTTGCGATACAACGAGCGGGCTGGCAAGGGCCTGCGAAAGGGAGCTTTTTTTGCGGTCAGGCGCGTCGGCACGTCTGTCCTGAGGTCCGATGGCCAACACGCCGATGAGCGAGCGATGCGCGGGCCGGCGGCCGTTCGTGTGGAACGCGCCGATCGCCAGCGACGCCCATCCCGCCCGCTCGTGGTCCACCAGGACCGTCCGGGCGGTTTCCGGAATCGGGATGCCCGCGTCTTCGAGGAACTCCAGCGTGCCGATGAGTACGTGGAACGGCCCGACGCATCCGTCGATGCCCTGGTAGGGGATCGCATGCCACTGGGGCGTGGCCTTGTGTTCAGTCTCGTCCGGCGGCCGGGAGAGCCGGGTGACGACCTCAGTCTGTCCCCTGCCTTCCTGCCCGTCGGCCGCCTTGCGGAGGGCCTCGGTCAGGGCGGGGTTGGCCGGCCAATCCGCACGGGCCGCCAGCGCAAGAACCTCTTCGGCACTGACCGACGCCACTGGCACCACGCGGCGGACCGTCAACGGGCCGAGGGGCCGGCCGTCGAATGCCAGCAGTTCCTCCGCCTGTGGCCTGGGCTCGGGCGCGTCCATGGTAGATGTGCTCGCTTCCTTCCCCGCCGGGCCGGACGCGGACCCCTGCAGTCAGCGTGTCCGGCTTGTCGCCATTCTAATCCTGCCCCGGATCGGTTACCATGGCAGACAGGAGCGAATGGCCGCAAATCGCGACGCACGGACAGGCGTACGGCGGTCCGATAAGGGGCACTTCCAGGGGCCACCGCCTGCCGATGCCGATGGAAGAAACGATGCGACACGTCAAGACACCGCGTCCGGTGCACAGCCTGGCCGAGATCGCCTTGGGCCTGAAGGTGATGGCCTGCCCGAACTGCGGCGGGGGGCCGATGGTTGCGCGATCCCGGAGCTTGACGTTCGACCCCAGGGCCGACGAGGTTGAAATCAAGGTCGTCTGCCGGTCCTGCCTCAAGAGCGAATCGTTCCTGTTTGCGATCACGGACGCCGACCACCCCGGACCGCGCGCATTGCCCCGCAAGTTCGACGAGGAGGCCATCCTCGCCGCGGCCGACGTCGTCAACCCTACCGACCAGCCCTCCGCACTCGTCGACGTGGCCGGCTGGCTCATGCTCCACAGCCTGCTGACCGACAAGGTGCGATCGGCCGCGGTCCATGCCCGCACCGGTGCCGACCGCCAGGCCATCCGCAACCTTCAGATCCTGGCCGGCCAGTGCATCGACGAAGCCCTGAAGTTCTACGATGTGGACAATGACCTGCCTCCCCAGGACGCTTTCTTTTCCGAGGCTGGCAGAATCCAGTTTCATGCCTACCCCGAGCTGTTCGTCCGCAACCGGCTCATCGACCTGCGCAGCCGGCTTCCGTCGCGCGCCGCTCTTACCGACGCCGGTGAGACCGCCTCCTCGGTGCAACCTCCGCCTTGCTGGTGGCGGTTCTGGAGACGCGGCTGACACTCTCCGCGCACCCTACCCCACCTGAGGCTATGCCGACGGCGCGCGATCGGTCCATCTTACAATTGGCTGGAATCCACAAGCTGACGTGCGGTGCGCGGGCACGAATGGGTTGCTGCGCTCAGAGGTCACATGCCGTCGAGGATGCGGTTATGGTTGCTGGCTGAGTTCTTCGCTGATCTCTTCCGGTGAGGTGGGCATGGGGTGGCGTTCGCGCCAGGCGTCCATCCCCTCCGGTTCGGGGAAAGCCACCTTCACGTCCACGTCCATCCGCTCGCACTGCTTTTTCAGATCGCTGAAGATCATGTCGTAAAACCGGCGTTTGATTGCATCCTGTTCGCGCCGCCAGACGAGCGACCTCCAGTAGAGCGGGTAACTCACGTCCGTGACGAAGTTGGCCAGCACCTGGGCCTGCATGTCGGCGAATTTCGGCAGCGTCTGGCGGCCCTCCGGCGAGTCGCCCTGCTTCTCCTGGTAGAGCTCGTGGATCAGGCGGGCGTTCTGCACGGCGCGGGTGTAGTCCTCGACCTGGCCCGTCCCGAGGCTGATGTAGGCGGACCGCAGCATCGCATGGATCGTGTAAACCGCCTCGTGGTAAAGTTCGACCATCTCCTGCATCTGGCTGCGCACGAACGAATCGAGCCCCTGAAGGTAGAGCTCTTCGGTTTCGCCCGTGACCGTGTTCTTGTAGTGGCGGGCCAGGTAGTCGAGGTAGCGCTGTGCCTCCTCGTGCCGCCCGGCCCAGTAGAAGGCGACGATGGCCGACTGCAGATTATTGACGTGCCCCGAACGAAGCATTTCGCCGGCCGTCATGTCGACGTCCTCGTCTTTGCCCGCGTAGACGGGGCCGAGCTTGAGGTACATCTGGTGCATCGGCTCGACGTAATCCAGGTCGGGCCCCACGGCCAGGAAGGAGTCGAAGTAATCCTTCGTGTTGATCCGGAAGTCGTAGTTCCCCTGCCGCGCGAGCATCGCCAGGGCGTTCAGCAGGATGCGGTCCGTATTGATGAGGTCGAATTCCTTGACCCGGTCCAGCTGACGACCCTGTTCGGTTCCGTACAGTGCCCAGTAGATCGCCTGCGACCAGGGCGTGCGCCAGTCGATCGGAACGGGCTCGTCGGTTCCGAGTCGGCCGGTCAGTTCGAGCATGAAGACCGGGTCCATCTTGTACTGTTCCCGGAGCACCTTGGCGCGGAGGTAGGCAAGCAGTGCGTCGAGCGCAGCCGGCGGGCTCTGTTGGAAGAACGTCTCCAGCGTCGAAGGCTGCTCGGGAAAAACCTCCTGGTTGTCGCTCTCCGATGCACGGAGGGAGGCCAGTTCGCGATCGATCCGGTAACGCGTGTACGGCTCGAAAAATTCGGTCTCGAGCGGGTGACGCGGTTTTTCCAGGTCCGTGGTCGAACGCACATTGACGCCCAGCGCGTCGAGCTGCGCGAGGAGCGCCGACACGTCGGGGTGCGCCTCTTGCAGCGCAGCCAACGTCTGCGGTGCCTCGGCCACCGGGCGGAACCAGTCGATGACTTCCTCCCGCGACAGGCCGCGCGGAGGACTGCCGAGAAGGTTGTCCATGAGCGACGCCCACTCCCGTTTGTAATACCAGTGGAAGTTGTCGGCCCGGGCGCCCACCTTGTGGTTCCAGATCCACGCCAGTTCGTGGTACAGCGGAACGGCACGCGGGTTGTTGGGGATTCCCTCGTCGCGTAGCAGCCGGATACCGTTGTAGACCCACTGCCAGCGCTCCTGCGGCGTGTGCGTGGCCACCGAGATGTTGTACGCCATGTTCCACGCCTGGAACCTCCAGACCTGCGGAAAACGCGGCTGAAGGGTGCAGATCCACTTGGCCAACTGGTGCGACTCGTAGTACTTGCCTTCCTGCTTGAGCTGCTCGGCCCGCATCCAGAGTATGTGTGCCGCCACGCCGCGGAACGTTCCACCGGCCGCCGTCGTCCACGCGTATTTGGGCGGAAGATCCCGGTAGATGTCCGAGTGGAGGACGAGCTGAAGGTCCTTGCGCTGCACGTTGATCGGCGACTGGAGCCGGGCGGCCAGGGCGATGCACCCGACAGCCACGGCCAAGGCGGCCAACTGGATCCACAGCGCCGACCGCTGGGCGGCCAGCCGCGCTTCCAGGAATCGTTCCGTTGTGCCTGTTACCGCATCCATGACGCGATGACGCGATCCTCTCGATTAGTCCGAAGGCTAGACCGTTACCTGCGCGAGTTCGCGCTTCGTGAACATCAGACTCCCCAGAAACCCCAGAATCAGTCCCTTGATAACTACGAGCGAGATGAACGACTGGACGACCCACATGAGCGTCACGACACGGCCGGCCACTACCGTCCCGACGGGGTCGAACCGCGAAAAGTTCGGGACCATCCACAGCAGTATGTGGGTCAGCGTCCGCACGACCGGTCCGAGCACCGGGCCGTAGGGGTCTTCACCACCGAACTTGGGCGAGACCATCTCGACTGCTTCGGACAGGTACCCCGAGGCCGTCGCGAGAAACAGGACCATCAGCGCCACCATGCAGGCGACCGGAAACGACAGAAAGCTCGACGCAGCCAGCCCCAACGCCGCCAGAAACGCCAACCGACACCAGACCAGCGACAGGGCACGAAACAGGTTCCAGTGGAAAGTGCCCACGTTGTAAAGCACCTCGAAGGATTCGGCCCCTTCCAGCAGAAAACTCCGCTGGCGGTCGAGGTTCTGCATCCGCACGTACAGCGTGCCCTCCTTGTTGACCGCCCGGGCCGGTATCGGAATCGAGTGGAACCGCTGGACGATGAATTCCCCCTCGTCCACCATCGTGAGGGTGTCGGGGTCCTCCGGGTCGCCGAATTGCCAGCGGGCCGGAAACATGACGTCGTCCACGCCGCTGGGATGGATCGGCTTCATGTGCAGGTAGAGCATTTCCTCCGAGGTGCGGTCCACGAGCAGGTTGTCGAACCGGAAGACGCGGACCTGCCCGGGGGCGAACGTGCGGAACTGCGCGCGGACCTCGCGCGCGATCTCCGCGCGCACGTCCTCGAACCCGGCAGCCGTCACGTCGTCGAGTCGGCCTTCCTCGCGTAGTTGGCGGACCCGCGCGTCGGTCCATTGCGCGAAATCCGGCTCGACCGGCTTGGCGCCGTAACGCACTGTGATCACCTCGTTGAGGACCGCCCGGCGGTCCTCGGGATAGGTGGGCAAGCCCTTGAGATACCAGGTGAAAGCCCAGACGGCCAAACCCACGCACAACAGAATCATCGCGTTGAGCAGGCAGATCCCAAGCCACTTGCCGATCACGAACTGCCACCGGGCGATCGGCTTGGAGACGACCATGAACAGATATTTGTCCCGGATTTCGTTGGCCAGTGCCCCGCACGCCAGAAAAACCGTCAGCAGGCTCAGCAGCGTACCCGTCAAACCCAACGAGTAAGCCAGGAAGCTCTGGATCCGGCTCTGGAGCGTTACCCCGTCGCCGGCCAGCGTGAACGGCAGCACCGGTACCGTGACGACGAGTACGCCGATGAAGACCAGTGCGATCTTCATGCGGATGGCTTCAGAAATCATGTGGCGGGCCACCGCCCAGATGTGCGACATACCACCTTACTCCCGGCCGTCCGGTTCGATGGGGTCGGGCCGCTGGACGAGTTTGTCGATGACCGTGCGGTCCGCCTGTTCCTCTCCCTGCTTCCGTTCCTGTTCTTGTGGCGAGGCGGTACCGTCGGGCGACGGCGGCGTGCCCGGGGCACTTTCCGGGGCCGGACCGGATACCAGGTGCGTGATGACCTGCCGGGCCGGTTGTTCGCCGGCAGATGCGGCGGCGGCCGCCTGTGCGCCCTCGCCTGGCTCCGGCTCTTTCGGCTCCTGACGGCTGGCCGCGACGAGCGACTCGACGACCTGCGCTCCCTGCGGTGCTTCGCTCTGCACGAGGAACTCCGCGATGCGACCGCCGCTCGTGGCGCCGGACGTGTCCCGGAAGGCCTGGCGCGCCGTCGACACCGTTTGAAGGAAAAACGCCTCCAGTTTGGCCGTCGGCGTTCCCACGCTGATGACCTGTTTGTGATTGTCCGCCAGCAACGCGCGGACCTGTGTGAGCGTCGGTTCGTCGAGGCGGTCCGTGACGATCTGCGTGCGGTCGTCGCGGCTGAGCAGCTCATGCATCCCGCCCATGACTTGGCAGCGCCCGCCGTACAGGACCGCCACGCGCTGGCACACGTCCTCGACGTCGGCCAGCAGGTGGCTGCACAGGAGGATCGTCTTGTGCTTCTGGAGGTTCAGGTACGTCAGCAGGTCCTTGATCTCGCGCGTGCCGATCGGGTCCAGCCCCGTCGTCGGCTCGTCGAGGATGAGCAGGTCGGGGTCGTTGATGAGCGCCTGGGCCAGACCGATCCGGCGGGCCATCCCCTTCGAATACTGGCCGACGCGACGGCGCGCCTCGCGCATGAGACCGACCATCTCGAGCAGTTGCTCGACGCGCCGTCGACGCTCCGGGCGGGGGATGCGGAAGAGCTGGCCGTAGTAGTCCAGCGTCTCGCGCGCGTCGAGGAAGGGGTAGAGGTACGACTCCTCCGGCAAATAGCCGATGCGCGCTTTGACGGCCACGTCTGTCGGAGGTCGGCCGAGCACGCTGATACGCCCGCGCGTCGGGTAGAGCAGCCCGAGCATCATTTTGATCGTCGTCGTCTTGCCCGATCCGTTGGGCCCCAGCAGGCCGAAGACCTCGCGCGAATGGATATCGAAGTCGAGGCGGTCGACCGCCACGACGCGCTTGCGGTGCCAGAAGTCCTTGAAGACCTTCGTCAGCCCGACCGCCTGGACGACGGGTTTGCGGTTGTGGTTCATAAAACTTGCCATCCCAACGTCAGAGAATCTCTCTCATGGCCCCTCCGCGGTCTCGCCGCGCGCCGGCCGTTGCGGTCGGCGTTTCGCGGCACATTCGAAGCGCGCGGGTCGGCTTGCGTTCCGGGGCGCTCGCAGGCCGGCATGGACCGCGCGGGACGTCACTGCTCGCCGGTTTTTTGCCGCATCCGTTCGCGTTCGGCCTGGAGGATCTCCTCGGGGTCCTTGCTGAGCGAGAGGATCACCCGATTGGGGCCGGGGGGCATCCACCATTTGACGAGCCCCGGTTCGTCGAGCAGGTCGCCGAGCATCTGAAGGCGGAGCCGGTCTCGCACGAGCTGTGGGTCGCGCTGGTGTTCCGGCAGGTAGGCATTGAAACGTGCCGCTTCGGCAAGCATCTGTTCGAGAATGTCCTCGCGCTGCTGCTGGGCGCGCCGGATGACGGCGCCGGACTCGCCCGTCGCCTGCGTCACGAGGATCGTGCCGATCTGCTCGATCACCTCCGCGTGTTCCGCCGAATCCTCGACCTGGTCGAGCTGCTCGATGAGTCGGTCGAGTTCCTCCCAGGCCGGCCCCGCCACGTTCACGAGACGCTCGGTGCGGTAACTTTCCGCCTCCTTGATCAGTTCACGACGGCGGTTCTCAGCCTGGGAAACGTGCAGAAACTCCCGCTGGGCCTGGAGGGGGAAGTAAGACTGCTCCGCGGCCACCTTCTCCAGCAGAATCCCCGTCTCCATTGCATCGAGCATGTTCTGCGCACGGTCCCGCACCGCCTGGGCGACGAGACGGGGGTTCTTCCAGATGACGTCGGTCGTCGTCCGGGCCGACTCGGCCACGGTCGCGTCCTTGATGACCGAACGCAGCAGCTCCTGCTCGTTCGGGACGTTGCACACGAAGAGGATGACGTCCGAGAGTTGTTCGGCCGGTTCGACCCGGTCCGCCCGGACCCGCACCCGGTCGCCGACGCTGTATTCGACATTCAGCAGCAGGTGCATGATGCCCCGGTCGCCGGTCAGCAGGGCGCCATCGCGGGCCGGGTCCAGGCCCGCGGATCGCGCCCTCAGCTCGCTGAGCGGCAGCGTTTTGTCCCGCTCGCTGAGACGAAGCCAGAATGCGTCCACCGTCATGGTCCGCAGCGAGGTGTCCACCTCGATCTTCTCATCGATCGGGAAAGGCCAGGCGAAGTGCAGCCCCGGCCCCAACGGCTCGCCCACGAGCCGGCCGAACCGGGACAGGACGACGACCTGGCGCTGGTCGACCATCGTTACGCCGCTGAACAAAAAGACGACCACCAGGGCGACCATGACCAGCTTGAGAATGCGAAAGCTCAGCCGCAGCGCGTCGGCCAGCGACTGGTTGGCCGGGTCCAACGGCGTCTCCGGCGGTGCGTGCTCGCCGTGATCGTGGCCGGGCGGGGCCATCGTATCATTCGTCTGCTCGTGCGGGTCTGCCACGGTTCAAAACTCCATCTGGGGCTGTCTACCAGCACCTTCCGTCATTCAAGCTTGCCTCGCGCATCATGGGTTCCCGATGATCGCCGCGGTGGCGTCGGAGGTCTCTTCCGGCGGCTGCTCGGCCACCGGAGCGGCTGCGGGGGGCGACTCCTCGAACAGATTCGTGAAGATCGGCTGGTCCAGGATCAGAGTCGCCCGGTCCTTCAGAATCTTCGGGATGTTCTCGATCTGGAGCAGAAAGACGGCCAGCGCTTCGTCCTGGCTGAAGATCTTGTTGTACTGGATCGACCGGGCCTGGCCCTCGGCCACGATCTCGGCCGCCTTGCGATCGGCGAACGAGAGGATTGTCCCGGCGATCGATTCAGCCGTCTCCTTGATCTGCTGTGCCTGCGACTCGCCCTCGCTCGTGTAACGCTGGGCGATGGCCTCGCGTTCCTTCTTCATTGCCTCGATCACCGTCGTGCTGATGGACTCCGGAAGCGCGAGCGACTCGATCGCGACTCGTTCGATCCGGATGCCGTACAAATCCGACGCGATTTCCTGGACCGCCTCGGCCAGCTCGGTCTCGATTTGATCGTACCGGAGCTGATCCGGGTCCGTCGAAACGAAATGCGCGAAATCGTAGTTGCTGATCACCGTCTTCTGGTCGTTGCGGACGCGGATTTTCACCCGTTCCTCGCCGTCGGCCATGTTCTTGCAGCGAACCGTGAACTTGTACGGGTTTTCGATCCGCCAGCAGATCGTCGTCGAAATAATGATGTTCTTGCCGTCGCGCGTCGGAGTCTCCTCGCCCGTCGTCGTCGTCGTCTGGATCCGCGCGTCGTACCGGTCGACCTTCTGGATCGGCCACGGCAGCTTCCAGTAGAGCCCCGGCTCGGTCAGCACGCCGCCTTCGCGGATCTTGCCGAAGGTCCGAACGACACCCACCTCCGAAAACCGTACCTGGAACGTGATCATGTACGCGGTCAAAAGGACCACGATCAGCGTCCCGCCGATCAAGGATGGCCAACTGCGTTTCATGACTGCTCTGATCTCCCTTCGGGGCGGTTCCGCCGCCACATCATCCGTCAACTGTTACGGCCTTGGCCGTCCCATGCGCCGATCAATCGACGTCGAGGCTCGCCCCGAGCGGGGCCGCCATCGGATCCTTGATGTCCAGATGGAACGTGTTGGATCCATGTCCGTGCTTCGTCGCGTTGAGGTACTTGCGGATCTTGCCCGTTGATTCCGCGATCGCTCTCAGGTACCGCCTCGCCTTGTACACCGCCGGCGACGCGTCATGCAGGGCCATCTCCGTTTCAAAGGCCATCGCATCCGCATGGGCCTGGTTTTCGAGTCGCCACCGCTGCGGCCGGGCCTGGGCGATCTGGCGGCTTGCTTCACCGCCCACCGGGCGGATCCCCGCCGCCTGATCGCCGAAAAGAAGCATGTTCTGCCGCGCGCGCGCCGCTTCGAGCTGTGCGTCCGTCGCGTTCGGGTCGGACGCCAGCTCGTTCACTTCGCGGATGACCTCGGCCAGTTGCTCGGCGCGTCGCACGTCGCCCGCCACGGACGCGAGGCGCTTGTTGTAGTCCGCCACCGCGCTGCGGATCGTCACCGTCTTTTTCTGCTCGGCGCCGATCACCTCCTGGAAAGACTCCGCCGCCTCGACGGGCGGATGGACCCCCTGAAGCCCCAGGAACAGAATGTCCACGCCCAGGCCGGCCCCGTCGATTTCGTCCTGGATCGCCTCGCGTAAGACGTCTTCCATCGCGCCGCGCTGTGGGCCCAAGACGCGGTCCACGTCGGCGCTGGCGAAGCGACGGGTGATCTCCCGCTCAGCGATGGCCTTCAGAAGGGTCTCCGGTTTTCGGTACGTCGCAACCCACTCGAAGGCGTCACGGATTCCATACTCGATGTCCACGGAAACGCGCAGCTTGCTGACCGACACAGCCTCCCCGCCCGCGATGGCCTCCGCGGCGCGGGGTGCAGCCACCTCCGCCGCGAGCGGTTCTTCGGTCGGCTCGAGCAACACACCCTCTTCGGGCGGCACCTCCTCCGGCGCGGTCATGAATTCGGCCAGCCGGGGCGTGGCGACCAAAACGTTCAGGTGCGGTTCCTGCTCGTGCGGGTTCGTCCACAGGATCAGCGGGTCGGGACGGCGGGTCGGCTCGTCCATCTGCAAGCCGAGTTTCAGCTTGTGCACGCGATCGATGTCCACCTTGGTCACCTGGTCGATCGGCCAGGGGTAGATCGCGTGCAGACCCGGCCCCAACGGCGCGCCGACGTAGCGGCCGAACCGCGCCACGACCGCCTGTTGGTGCTCCCCGACGAACAGCAGGCAGCTCGCCAGCAGCATGCACACGATGGAGAAACCAAGCAGCGGCACGGCCGACCGTTCCAGAAGCTTGTAGAACCACGTCGAGGAAACCTCGAAGCCGAACTGGTAATTGATCGCCTCGGCGATCGAACGCGCGATTCCGCCCGGCTCCGTGAACAGACCCAGCAGCCGGCTCTCGAACGCCGGTCGCGGAACCTCGTCGGGCCCACGCGGACGGTAGAAGTCGAGCACGAGGTTCAATGCGAACTCGATGCTCAACAGGAGCATCAGCAGCCGCAGCACGTAGGCCAGTATCTGCTCGGGAAGCAGCCACCGGGCCATCGGGTCCGACAGCGCGATCGCGCCGAGGCTGGCGGCGACGGCCACGGAACCCAGCGTCATGCCCATCAGGTAGCTGGCGCCCGCCCGCAGCATCTGCCACTCGGCGTAGCGCGTCATGCCCACCACGTAGCGCGACAGCAGAAAGCACAAAAAGGCCGTCCCGCCCAGAAACCAGATGATGATGTCCGTGTGGGCGGTCCGAGGCCAGTCGATCTCCGACGGCGCCTGCCGCAGCGACCACGGCCAAAAGTACAACCCCAAAAGCGCCAGGGCCGCGATCACCGCGACCGAGAAACCCGGAAGCATCCACCGGTACATCCACCGCAGCCGGCGACGCGCCAGCAGGAGCTGCTCGGCGTCCCCCTCGAAAACGGTCTCCGTCTGCAAACCCGCCTCGCGCTCCCGGCGAAGCTCCTCGGTTTCGAAGGCCTCCTCCTGAACGAGTACGCGCTGGTGGTAGGTCAGCAGCAGCGCCAGCCAGATCGGGATGCCCGTCACCGTCAGGTAAGCCAGCGCCTGAAGGCTCTCCGATTGGCTCCAGACGGCCAGCACGGCGTAAAACGCGAAGACGAGCGTCTGGAAAATCAGCCCGATGAGGGCAACGGTGCGACCTCGACGTTCCGGAAGTTCCTGGATCATGGGAATCTCGAAAACGCGTCCAGAGGAGTTTTGAATTAAACAGGACCGCCCGTCCTGAAGGCCTCAGCCTCACAGCAGCCGGCCAGGCACCGATGAGAGAACGCCCCCGCCGGACCACCCCTTTCCTTTCCCGGCAAACGCCAGGGAAGCAGGCCGCTCCGGTGAAACGGGGCGATCATGCCGGCCGATCGTGGTTTGCGGTTGTCGTCGCCAACCGGACGGGCCACCCCGATCCCATCCCGTCCGACCGGCGTACTTGACAATAGCCGCGTAAGTTACAACAACGGTAAGATCCTGCCAACCCGCCCCGGCACCTGATCAAGGGGCTGCCAGAAGGCAATCGGATGCCTCCCGAGGCGGTTGGCGCTGCTTTTTCAGGGGCCGTGATGTTCACCAAACTCTGGGGTATCGCAGCCAACAGTTTCATTGAGACCATCCGGCAACCCATTTATGGCGTCATCCTGCTGGTCACGACGTTGCTGCTGATCCTGAATGTCGGGATCAGTGGATATACGCTCGAAGACGATAATAAGTTCCTGAAAGACCTTGGTCTTTCTACGTTGCTGATGAGCGGTTTGTTTTTGGCCGCCTTCAGCGCGGCAGGCATTTTATCACGCGAAATCGATAACAAGACAGTCTTGACCGTCATCAGCAAGCCCGTGGGTCGGCCCCTGTTCGTCCTGGCCAAGTTCCTGGGGCTGGCCGGGGCATTGGCCGTCGCGTTCTATCTGACCGGGATCGTCTTCCTGCTGACGATGCGCCACCAGGTCCTCGAAACCGTCCGCGACCAGTTCGACATGCCCGTCATCCTGTTCGGCGGGGGGGCGATCCTGCTCGCCATCGGCCTGGCCGCTTTCTGTAACTACTTGTATGACATGCAGTTCTCATCCCTCGTCGTCGCCCTGGCCGTGCCGCTCATGACCCTCGGAATCGCCCTCGTCGCCCTGATCAGCCCTACCTGGCAAATACAGCAATTTGGCAAAGATTTCATTAATGGTCAACTGGTCGGGGCCGCGGCCCTCGTCTTCGCGATGGTCATGATTCTGACGGCCGTCGCCGTGGCTGCCTCGACCCGCTTCAAGGAAGTTATGACCCTGACGATCTGCCTGGTCGTCCTCCTGGTAGGCCTCGTCTCGGACACGATGTTCGGCCAATACCAGGCGACCTCGGTGGCGGCCCGAATAGGTTACTGGGTTTGCCCGAACCTGGCCTTCCTTTGGGTTACTGACGCCCTGACTGCCAATAATCCAATTACGCTGTATTACATTGGGTTGGCCGGTGGGTACGCAGCCTTGCTGGTGGTCGCCTACCTGGCGATCGGCGTCGCCGCATTCCAGAGACGCGAGATCGGCTGAGCGGGTAGTATTCGGGCGGCAACCGCCTCTGCTACGATGCCGCGACCGCGCTGAGGACGCACCTGGACTGATTCCCACGAAGGGGAAGGCATGGCCTTCGCGCATGAGCCCTCCGCCGTCGCTCCGGCGCCGGATACCTGCCTGGTATGCGGTGCGACCGCCTGGGAGCCGCACTGGGAAGTGCTCGCGCGCTGCCGGTCATGCGGTTTTCTGACGGCCCGGGTCGATGAGCCGACGGACGTGCGGGCCATTTACGAGGGGGATTATTTCACCGGCGGCGAGTATTTCGATTACGCGGCCGACGAACGGCTGTTCCGCCGTAATTTCCAGCGACGGCTCGCGCACCTGCGACGCTTTCAGCCGGGCGGCCGGCTGCTGGAGATCGGGGCCGCCTACGGGTTCTTCCTGGAGCTGGCACGGGCCCACTACGAGACGGTCGGCTTCGAGCTCAACCCGCAGGCTGCCCAGCACGCCCGCAGCGCGTTCGGCCTCGACGTGCGGAACGACGATTTTCTGTCCGCGACCGTCGCCGACATCGGCGGGCCCATCGACGCAGTCGTCCTCTGGGACGTCATCGAGCACCTGCCGCAGCCCGACCTCTACCTGCGGCGAATCGCGTCGCTGGCCAGGCCCGGCGCGACGCTCTGTCTGACGACCGGCGACGCGGGGAGCCTGCTCGCCCGGCTCCGCGGGCGCCGATGGCGGATGGTTCACCCGCCGACGCACCTCCACTATTTTTCGCGCGCGACGATCCGCCGGCTTCTGGACCGCGCGGGTTTCCGCGTCGTGGACGTCCGGGCCGTGGGCGTGGCGCGGAGCTATCGGCAGGTACTCTTTTCGCTTCTGGTCGGCCGGCTGGACCGGCAGCGGGCCGAAGATCTGGCAACGCGCTGGATGCCGGCCGGCCGGGGCTTTACGCTCAACACCTTCGACATCATGCAGGTGACGGCTGAACGGAACTGAAAGATCCACAAGGCTGATGTCAATGAGATGTCATACGATTTTCTGATTTACGGTCACGGCTCGATTCGCGTGCCGAGTACTTTCAGAAAGGCGGCCAGCCAGGCGGGATGCGCGGGCCAGGCGGGGGCGGTCACGAGGTTGCCCTCCACGTGGACGGTGTCCAGCGGGATGTCCACCCAGGTGCCCCCGGCGGCGTTGACGTCCGGACCGACGGCCGGGTAGGCGCTGCACTTTCTGCCCTGCACGCCGCCGGCCGTCGCCAGGAGTTGAGCGCCGTGGCAGATGGCCGCGATCGGTTTTTTCTTGGTGACGAAGTGCTTGACGACGCGGAGCACCTTGTCGTCGAGCCGGAGGTACTCCGGCGCGCGTCCCCCGGGGATGACGAGCGCATCGTAGTCCTCGGGGTTCAACCCGCCGAAGTTGGCGTTCAGGGCGAAGTTGTGGCCGGGCTTCTCGCTGTAGGTCTGCGCGCCGTCGAAGTCGTGGACTGCCGTGCGGACCGTCTCGCCCGACCGTTTGTTCGGACAGACGGCATGGACGGTGTGCCCGACCATCGTCAAAGCCTGGAACGGGACCATCGCCTCGTAATCTTCCACGTAGTCGCCGACGATCATGAGGATTTTTCGGGCGGCCATCGGGGATCTCCTTTGCGGTTGGCGGTTCGCGGAGTCTAGCAAACGCAGGGTCATCCAACAAGCCGGCACGGTCCCATTCGGCGTGCGCCGATCGACCGGACTGCGAAGCGGGTTGCAACCGGTCCCGACGGCCGCGACAATTCCTGTAATCGCTTCGTTGACGGTGCTTTTCTGAATGTTAAAGCCTGGGAGACGGGATGGCCTGGTTCGCCTGGTTTTGTGGGCCGACATCGTTGCTTGCGATGTCTGCTCTCCTGCAAACGGATGGTCTCAGCACGCTCGTTCCTGAAAAGCTTGCCTGCCCGGTATGCCGGCAGGTATTCGAGACGGTCCTGTGCATCGAGGGTGACGCGAAAGCCAGCATCGACCGCGACCTCTACGCCCGCGCGCTCGGTCCGCAACCCGTTTACTACCTGATCCACACCTGCCCGGCCTGCGGTTACAGCGGTTACCTGAGTGACTTCGATCCGGACACCGGCGTCGCGCCCGAACTGCGCGACAAGATCCTCACGTCGCCGAAGCTGTCGCTGCCGTCGGATTTCGGACCCGACAGCGACCCGCGCGCGTTGGCGGCCGAGGACCGGTACCGCCTCGCGATCCAGTGCTACCGGTGGCGGGGCCGTTCGGACGAGGCTCTGGCGTGGCTGCATCTGCGGGCCGGCTGGGTCGCCCGCGACAAGGGTTCTGTTCTGCCTCCCGACCCGCGGCTCGTGCGCGTCATTTTTTTCATTCGCCGGTGGCGCCCGCCCGATGAGTCGG
>Ga0272443_10003046_pt1 | contig 20305 bp, 22 predicted proteins | sample SSMAcet12_FD_193581 | JGI IMG/M metagenome (GOLD analysis project Ga0272443, IMG submission 193581) | Marine sediment archaeal communities from Little Sippewissett salt marsh, Falmouth, MA, United States - SSM-Acet-12 | ecosystem: Environmental > Aquatic > Marine > Wetlands > Sediment ... | reverse complement strand
TCGACATCTTTTTTGAAAAAGAATGTAAACGTAGGGCCCGATCCCGATTTTATCGGGAGAAGGGCGTTCCTGTCAAAATAAACTGTCGTCATATTCGTTCATTACGCCTATCCCACTTTCCCATTGACTCCTCCGTCATTTTCTCGTAAATTATTTGTCTGACAATGAATTGCAAAAACACCTACCTTCGGAGAAAAATCATGTTAAGAAAAATCCTGATAACCTCAGTCTTTATAATTCTATGTCTGACCCCGTTTCTGGCGGCCGATGATATCCTCTACGCCCGTTATCCGGTGCTGTCGCCCGATGGTAATACCATCGCATTCACATATCTGGGTGACATCTGGACTGTTTCATCAGACGGCGGCGAAGCGACTCGTTTGACTATCCATGAAGCCGAAGATATACGTCCGCAATACTCACCCGACGGTAAATGGATTATGTTTTCCTCGAATCGGTTTAACAATTATGATGTCTTTATTATACCGGTCGAGGGCGGCGAGGCGCGGCAGTTGACATATCATTCCGCCTATGATGTCGGTAGTAGTTGGTTTCCCAACGGCGATTCGGTATTGGTTTCCTCCACCCGCGACGGCTACCTCGATATTTTTAAAGTCTCCATTGAGGGCGGGATGCCGGTCAAATTGACCGGTTATGCTTACGAGCAGGAATACGCTGGTCGGTTGTCTTCCGACAGCAAGTATTTACTCTACTGCAACGGATCCGGGCTGTCGCGCTGGTGGCGCCGCGATATGCGCTCCAATGGCAATGCCGACATATTCATTCAGGATCGTACCAAAAAAGAGTTTACATCAGTTCGTCTGACCGACTTTAAGAATCATGACGTCTGGCCGGTCTGGAATTATAATACCAACGACATTTATTTTGTCTCCACTCGAGGTGAGTGGGCGCAAATCTTGAAAACAACCACCACTGGTGATGAACCGGTACAGATAACCGATTTCACCGATGATGGCGTTCAGTGGCTCAATTCCAATTTTGATGGTACAATGCTGGTTTTCGAGCAGGGGATGTATATCTGGAAAATGGACCCAACGAATAATATGCCCGAAAAGGTCCGCATAAAGGTGGTCACCGACGAGCGCGATAATCTTGTGACACGGAAAACATTCGACAAAAATGTCGAACGGTTCTCGCTTTCTCCCGATGAGAAAAAAATCGCCGCGGTGGTGCATGGCGAGATTTATGTCATACCGGCCGAGGAACCAAAGGAGGGGAAACGCGTCACATTTACGTCGGCGCGTGAGGGATATCCGATCTGGGGTGACGATTCCAAAACGGTTTATTATACCTCCGACCGCGACGGTAATTTCGAAATATATTCGGCCGATGTTACCAGCGGTGTCGAAACTCGTTTGACCCAAACCAAGGAAAACGAAGTCGAACCGATTATCTCGCCTGATGGTAAATATCTGGCTTACTATCGCGGTTTGAATAAGATAGTGCGTTACGACCTCGAGACAAAACGGGAGGAGGTCTGGGTCGAGGGGAATTTCGCCGACCTTCCGATCGACAGGACGGTCGAGTACGACTGGTCGCCCGATTCGAAATGGCTGACGTTCACAATGGTGGGCCCAACTTATGAATCCGATATATATATGATTAATCTGGACGGCGAGAGTTATAATATCACCCAGTTCGCCGAGTGGAATTTTAATCCGCGTTTTTCCCAAGATGGCAAGATGGTTTATTTCACTTCCACGATTAACGACCGTTATGATACGTACAAAATCGATCTGATACCCAAACCGGTCGAGTTTTTCGAGGCGTCTTTTGATTCGCTCTTTATCGAAGACGAAAAAGAGGATAAGGACAAGGAAGATAAGAAGAAGGACGACAAAAAAGAGGACGAAGGCCCCGAGCCGGTTGAGCTCGACATGAAACGTATCGAGTCGCGGCGGGTGAAAGCGTACGACCTTCAAGCCGGAAGTCAATCGCCGGTGTTGTCGCCCGACAGTGAGAAATTCTATTTTGTATCCAGTCTTCTCGGTAAATCGGAAATATGGTCGGTCAAAACCGAGGATGATCCCGACCTGACCCAGTTGACTCACAGCGGTAAACGTAAATCGCAGTTGACCATGAGTTCCGATTCGAAAACGCTTTACTATCTTGAGGGTGGCGTCATCAAAAAACTCTCGGTCGGCGACAAAAAATCGGAAAACCTAACCTTTAAGGCGATAATGGATATCGATGTTATCGCCAATAACCGCCAGAAATTCGAAGAGACCTGGCAGATGCTTCGCGACTATTTTTATGATCCCGATATGCATGGGGCCGACTGGCCGACGGTTAAGGCGAAATATGAAAAAGCGCTTGATTACATTCGGACCGAGCGCGAGTTCCGTAATCTGGTGTTCGAGATGATGGGCGAACTGCGCGGTTCACATCTGTATATCTACTCGAAAGCGCCCGGCACCGACAAAACCATCCGAACCGGTGAACTGGGGCTGGAACTGGATAATGAGATTCTCGATAAAAATGGCCGCCTGCTTGTCGAAAACGTCCTGACCGAATCGCCCGCCGATCGCGCCGGTATCAAATCGGGGCAGTACATCCGAAGTATCGATGGTACACCGGTTTCCGATATCGATAATATCAACCGGTTTCTGGCCGGAACCGAGGGGCATCGCCTGATCATGACCGTCAGCGATAAACCGACCGGTGACGTCTCCGAAGTAACTCTCAAACCGACATCGCGTGGTAATGTCGGCGATCTGCGGTATGAGGACTGGGTCGAGTCGCGGCGCGCAGTAGTCGATTCGCTTTCGGATGGCCGGCTGGCGTATGTGCATATTCGTCGTATGTATCCGGAACCGCTGGAGCGGTTCAAGATGGAGCTGGTTTCGATTGCGGAGTCCAAAGAGGGGTTGATTATCGATGTGCGCAATAACGGCGGCGGCTCAATAGCGGTGCATCTGCTGGGTATCCTGATGCGGACACCTTACATGCTACGAAGTTTCCGCGATTTCCCGGTTACGTCAGAAAATAAAAACCGCGCGAAAGCGCTCGAAAAACCGATGTCGCTTCTGATAAATAATTACTCCGGCTCCAACTCCGAGATTTTTGCCGAGGGTTTCCGCAAACTGAAACTGGGTGAAATCATCGGTACACCGACCAGCGGCGGCGTGATAGGAACATCATCGTACTATCTTATCGACGGGACCAGGGTGCGGCGTCCATCCTGGGGCGCATACACGACCGAGATGGAGGACACCGATATCAAACAGCGCCAGCCGGATATATATGTCGAGAACCTTCCCGATGATTTTATCAACGGCCGCGATCCGCAGCTTGTCCGCGCCGTCGAGGAGTTGATGAAGGAATTGAAGTAAAATCATAAATCGCTTCGTTTCCGATTTTCATAAAAAAATAATCGTGGCGTTGGGTCGTCCCACCCGACGCCAATAAACCATTCCACGTCATTGCGAGTCAAGGCCGAGCGTAAGCGAGGGCGAAGGCGTTGCAATAACATTGCGTGGCAATCTCATCGCTTGATTATTCAATTAATCACGAATAGTCGCCACCACCTGCAATAGATATTAGAATGTTCTGTCAGGTTTTGGCTCACCGCGTTTCGCGGGGGAGGTGTGACCTGACAATCTTTCCTTTGTTCTGATAAAGTCGAGAAGGTGGAAATTAATGTTGATTTGATGGGGAAAATGATTGATAAATCGAATACAGCATATTATATTAATACTTGTCCAATATGAGGGATGATAATGTTGAATTGTGATGGGAAGAAATCCGGCGCTGGGCGGGGGACTATTCGTTCAACGCTGGCTGGCCCTAAAAAAGGGACTATTAATCATAGATTTTCTGCAATATAATAAAAACTGGTAAAACCATTTTCCAGCAGAGGGAAGTATAGTGATTACAATTAAAGTATTCAAATCAGGTGGTGGACCTCAGGCCAACGTAGAAGTCCGTGTAAGTGGCCCAAATGGCATATCAAAAGGGAGAACAGATTCGATGGGTGTCGTAAATTTTAATCTGAAACGCGGCAAATACGAGGTATTTGTCGGCGGGAAGAGTCTTTATAATGACTTGATAGCTGACGTGCAAATTGTGTATGTGTGATGACCGTTATTATATCTAAATGTCCATTTTGTGGTGAAAGCTATAATGCCTTTGATTACGAATGGATTTGTCCGGTTTGCAAATGCATAAATGATCACAGCAATCCGCATGAAAATTGCGCATTTTGTCGATTCGGACCGAGATTGGTTAAGTGTCGGCGTTGCGATAGATGTTTCGAAAATGTCCTTTTAATGGGTGAATATGATGGCCCATACGGCCGGATTTTTTCACCTGCGGAATACCCGGTTTTAACAAGATTACGGCAACAGTTCAAAGATTTGATAAATATCGCTTCATTTAAGAATGTATCGAAAGCTCACTTACAGAAATTTTTGGGATTATCGGAAAACTCGGAATACAAAAAGATAGTAAATGAGAGCTCTTTTGAGTTTCCGTATAAAATCGATAGTGCGATTATCTATTCCGTTTTTGAGAATCCGAAGAATACATTATGGGTACATTTCTGGCTATATAGAGAAAATCCTTTGCCTCAGAAGGGCAGGTCCGAACCCAATGGTCAAATGTCGATGAAAATTATCGAAACCGTTGGCCTGCTGGAACTTGAAACGATCGTTGGCGACATTCAGATGATTTAGGCGACGGTATTCCGATAACCTTGGAGGAAAACAATGAGATATGATAATATTGAAGACGAAATACAACATAAACTCTTCCAAGCGCTGGCAATCTGGCGGGATAAAGAAGGACCTAATTCCATTTCTATTAGGGAGGCATTCCACTCATTTGCCAGAACACATCCAAATATAACAGAAGACCAGTTCAGAATTGCAGTTCTCTCATGTTCCCTTTTTGAATTGGATAATGAGCAGATAAAATTATCTAAGGAAGTAGGAAACTTTAGTCCTGAGCATCCAGAAGGATTAATGTCCGGGAGAAGAGTTGAATCTTCTTTTTCTCATTCAAAATCTGAAGACGAAAACAGTACTTTGCAAACCAGTTCTTCCCGAAAGTACGCATGGATTTTGGCGATTCTATTTTTATACATAGGTTACCATTTAGGCGGCGTAGGTGGATCTATTATAGGAGCAATACTCGGTTGGATTATTGGAGGCCTGATAAAAAAGTAATCGGGTTTATTAACCGTCATAGCGTGATTAGTGAGGGTAGGATCAAGTTTGATGGTTAGGTCGATCCGAACTCAACATTTTTTAGAAAAAAATATTTGGCACGTTGACAAATATTCTGGGATGGTATAAGATATTTACACCAATTAAAAAGCGAAATATTGGAGGTAGTAGCACCTCCGCTTCTTAATAGCTTAATTTAGGGTGAGAATGTTTTGTAAGAGGAGAAGTATATGGTAGACGATAATCTGAGAAATTTTGATGATTTTGGGAAGAAAATAAGAGACTTGCTGTCCGAAATACTTTCTACTATGGCGGGAGTATCTAAAAAAGTAATCTTAAAGGCATTAATCTTCGGCTTTTTGGGATTCATAATTGGTTTTACAATTTATGAGATTTGCCGTATAACAAGTAACGTTTCGTCATTTTTATACTTTGTTCAATTTTTTTACTTCGTAATTACCGGAGCTGTTTTGGGCGTTTTGTTTGGTCTCTTCATTGGTGCCAAAAAAGGCCTGAATGATTTATTAATCGGTAACAGAACTTTAAAGGCAATGATAGATTTAATCGTTACACTGGCGGTGGATAATGCCTATAAAGCCAAAGATAAATCCCGCGATTTAGCTTCCCATATTAAAGAACAACTTCCCCTATGGTTAAATGTAGCTGGCCGCGATTCGAAATACCCGGAAGAATCCGAAATAGAACCCGAACCAAAACCTAGTAAAAAGAAGAATTGCGTGCTGACCATTCCCTTCCGGCTTTCAAAAATCATCGGAAATATAATCACTAGTAGAATTGCCGGACTTTATAAATACGTCGCCAGCGATATAGCAGAGATTGATTTCCGCAACTTATCAAGAGAGAATATTACGGAAGCTATTACTAAAGTATGTGTTAATAAAATCGATTTTTTGATTAATAGGGCAATCGATCAGATGTTTCGACAGCCATTATTCTTGGTTTATCTGCTTATACTCGTGTTAATAGTTTTGCCGTTTATTGTAATTGTGATTTTTTAAAATAGCATGCGAAGGTCAGTTTCGGCCGATTTGATCGAGGTGTAAGCCGACCCGAAAGCATATCATTATTACTCTATAAAAAAAACCCCGCTGGTGGCGGGGTTTTTTAAACGTATTGTGATTTTTTAAATCCGCTAATTGTATCAATTCAGATATGCTCTCAGCGAGCGGCTTCGCGAGGCGTGCCTCAATCGTCTGATAGCCTTCTCTTTAATCTGACGAACGCGTTCGCGCGTCAGCGAAAAGCGGGCGCCAATCTCCTCCAGGGTAAGGGCTTTTTCATGGTTTAATCCAAAATAGAGGCTTATAACCTCAGCTTCCCTCGGAGTCAGCGTATCGAGCGCTTTTTCGATTTCGGTTTTCAGCGATAAATCCAGAAGCTCCTCATCGGGAGCCGGCTGGTATTCATCCTCAAGGACATCGATTAACGAATTGTCCTCGGAAACCGAGAAGGGGGCATCGAGCGACAGATGCGAATTCGAAATTTTCAGCGTGTCGGACACCTCACCGGCCGACAGATCAAGCTCTTTGGCTATTTCATCGGGGGATGGTACGCGGCCGAGATCCTGCTCCAGTGAGCTGGAAATCTTGCCGATTTTGTGTAGTGTCCCGACCCGATTCAACGGCAGACGAACAATACGGCTTTGTTCGGCTAACGCCTGCAAAATAGCCTGCCTGATCCACCAGACAGCATAGCTGATAAATTTGAATCCACGCGTTTCATCGAAACGCTTGGCCGCCTTAATCAGACCGATGTTGCCCTCGTTGATCAAATCAGCTAAGGATAACCCCTGGTTTTGATATTGTTTTGCGACGGAAACGACAAACCGAAGATTGGCCTTGGTAAGTGCTTCCAGGGCGTGTTGTGAGCCCTGCTTAATCTTCTTGGCCAGACGGACTTCTTCGGCCGCGTTGATCAGGGGTGTTTCTCCGATTTCACGAAGATACAGATCCAGCGACCTGTCCTCATCGCGGAACTTTAACATTTGCTTAGCCACTGTGAATCAACAATCCTCCTTGCAAAAAATATACCCTCATTACATAGACCCTCAGTTCAAGGTTTAATTGCCTTGTACTCTATTGAACCTCCCGGATCAACCAACAGGAACGGAATCGCTTTGTTTCTACCCTCCAATCCTTCCGCTATCACCTGTAGTTCGACCAGGTTTTTTATTTCCTGATTATCCACCTGGGTTATAATAGAGCCCGGAACAATACCGGCCCGGTAGGCCGAAGAGCCGCGTCGGACCCGATTTATAAATACACCCGGGAAATAATCCGCCCCAATCTGTCGAGCGATATCTTTAGAAAATGTCATCAAATCCATACCCAGCCACGAAAGTCCACGGTGGGGATCATCAAATTCGGATGAATGGGCCAGTCTGAACTCGTGCTCATCGACAATAGTCGTATGCTTAACAAGCTCGCGACCCTTTCTCATCAGTAAAATTTCCGATTCTTTATTTTTCGGGGCGGTTGAAATCAAAACCGACAACCGATCCGAATCGGTAATTTCCTCGCCGTTAAATCCGACCAGTATGTCACCCTCGCGGATACCGGCTATATCGGCCGGAGAGTTCATCAGAACCGAGTGGACATATACACCCTTCACCGCCGACAGATTTTGTTCACGCGCCTGTCGTTCGGTGACATCGGTTAAATTAATTCCCAGCAAACCGCGCGAGACACGTCCGGTGGTAATTAAATCGGGGACTATCGCGCGCGCCATATTAATCGGAATGGCGAATCCGATTCCAACCGAAGCACCGGTCGGGCTTGAAATAGCGGCGTTGACACCAATTGCTTCGCCTCGAAGATTAACCAGCGGCCCGCCGGAGTTACCCGGATTAATGGAGGCGTCGGTTTGGATATAACTCTGGTATTTAGGCGTTCCTTCGCCAAAATTGAGATTACTGCGGCCCTTGGCCGAAATAACCCCGACTGTCACAGTTCTATCCAGTCCCTGCTGGGGGAACGGATTACCGATGGCAATCGCCCAGTCACCGACTTTTATTTTTGCCGAATTGCCAAACGGTATATAAGTTATTTTCTCCTCCGGTTCGACTTTTATTACCGCCAAGTCGGTTTTATCGTCAAGCCCCACCAGTTCGGCGTCATATCGATAACCCGAAGCGGTGCGCACCTCGATTTTTTCGGCATCACGAACTACATGATAGTTGGTCAGGATGTAGCCGTCGTCGCGGAAGAAAAAGCCGGAACCGGTCGAGATTTGCGATTCGCGCGGCGCCCGGAAAAAGCGCCAGAAGAAATCATCGGAGTAATTCGAGACCACTTTTTGTTCGGTGACAATATTTACGACCGCATCGGTGACGCTTTCGATAACCGCCACAAACGGCGACGAATATTCACCATCTTCGGTCTGGACAACCGGATATCGAGACTGTCGGTCCCGAATATCGGCCACCGATTTTTTGCTTAAATCCAGATTTGAGGCTATTAATATACCCAAAAGCACGCATACGACAGCAAACAGGCCTATCGATAATGGTCTGAAACTACCGGAAATATCTAAAAGCGATCTCCCTCTCAACTCTTAACCTCCAAGCAATACAGCTTCTTATTATAGTAAATATACATAATTATGTCAAGTATTATTTGTCCGTTTCAGCTTTTTTAATTTCCGCAAGCTATCTTCTTTTTATACATGATCTTAGCCGACAAAGTTTCGTTTTTGCCCCAAAATTTTGTAACGCTTTAACTTATTACCGTAGAAAATGTTCAGTCTGATATGCTTTTGTAATCAACACAAAAATTTCAACAGTCGCAATTGACATTTTTACACCAAAATATTAAAATATTCTGCTACCATGTCTTATACGTCACAAAAAGATGAAATAGTTGGGTTTGGCCGACGGTTATATGAAGAAGGTTACGCTTCCGGAACGGGTGGTAACCTTTCTATTAGGGTAAAGAATAAGGCTCTGATAACGCCATCGGGATATTGCCTCGGTTGTCTTGATAGAGGAAGTCTGGTTGTTTTGAGTAAACAGGGTGATAAAGTCGAGGGTTACGCTGTGCCGTCATCCGAATATATGATGCATCTTCTGGTTTTTAATAAACGTTCCGATATTCGGGCCTGCTGTCATGCCCATCCGCCGTATGCGACCGCTTTATCATTGACAGATCAGAAGTTACGATGCGATATTCATCCCGAAGCAGTGTTGACATTGGGTGAGATCGCACATATAAAATATGCGCCGCCGGGAACCGAGGCGGTTCCGAATGAGATAGAAAAATGTTTAAAGAATCATGACGTATTTTTATTAAAAAATCATGGCGTTCTGACACTTGGTCGCGATATGCGAGAGGCGTATTATAGAATGGAAACGGTTGAACATCTGGCGAAAATAAGTTATATTGCCAAACGGGCGGGTAAGATAGATTTCCTTGAACCAAGTGAAATCGAGCGACTGAAAAAAATCAGGTCTGAATATTTGGGGAAAACAGGGGATGATAAAAAAGATAGTATTGGATAAAGCTGATCGGATATATCATTTTCCGTTTGATGTCGAGGAGTTTTTCCCGAGGCGGGCGATATCTTCCGGCGAATCCAAAGAGCCGGTTATTGATCTGGGACATTTCCGTTGGCCGAATAAAGAGATAATCGAGTCATCCGAAAAAGTATCAACATCGGCGGCATCACCGGATGATTTGTCGAATTTAAAAGCGAGTATCGCTGACTGGCTGGAGAATGAATACCATATAGAGGTCGAACCGAAAAAAGAGATATATGTCGGAGCCGGGATACATCGGATAATTTTTGATTTTTGTCTCGCGTTTATCGAGTACGGTGATATTGTTTTATGTCCCGAACCGGGAATTCCATTTTACCGTCGTTTTGTAATTGCGGCCGGTGGCGTTCCGGTCAGTTATTCGATCTCATCAAAAACCGATTATAAACCTTCGTTTTCGCGGCTTCCCGAAAATCTGGGTAAATCGGCCAAGGTGTTGATTCTTAACAGCCCCCACAATCCGACCGGAACGATGCTTGACGATCACGAGCTGGCCGATCTGGTGCGCACTGCAGCGAAACAGAATTTATTTATAATAAATGATGCTGCTTTTTGTTCGATTGCCGAAGCCAAACATCCGCTTTTGCGTAATGTTCCAGGAGGACGAAAAGTTGGGTTGGAAGTTTTTTCGTTCCCGTTCGCTTTCGGACTCGGTTATATACCATTTGGTTTTGCGGTCGGTCCGCCCGAAGTTATCAATGGGTTGGAGATTGCCGGCAAAACAATCGGGGCATATATACCAAAATGCTGGATAAATCCGGTTATCGAAGCGATAAAAACATATCCTTCGGATGGTCTTAAAGAAATTAGAAAAAATATCGGTCTTTCACGACAGAAGGCTGAGTTGTTAATAGAAAAAATGAACTGGAAAAGTGTCGGCGGTAAATCAACACCCTTTGTATGGGCGGAGATACCGGAACGAAAAGGCTCATCGGCATACGCGGCGGCGATATTAAGACGTCGCCGAGTGTTAACTTTGCCGGGCGTGGCGATGGGGGAGACCGGCGAAGGATTTTTGCGGTTATCATTAACCGCTACCGAGAAGGAATACGCCGAGGCGATGGTGCGTTTTTCGCGTAAATTACAGCTTCGGTCAAAAACAGGGGGTGAATAATATGGATGTTATTCGGCTTCAAAACATGTCATTTTACGGGTTCCATGGGGTATCCTCGGCCGAAAAAGAGACCGGGCGACGGTTCGAGGTTGATTGTGAACTCGAGGTTGACCTGGCGACACCGGGAAATTCCGACTCGCTGGTTGATACGGTCGATTATGTCGCGGTATTTAATAAAATCAAGGATATTGTCGAGGGGCGCGCTTTTTCGCTGATTGAAAAACTGGCGACGACACTGGCCGATGAGATTTTAAAGGAATTTCCGGTTTTTCGCACGACCATAAGGGTTCGCAAGATTATCCCGCCGATTGCCGGGAATATAAATAGTATAGAAATTGAAGTTACGCGCCGACAACCTGATGCTTCCAAGATTTTGTCCGATAATGAAGAATAAAAAGGAGAAAATAATGGCGAATACTATCTTTTTATCTTTAGGATCGAATCTTGGCGACCGCGAGCGCAATCTCAAGAAGGCATGTGAGATGCTGGCCGTGATGGAAGGTTTCGAATGGATAGGCGCTTCATCGATTTATGTCACCCAGCCGGTCGAGATGGAACCCGATACGCCGAGTTTTTTGAATATGGTAGTTAAGGGGGAGTTTGAATTTACGCCGCTGGAACTGCTTCGAAATCTGGAGAATATCGAAAATAAACTCGGTCGTGAAAGCAAGGGTGATAAACAACCGCGTCCGATAGATATCGATATTCTGCTTTTTGGTGATAGAAAATTTAAAAACAAGCAGTTGATGATACCGCATCCGCGTATGACCAAACGTGCCTTTGTACTGGTTCCGCTTTTGCAGATCGAGCCGGATGTAGTACATCCTATCACCGGCAAGAAACTGGAAGGCTATTTAAAACGGAAGGAAGCCGACAGCCTGATTTTATACCGGGAATCTGTCCGCGATCATGTCTGAAGCTAATTATATTGCCATTGAAGGCGTAATTGGTGCCGGGAAAACGACGCTGGCTCGGATGCTGGCGGAAAAAATCGGCGCCAAGTTGTTATTGGATGACGCCATGAATAATCCGTTTCTGGTTGATTTCTATAAAGATGTCAAGCGTCATGCCTTTACGACGCAGTTGTTTTTTCTTCTGACGCGTTATCAACAGCAGTTAACACTATTGACCCGCGATCTGTTCGATCAAAAAATAGTCGCCGACTATTCATTTGCACGTGACCATGTGTTCGCGACGGTTAATTTATCACCGCGCGAGTTGACGTTGTATGAAAAAATTCTGCCGCTTCTGAAAGCCGATATCCCGCGTCCCGATTTGACTATCTACCTGCAGACTTCGACGCCGGTATTATTGCAGAGAATCGGTAAGAGGAATTTTAATTTCGAGCGTCCGATCGATAATGATTATATTCAGCAGTTGAATGATGCATTTAATTATTATTTTTTCCATTACGAAGATTCGCCGCTTCTGGTAATAAAAACGGATGAGATAGATTTTGTCGAGAACGCCGATGATTTCGATAGTCTGGTTGAAATGATACAAAAACCGATTTCCGGTAAGAAGTATTATGTTCCGTCAACGATGGCGGGGTGAGGATGGTGCAGTATTTTAAGGATCGTAATAAATTACATGAGGGTGGCCCACAGCTTGCTGTGGGTTCGATAAGAAAAGACGTACAGCTTTATCATAACATCCCACCCCAAGGGGTGGGGCACCCTTACTATTGTCAGGAGCGCACGGCTCCTGACCTACGAAAGACTGCCCTACTAACGATTAAATTAAACAAAAATGAATTGTACTATGGTTAACAACGACAAAAAGAAAGTAACAGTCGCTTCGTTCATAAAAAAGAAAAGCAAGGGTGAGAAAATTGCGGTACTGACGGCGTATGATTATTTCATTGCGAAATTTCTTGACCGGGCCGGTGTTGATGCATTACTGGTCGGCGATTCGGTCGGGATGGTGCTGTATGGTGAGAAAAGTACGCTTCCGATGACAATGGATATTATGCTGGCGCATGTTAAGGCGGTGGCGCGCGGGACACAATATGCGCTGGTGATTGCCGATATGCCGTTTATGTCGTATCAACCGTCGATTGCGGTGGCGGTCGAAAACGCCGGGCGGTTTTTAAAAGAGGCCGATGCCGAAGCGGTCAAACTTGAGGGTGGAATCGAGATGGCGGCGACGGTCAAACGGATTGTCGAGTGTGGTCTCCCGGTGATGGGACATATCGGTTACACGCCGCAGTCGGTTCAAAAGTGGGGTGGGACCAAGACGGCTCCGAAAGTAAAGGGTCGTAAGGAAAAATCAAAACAGTACCTGATTGAGTCGGCGCAGGCTTTAGAGGAAGCGGGCGCGTTTAGTATGGTGCTTGAACTGGTGCAAACCGACAGTGCTGATGAGATTACGAAGGCGGTGAATATCCCGACTATCGGTATCGGGGCCGGTAAATATTGTGACGGGCAGGTGCTGGTTATCAATGATATTTTAGGATTGTACGATGAGTTCCAGCCGCGGTTTGTTCGTCGTTATGCCGATCTCCCACCGATAATCGAAAAGGCGGCAAACAAGTTTGTTTCGGATGTCAAATCCGGCGATTACCCGTCGGATGACGAGTCGTTTTGATTTAAGGCAATTCCAGCAACTTTCCCATATTTATTCTCGTAACCAATCATAGGAGGTTATGATATGCCTAAAATTATAAATACTATATTATCCATTATTGTATTATTATTTGTATCATCAGCTATTGCGGAGGTGGAACGGGAAATGAATATGAATAAACAGATAAATAAAGCACCAATAATGTTTGCGACGTTTGCAGAGTCGGAGGAGCAGGTTGAACATGTATTCATATTGGCCGAGTCGATTCGTCAGTTTGGCGGCGCGGTTAAAGACGCTCCGATATATCCCTATATAGGTGATTATTCAGATGTTGATATCGAAAAAGCGGAGGAGAGGTTAAGGGATTTGAATGTTACGGTACAATCCAGTTCGGCACCGAAAGAGGCGCTCTGGTTTTATTATGCCGGGAAGGTGTACGCTTCGGCTGTGGCTGAAAAAGAGGCTGAGAAGCAAGCCTCTGTATTGGTATGGATGGATGATGATACGATATTTCTTGATGAACCTTCCGAGTTGTTATTGCCGACCGATATAAGTTTCGGTTATCGTCCGGTGATGCACAACCGTTCAGGGACATTGTATGGTACAGAGCCGGGGCCGTTCTGGAGTCGTATTTATGAATTATTAAATGTTGATTATAACAAGCTATTTCCGATGACCACTCCGGCTGATAATCAAAAGATATATGCTTATTTTAATGCTGGTTTGCTGGTGGTCAGGCCCGAGGCGGGTGTACTTCGTGCATGGGTAAAAGATTTTGAAAAGTTATACAAAGATTCGGTTCTGGCCGGGATGTGCCAAGAGAATGTGGAACATCGGATATTTTTGCATCAGACGGCACTGGTTGGGGCGGCGATGAATAAACTTAAACAAAACGAGATGACCGAATTATCCGATAAGTACAATTATCCTTTGTTTTTTGAACAGATGTTTGGGGCCGTTCATGAATTTGGTTCGATTGAAGGTATTACGACATTACGTTATGATATTTATTTCCGCAATCCGGATCCGGACTGGGCGGAAAAGTTAAAGGGATCATCGGAAAAGGTAGAGTGGTTGAAGAAATATTTGAATAGATAAACCGACGTAGTTGTCAGGATCGCCCTTCGCTCCGCTCGGGCCCTTCGATACCTCGCCGGGTGCTCGGTATCTCAGGCAGGGATCCTGACCTACGATTATATCGGTGATACATATGACCAATTCGAAGCAAATCGATATTGTCGGGACGGTTTTTAAAGACGGTTTGCTGGATATTCTCGGTGATAAATTATATGGAATTTATATCTTCGGGGCGGCTGCGTTTCCGGGGACGTTTCCGTTAGGCGATATTGATGTCCATGTTATTCTGATTAGTCCGCTGGCACAAGATGAAAAAACCGGGTTGGAAAAATTCCATGAAGAACTGGACAAGAAATATGCCACCTATGAAGAATTGTTCGATGGTTATTATCTTCTTCTTGAAGATGCCCGTAAAAAAGCGCCGCCGTGCAGTCAGATGTGGCAGTTGGCGGTTGATGATGCCTGGGCGCTGCATCGGGCGCATATTCTGGCCGGACGACAGGTAACTTTGTACGGTCCGACCCCGGAGACAATATATCAACCGGCCGATTGGTCGGAACTCGAAACGGCGCTTTATCATGAACTTGATTATATCGAAAAGCATTTACATAAGTATCCGGGGTACTGTTATCTGAATCTCTGTCGATTGATTTATAGTTTTAAACATAGGGATGTTGTTTTATCAAAAGAGCAGGCTTATGAGTGGGGTAAAAAGAATCTGACTGAATGGAAGGTACATATCGAACTTGCCGGAAAATCGTATTCGAATCAGGCTACTACGGGCGAAAATAATTTCCTGCTTGGAGAAATAGAAAAGTTCCTTTCTTTTGCGAAGGATTGTATTCAGCGGTCGGGTAAAAGTGAGCGGTAGCGCAGACATTCTTGTCTGCGCCGCAAATATAACATGCGCCGCCTTCGGCGACGCGCTCAGACTACCATTTAAAATATAATAAGGATGTAGGTCGGAATGCCCTTCGGGCTTCCGACAGTTTATAAGAGTCGGAACTCCTACGGAGATTCCGACCTACGATTTTAATATTGCATGGAATACGGTTTAAAAATAGCAATTTTTCTATAGACGTGTCGAATCCCGGAAAGATAGACCTACTTCAACAGCAGCATCTTTTTGGTTTGGGTGATCTCGCCGGCCTGAAGGCGGTAGAAATACACTCCGGTTGGTGCCCGATAACCATTGGAATCGAGACCATCCCATTCAACACAATGTTCACCGTTATCCATCGGTTTGTCGATTAACCTACGTACCTGACGTCCGAGAATATTATAGATAGACAGTTGCACATGCCGACGATTCGGTAATGTGAATTCAATCATGGTCATTGGATTAAACGGATTCGGATAATTTTGTTCCAATTTAAATACCGATGGTTTTTCTTCAATACCTGTCGAGGCAGTATCATCGATATCAAAAGGTTCCGGTGCGAAGGGTATATAGTTTACCAGCGGGATTTGGATCGAATCGGTCAGATGATAAATAACTGCCTCGATAAGCGCCGAATCGGTCACGCCCCAATAATTGTTGGTCGCATCGATTACGGTCGCCGAATCATCCTCGGAAAACGCACACATTTCGTACGCACCATTATTGTAGATATTGGAATTGTGCACCGAACCCGTCGGGGAAATTATAGTCCCTCAGCCGCACGATTCGAGAAAAATCCCGTAAATCAGATTGTCATGGATATCGCAGTAGGCGATATCAAAAGTCGGGTAGGCAAAACTGTGGGCATTAAAATCGATCCCGATCTTACAGCCGTAAATTTTACAACGAGAGATGTGCACATCGGTTTTCTGATAAACATTGATACCGGTTCCGCGTCCGATCAGGGCCGGTTCCTCCTGCCGAGCGACACATCGCTCCATTTTAACAGGTGCATCCGATCCGGCCAGAACACCATTTAAATAAAATCCGTAAACCGAAAAACATTCGGAGATACAATCATAAAACTCGACAGTGGCGGAGGTGGTTAAAAATCCGTAGGTCGCCCATCGATTGATACAATGTCTTAAAACACCGTGACTGTTTTCATGAAAATAAAGACCCGGCCAGTTACCGGGCGAGGGATAACCACCAGTCGTATCATAGATACTGGTAAAGACGATTTCATCACCCTCGGCGCCCTCGGCGTACAATTCACCCTGCACCTGAATATTTGTTGCCGGATTAAATAAAATTACAGTGCCCGACTGGATAGTAAGACGGACATCTGTAATAACTGCGATCGAACTTATTACGCGAATGGTATCATCATTGGTCCAGGTGGTATCCGTGATTATTCCTCCACCCACTTCGATCATCGTTGATGATACTATCGGTGCGCAAAACAACACCGTAAAGAAACAAATGAATAGTGTTAATGTCCCAAATTTCATGGTCGTTCGTCGCGAAAAAGTAATTTTTTGCAATATAATCGATTTCCGATTATAAACAAGCGGTTTTCTTATATCTGGTTGAGATATATAGGGATATCGCTTGACAAACGACGCCGGTTTGCCATATTGTTTATAATATTGGCGACTGAATATAAATGTGTAGTCCGGTAAAAAAATATCTGAAAATAAATTCGTTGTTTCTACTTTTATTCTGTTTTTGGATTGGTTTCGGTTCAGCGGAAAATAAACCTCAGGCGCGGATCAATAATCCTGAATTCGATTTCGGTTATGTGCCTCAAAAATCGAAAGTCAGTCATGTTTTTTATCTGCATAATACCGGGACCTCACCCCTGACCGTGCTCAAGATTAAATCGGGGTGCTCGTGCACGTCCGCCTCAAAAATCGAAAAACCGATCCCACCGGGTGACAGTGCCGCAGTTAATATCACATTTAACAGCGGTCGGTATCACAGCAAAGTGGGGAAGACCACCACCATTTTTACCGATGATCCCGATTCGTCGGTGCTGTTTTTGGAAATATTTGCTGAGGTGCAAAAGAAAGATGAGATGGTTCCCGGTTTGAATATCAGTCCCCGGAAACTGGAAATACAAATTAACGACGATGGTGCGATTACAGATTTTGATTCGCTCGAAATCATCAACAACGGTCCCGATTCGATAGCGGTTAATATAATTGATATTTCGAAAAACATAATCGAAAACATTATAATACCTGAGAATATAAAACCTTCCGAAATGATTAGTCCATCGATAGAAATGAACAATACGTCTTTATCCGAAAAAACAAGAGGTGTTTCGATAACATTTGGTTTTATCGGATCGGATACGACAATTGTGACGGTACCGATTAAAATAAAAAAATAGACTTAAATAGAGGTGCTTATGAAAAAACCGAGATATAAAATAGCCGTATTACTATTGGCGATTATGAGTACGCTTTTATGGTACGGCTGTAGCGATGACGATGATGTAACCAACTCAAACAACGATCCCAATAATCAGGCGCCGGTTATCGATTCTATTATCGCTATACCGGATACCATTACAGCTTTTACATCGTCGATGGTGACTGTATACGCTCATGATCCCGACAGCGGCTCATTGAGTTATAGCTGGGAGGCGCACTCGACCGGTTCGTGGTTGACGGCGATATCGGGGAGTGGTAATTTTAAAGAATTCGGCAGTTGTTGTTCGACAAGTGAGATTAAATCGGGTGAAGTTGTCGCCATAGTAAGCGATAACCAGGGCGGAGAAACGAGGGATAGTGTGACAGTATGGATAAAGCCTTGATATATCGGATTGTGTTAATCGTAACGATCCTGGGTGTATGTCTTGCAGACGCGGGCTTTGCCCAAAACTGCTGTGCCCCGGCGGTACCTCAGCAGGGGGTGCTGGGTGAAACAGTGGCCCTTCCGCATACTCTCGAAGTCGGACTGCATTATGAAATAATGCGCTCGAAAAAATTGTATGAGTGTAGTTGCACTATCGATAATGCGACAAATAAAAAGGCCGACTGGGAACGGGCCACCCTGACAATGTCTTATGGTATTTTTAGTCGACTGGGTATCGGCGTGACGCTCCCGTATGCATGGAAAGAAAATTCATGGTATATTAGCGGTCGGAAAATTATTAAATCCTCAGATGGCATCGGTGATATAGTTGCATTGCTACGTCTCAGTCTGATTCCGCGCAGTTTTGTAAATTATCGGGAACTGTCACTCGGCTTCGGGATGAAATTTCCGACCGGGGCGACCGATCGATTGGATAGCGATAGTCTTTTGTTGGCCGAAGAATTGCAGCCGGGCACCGGTTCATGGGATTACCATATGGCACTATCGTATTACCAGGGATTCGAATCGGTTGATTTTACGGTCAGCGGCAATTATGTAATCACAACGGAGTACGATGAATACGAATTCGGCAATCAGTTTTATTATCTGCTGTCATCGAATTTTCATTTATATCCGCGATTGGATTTATCGGCCGCTCTTTCCGGAGTCGTTCGCGGCAAAGATATCGATTATGAAAAAATAGTTGAAAACACCGGTCGGCATCAGCTATGGTTTTCTTCAGGGGTGCAGTATCAGATGATAGAGGAACTTGTAAGAGTACAGACCTTTTTCGAACTACCTGTTTATCAGCGTTTTGACGGCACCCAGCTTGGCGGGGGTTTTAATCTTCGGTTTTCGGCATCAATGTTGATACCGTTGAAAGAATCGGATTAGATAGTTAAGTTTTTTGTTTTGAAATAAATAAGGCGGCAGGTCACAATCCCGATAAATCGAGAGCAAGACGTGCCGCAACTTTTTTAATACTTTCTAATTATTTTCCAAATATTTCAAGCGTTTTTCGAGCTTTTCTATACGCACAAGTAAATCTTTTATTATGGCATCTTTGGACCCGGTGTATGCCGTTGTCTGAACCGAACCATCAGGAAACCTGAATCCGCCTGTATTAGAATAAATAATTCCTGACACTTCCAATTTTTCAGAGGGCTGATTCCCGATTCCGACCTTGCCATCGCTATTGACTCTTAGGAGTATCCCGGCTCCACTTGTGGTATCTTCCCTTATATCCAAAGCTGGAGCACTTGCTTTTTGAATTAGATACAACCCTACACCCGCATCAATTTCATTATATATTCCGATGCCCTCGTTGCCCTTATTGGAAACCCAGATACCGGGGCCATCATCGATTTTTTCTACATAGATCGAACTTCCCAAGGACGAATCAATGATACATACTACCCCACCAATATCTGTGGACTTTCTGTTTATGAAGAGTACACAAGAGTCCGACGATTCTGTTCCAATTCCAACGTGCCCATCTACTTTTATGTCTCCGCTAATGTTACCCCCAGTTGCACCATCTATGGTCGAAACTCGGAAGGCATATGGGGTGGTGATTAGTTCTATCGATGGTTCGATAGACTGAATTCCTACTTTAACATGCAACCAGCGATTGTTGCCGTCGAAAACCTTGTCGGTCAAGGCCGAATCGGAACCGAGTTTGATATTAAATAAACCGTCGGTAACGACCACATCTTCCTGGGTTTCGCCCCAGATACAGAGCCCCCCGGTAGAATCGGTACATATCGAAAAAGTCATATCGACCGTCGTGTCGATCGGATTACCCCCATCATCGGTCAATCGTCCCTGATAATTAATCGTACTCGGAACGACCGCGAATGATGTCATGGCGGTTAACATTAGAATTAACGTTGCAAATGTGGATAGCAATCTAACAAAATTCATTTTGCGCTCTCCCTGGTTGAAATTTATTCATTTGGATTTTCTCTTCAACGAACATGCTTAGATTATACTGTTTCTTCCGGTGTGTTTTTGTGCCGGTAAACTCATTTAAATATAACAAATATTAGCTTAATTGGCAATAAAAAGGC
>Ga0272443_10003045_pt1 | contig 20311 bp, 14 predicted proteins | sample SSMAcet12_FD_193581 | JGI IMG/M metagenome (GOLD analysis project Ga0272443, IMG submission 193581) | Marine sediment archaeal communities from Little Sippewissett salt marsh, Falmouth, MA, United States - SSM-Acet-12 | ecosystem: Environmental > Aquatic > Marine > Wetlands > Sediment ... | reverse complement strand
TTATTAAGATTTGTTTTTATTACATTCATTGATATACATCCTGTTGATTATTTGGCTATTGTTGCAAGTATCCAAACACCAACGATGTATATCACTTTTTCATCACTAACAATTGCAGGTGTGCCCCTCTATACCTCTTTAATTGGCTATCAATATTTTTTCAAATGAGGTATTTTGAAATTGGATACCCGACCCATTGGATTTGAACCTTAGTTCCAGGACTTTCGTGCTTCATTTTTCACGAAAGTCGTGGGCGGGGAAAATCTGTAGATTTTCACTACGTCAAATCCGGGCGGGCCCACCAACGATTCTTAATTGATTTTTTCGAGTTGATGGGAATCGAATTATCATCGTTTTCTTCCCGCCCGGACCTGGAAAATCGCCATCTGATCTATTATCTACTGATTTTCCATAGGTCTGGCTCCAACAATTCACCGCTGGTTGTGGAGCCAGATCTTCGATACATCATGGTATTGAATAGCAGAAGATCCGGGCGGGCCCACTGATATTATTATTACAGGTTAATTCTGGGACATCTTCCTGTATTGTTCGTATTTCTCTTTCTGAGATTCGGCAAGGATCTGATGAAGTTTTTCTGCTTCCTCGGGGAAGGAGAGGGTAAGGGTGTGATACCTGACCTCACCCATCAGGAATTCCCTGATATCTCCCGTGGGTTCCTTCGAATCCAGCTGGAAGGGATTCTTACCCTGTCCCTTCAATCTGGGATCGTACCTGTAGAGGAACCAGTAACCAGCTTCAACTGCCTTTTTCTCCTCGTCCTGCGAATGGCCCATTCCCCTCTTGAGACCATGGTTTATGCATGGAGCATAGGCGATGATGAGAGAGGGGCCGTTGTAGGATTCCGCCTCCTTCATGACCTTAACCAGTTGGTTCTTATTGGCCCCCATGGAAACCATGGCAACGTAAACGTAACCGTAGGTCATCGCCATCATTCCCAGGTCCTTTTTTGTGGTTTTCTTTCCTGAAGCAGCGAATTTCGCAACGGACCCGATCGGAGTGGCCTTGGAAGCCTGGCCTCCGGTATTGGAGTATACTTCCGTATCCAGAACGAGTATGTTTACATCATTTCCCGAAGCGATAACATGATCGAGTCCACCGTAACCTATGTCATAGGCCCAACCATCACCACCGATTATCCAGTGAGAGGGTTTTGCCAGCATATCCCTTGCCTGATATATCTCCTCCAGCAGATCGTCCCTATCCATCGTTTCCATCATCTTCTGTATTTTCATGGATATTTCCTTTGATCTATCACCTTGAGAGAAATTATCCAACCATTCCCTGAAAAGACCGTTCAACCCATCATCACCGGTACCTTTTTGGAGAGCCTTTTCGATCCTGTCCCTGAGCGCTTCTCTCCTAGCTGAGGTGGCAAGCTGCATTCCCAGACCGTATTCAGCATTGTCCTCGAAAAGCGAATTTGCCCATGCCGGTCCGTGGCCGTCCTCGTTCCTGACCCAAGGTACCGAGGGTGCATATCCACCCCAGATGGAGGAGCACCCGGTGGCATTAGCAATTATCATCCTGTCACCGAAGAGTTGTGTTAATAATTTCACATAGGGTGTCTCGCCACACCCGGCGCAGGCTCCCGAGTATTCCAGAAGAGGCCTTCTGAACTGTGAACCCTTGATGGAATATTTGTCCATACCTCCTGTTTTTCCACCGAGGCTGTTTAGGTATTCGTGCAATCCGGGTTGTTCTTCCATCTGTGTCTCGATGGGTTTCATTACAAGGGCTTTGCCCTTCGGTGCCGGACATATGTCCGCGCAGTTACCGCACCCGACACAATCCAGTACCGAAACCTGTATCCTGAACTGATATTCCTCCATACCCGGACCAATACCCTTTATTCCTTTGAAACCAACCGGAGCGTTTTTTGCCTCGGTCTCGGTGACTAGATATGGCCTAATGGCTGCATGGGGGCAGACGAATGCACACTGGTTGCACTGTATACAGTTGTCAGGTATCCATTCAGGTACGTTTATCGCTATTCCCCTTTTCTCGAACTTGGATGTCTCGAGTGGGAAGAAGCCGGATGGTTCGAAGTCCGAAACCTTTAGTTCGTCCCCCTTCAGGGACCCCATGGCATCGACCACCCTTTTTACAAATTCCGGTTTGCTGGCATCATCTTTGGAAGAGTTATCATCAACAGCATCCTTCCAAGAGTCCGGATATTCCACTTTCTCTATACTCTCAAGGGCCCTATCCACGGCTGCGAAGTTCATTTTTACGATATTTTCACCTTTATGGCCGTAACTCTTCTTTATGGCATCCTTCAGCAGGGATACTGCCTGTTCCACGGGGAGGATATCTGCCAGTTTGAAGAAGACCGTCTGCATTACCATGTTGATCCTCTGACCTAGTCCAACCTCCTCCGCGATCCTCACCGCATCCACATTGTAGAATTTCAATTCCTTCTGAGCGATGGTCCTCTTCAATGAAGCCGGAAAGGACCTTTCCATCTCCTCCAGGCCCCATGGGGAATTGAGAACGAACGTCCCCCTGTCCTTTATCCCCTCAAGTATATCATATTTATCAACGTATGAAAGGTTGTGACAGGCGATGTAATCGGCAGTGTCGATCAGGTATCTCGATTTGATCGGTTCGTCCCCGAACCTCAGATGGGACCTTGTCACCCCTCCCGATTTCTTCGCATCGTATTCGAAGTACCCCTGGGCGTATTTGTCAGTGTTGTCCCCGATTATCTTTATGGCGTCCTTGTTTGCCCCCACCGTTCCGTCGCCGCCTATACCCCAGAATTTGCATCTTACCACGGACTTTGGAGAGGTGTCTATCTTGGCAGACAACGGCAGGGATGTGCCGGTGACATCATCCTCTATTCCCACCGTGAAGTTGTTCTTGGGTCTCTCCAGTTCAAGGTTATCGAATACTGTCCTGACCATGGTAGGGGTGAACTGTTTGGAAGAGAGACCGTACCTTCCTCCCACAATGGGTCTTGTGTCCCCCATCTGCTGGAATACGGAACAGACATCGAGATACAGGGGCTCACCATAAGCGCCAGGTTCCTTTGTCCTGTCAAGTACAGCGATCTTCTTTGCGGTCTTTGGTATTGCAGCATAGAAGTGTTCTGCGGAGAATGGTCTGAAAAGTCTGACCTTTACCACCCCAACCTTTTCCCCGTTTTCGTTCATGTGCTCAACGACCTCCTCCGCCGTCATCGAGCCTGCCCCCATCATTACGATGACCCTTTCAGCCTCGGGGTCACCTATATAATCGAAAAGGTGATACTGTCTCCCGGTCAATTCTGCGACCCTATCCATCTCCTCTTGTACTATCTGGGGGACCTTATTGTAGAATTCATTACCTCTCTCCCTGACCTGGAAATATGTATCGGGGCCCATTGCACCCATTCTGATGTGGGGATGTTCTGGGTTTAAAGCCCTTCTTCTGTGCTTTTCGATACTTGACCAGTCAACAAGGGGTTTTATCTCATCGTACTCGATCACATCGATCTTCTGTATCTCGTGCGAACTCCGGAACCCTTCGAAAAAATGGAGGAAAGGGATAGAAGCCCTAACGGTGGATAGATGCGATACCAGGGCAAGGTCCATGACCTCCTGTATTGAAGAGGAAGCTACCTGGGCGAAACCGGTGGCCCTGGCCGCCATGACATCCTGATGATCGCCGAAGATGGATAGTACCTCCGCGGCTAGCGACCTTGCAGCTATGTGGAATACGGTCGGCATCAGCTCTCCCGAGATCTTGTACATGTTGGGAAGCATCAGCATGAGGCCCTGAGAAGCAGTGAACGTGGTTGTGAAAGCACCTGCGGAAAGTGCCCCGTGGACAGCACCAGCAGCACCTGCTTCGGATTGCATCTCAGTGACCTTTAAAACATTATCGAAGATATTCTTCCTTCCATGTGCTGCCCAGCTATCCGCAACCTCTCCCATCGGAGAGGAAGGCGTTATCGGATATATGGCTGCCACATCCGAAAAAGCATATCCGATATGGGCGGCGGCCGTATTTCCGTCCATTGACTTCATGTTCAACTTCCTTGTCATCTGATCACCCATTTGTCCGGTCCAAGAGACGGCTCTTGACCTTCGGGGCTCGTATATGGATATGTAGTTTAAACCTTTGCATTCATACGGTTGAAAAAGGAAAGATACAGGGAAAAGAATTAGTGGATAATGACATATAGGTCAATCCATGGACAGGGCACATCTGATCTTCCACGGAAAGGTCCAGGGTGTTTTTTTCAGGTCCAACTGCAGAAGGAAAGCTTTGGAGTTGGGTCTCACCGGCTGGGTCAGGAACCTTCCCAACGGGACCGTTGAATCGATCGTTGAGGGGGACGCCAGGAGGATCAAGGTTCTTATCGAATGGTGTAAAAATAGACAACCGCTTGCAAGGGTGAAGCGGGTGGAGGAGAACTGGACCGAAGGCGACCCCGAATTCACCCACTTTTCAATAATCCGTTGATAAAGGATACTAACTACGGGGAATTTATCAAAAAAAGCACTTTTAAATTACTTATAGGAAATGGCCATTACCGCCTTTAGGCTCCGGAGGTGAAAAAGGATGGGGATCACAAACAGGATCTCGAGTACCTACAGGTCCTATTCTTCTCTTTACTGGGTCGTGATCAGCCTGGAGCTGTTCGAAAGAGGTGCCTATTACGGAATTATGGGATATTTCCCCGTTCATCTGATGGAGAACCTGGGTTTTTCCGGGACCGAGTTCGGCATCCTGTATGCCTTACTGGTATTTTTGCTCTATTTCGTTCCCATAATAGCCTCTTCTTTGGCAAAGAAGGTCGGATATAAGACGATTCTAACGATCGCCTTCGTGATCATTATACCTTCGTATCTCATAATGACATTCACAAAGAGCTGGATAGCTTTTCTGCCGATCGTCATTGCCTGGGGAATCGGGGCCGGTGCGTTCAAACCCATGGTTTCTGCGACCATTGCCCACGTGACCGAAAAAAAACACAGGAACTCAGCTTATTCCATCTATTATCTCTCGATCAATTGGGGTTCACTGATCGCCATGGTACTTATCGGGATCTTCATTCCCCAGGCATTTGCCCATCTCGTTTTCCTTGTCGGAGCCGTTCTAATAACCATCAATCTACTCATCACAATCTTCCTGTACAGGGATCCGGTGGAAAAGGACCCCACAGAGAAAGTTGGAACCTCATTCACCAATATGATAAGGGTACTTTCGGATGGGAAATTCGCACTTCTACTTCTTATATATTCGGGATTTTTTCTGATATTCTCATCCATGCACACCTTTCTTCCAGCGTATTATACGGGTTTCGGGTTGAAACCTTTTGCCAGGTTTGAAGCTCCCATAATGAGCGCCTTCAATCCTCTTACCATCGTGATATTGGGTCCTTTCCTATCAAGATTCACGGACAGGTTCGAATCGCTTAAACTGATGATAATAGGGATGTTGATATTCTGTTCCGGGCTGTTGATCCTTGGTATGATGCCCGCATGGTACACCATGATGATCGGCATAGTAATCTTTTCAATAGGGGAATTCCTCACTCATCCGAATTTCATATCCTATGTCTCAAAGATAGCGCCGGAGGATAAGGTTGCACTTTACATGGGTTACGCTTTCCTACCCTCTGCCGTTGGACAGGTAGTGGGTTCGGTCTTCGGCGGAGTACTCTGGGACAAGGTTGCTGTGGGGATGGGAAGACCTTCTCTTTTCTGGGGGATATACATTGTCATCGGGATATTCACAATGGGGAACTTCCTACTGTACAACATGAAGTTCGGTCCGAGACCCAAGGTCGCATCCATAAGGGGGATATGGAGGATGAAAAGGACCGTTGCAGGGGTCTGGTCCTTTGCACCGATAGTATTCATTACAGGTATGATGATGCCTGGCCTGTCATACATTGCAATGGAAGGTGATGGGACCGATGGACCCGCTGTATTAAATCTTGAAAGTATGGTGGTTGTCCCGGTGGAGACCATACAGGCCAGCGGATATCTCGGGGAGAATTCGGAGGTCATAGAGGAGGTGAATATCACACCCCCGGAAAACCATTTCCTTAGGAGGATCACGGCCACAGTCACATGGCGGGATGAAAGTGATATCAGAAGGATAATAAGGACCTATGAGAACGAGGGGGACGAGTTCGGGATCGAGTTTTTCCTACCCGGTGACGAAAGGACAGGGCAGGAACCCATATCACGATCATCGGACATGGTTGCAAACCAACATGGAAGCCCGGGAGAGGTGACATTGGAGTTAGGGTTGGATCATGAATTTGAGACATCCCGGAATGGTACCGGTATCTGGCAGATCACAGTTATATGTGGTACCTGCGGGGATTATTATGCAAATTTCCCTTCCCTCACATACTATCAGGATGACGGAAATGAGTACAGTCTTTCCTTGGAGTATGATTACTATACGTTCGAAGGATCGGATCAGTAAAAGGAGTCCAAGGATCTCTGGGACTTGACAGATCTCACTTTATTCAACCTCTCTATGTTCCTTTCTACCCCGTTCTTATTCAATCCAAGCTCCTCTGTTAGGAATTCCCTCAGGGGTTCCTCTTTCGGATATCTTACCTCCACCTTGACATCTTTTTTAATATCTGGGAATAGGAATATTTTTCTTACCTCATCCCATTCCACCAGCGGAAGCCTTTCCTGTTTAACGGTTGTCTCCAGGTCTTTGTACTTCCTGATCAATTTCAGCGCCTTTTTTGGCCCGATCCCATTTACCCCCTCGTTGAAATCGGTACCTACGAGGATCGCAACGTCCACAAGCTGTTTTCTTGTTATCTTCAATGTATCAAGGGAAATTTCAAGATCGATCAATTCGGGTTCCACCGATCTCCAGCCCTCCCCTCCCGGCAGCTTTCTTTTTCCAGTGGTTCCCATATTTCTTAAGAGCCTGATGGAACCGAAAAGCAGGGAATCGTAATCCTGTGATCCTGCAGCATATACCATTCCCTTTTCGCACATGAAGGCTGCCTGAGCTTCTCCCTCGCCTGGAGCGTCTATGTATTGTATTCCCATAAGATCGAGTAATCTTCTTGCGTCGGAAACCATCTCGTGGGTCAATCGGGAGGTCTGCTGGGCCTTTGACTTAGCCTTTGACAGGTCCCCTTTTTCCAGGGCCTCTTCCCACTCCTTCTGAGCCATCTCCTTTCTTTTCCTCCTCAGTTCGAGAGTCCCCTTTTTCAAGGGATGTGGTTCCCCGTCGAAGATGATAATCGGATCGATACCGTTCTCCTTCATTGTCGATAACCTAGATAACATACCTTTCAGGTGTGAGACGACCTTACCCTCCTCGGTGGTCAATAAAAAACCTTCCTTGGTCCTTATCGACGTTATGAACTGATAAAGGAAATTATATCCATCAACAGATATCTTTTTACCACTTAGTTCCCCCTTCATCAGACCTCTTTTCCACACGATATCCCCTAATTTAATTCCCATATGGACTTGATTGGCCAGATAGCCCTTTAAAGTTTCCTTTCATAAAGATCCCCAAGTTCGACCATGATAAGAATATTAAATGAACAGAGGAAAGACATATCCGGAATCATCCGGTTCCCACTTGATTATCCATGTTGAATTGAGCGGTGTCGATCTTATTAAATGAGGAAGAATTCCATTCATTTTAACTCGTTGAATTCCTCCATGGCCTTCTGCATGGCTTGCAGATCGGGGTCCTGGCCTGTCAGCATTCTATATGTTATTGCTCTCTTCAACAATAGGAATTCTCTTCCGGGTACGGCGATCCCGCCTCGTGATTCTACGGAGGATAAAAATGGGGTCCACTCCTCATTGGCACATATGTCTATACCCCTCTCCGGTTCTATCTCCCTGACAATATCCGGTATGGATACCTTACTACCGGTCTCGTCGGTAACCATATCAGAGGGCGTACATTTCAGAACAAGGTCTACCTTGCCTTTTAATTTAGATACGCCGGATATTGGGATCAGTCCGGCCCCTTTCCCAAGTTTATTCAGCAGTGCCTCAACCGAGGGGTTGTTCCTGGACATTACAAGTACCCTGCATCCGTATTCATGGAGACCGGCTGCAATGGACCTGCCAGTCGATCCGGAACCGATCACCAGGGCCCTCTTTCCTTTTTCTATATCCATTTCCTCCAACATCTTCTCTATTGTGGCGCTTTCTGTATTGTATCCGTACAGGAGACCCCCTTCCTTCATGACCAGATTGATACTCTGTATTTTCTCGCCAATACCTCTGACCTCATCCACATATTTCACAGCAGGGGTTTTGAATGGTACATCTATCTCCATCCCATTCATCGGGAGCTTCCTCATCATTTCCATCAGGGGTTCCAACCCCCCTGGGTCGGGCATTAACGGGGCGAATATAATATTTTCGAAGGTTCTTCTTGCTTCCGAATTGCTCATTATGACAGCTTCTAACGTATCCGAATATTTGCCGACCACAAAGCAGACCCTCATATTCTCATCCAGAGCATGTCCCAAAATGGACCACTCTTTTTTGCTGTATTCCCTTGATATACCCAAGATCTTGACCATCTTTTTTACAATTTCACTGGTGGGACCTTTCTGTCCCGGCTGCCTGGTCGGTTCCAATAATCTGATGAATGACGAGCCCATCGCTGCGCTCATTATATCCAGCGAGTGCGAATACGGACCTTCTATGGTCACAATAAGATCCTTATCATCAATATGCTGGCGCAGAACATCACAGATGGTGAATATCCTCACAAGGTCCTCTTCGCTATTAACGGTCGATCTCAATTCAAAAGCATCACAAAAGGGAATTTTGGAGATTTCCGGCGGTTCCCACTTCTCTCCCGGTCTGTGATATTGGACAAAGAGTAATTTGGAATTGGATTTTTTAGCATGCTTTGACATCTCAAGGAGTACCTGGAATGGAAGGCCCTCCTCCAACTTCACCCATCCGAAACCTTTTGTGATAGCCTGTTTTATCAGTTCCAGCCTGTCGATCTCATGCAGGGGTCTTTCCATATTATCTTTCTTTATATCCTCCCTGAGGAGTGATATCACCATCTTTGTCCTGTTGAAAGCACTCATTTTTATTAGCTCGACCCCCATCCTTGCGATCGATTCCGGGGTGCTTACGGGCTTCATTGACTCGATATGAATATTGAAGAGTATGCCCTCGAGTGCCCTCAATTCGATCATCATCTTCCTGATCTCTTCCACGGTCCTCCCGTGGACCTCATAGTATATCTGAGGACATTTTCCCCCGATGTTCGACAGTGCCCCTCCAGTGGGATGCATGGTACTTTCCTCGAAGACGGATCCATTTCTTTCGGGAATCAATATCGAGCTATCACGGTTTTCCGTTATAAGGCTTTCAACCTCTTTTTTCTCATGGTGGAAGTGGTCGATATCATAATCAAGAAACAGGGTTCTCTTTAATACGTCCCTGCCTACGTCATTTAACTCTTCATATTCTTCTTTCAATACCATTGCCGCTCTACCATATATCTTTTTGAAATTAGTTATAATATCATAGGGACACCCTTGGGGTTCCCCCAAAGGTCCCGATCACACAATTACAGGGCTTTCCAGGTCAACTTCAGGTCTTTTGCAGCCTGGACCTCATCCACCCTTCGAACGGTAGTATTTCTGGGTGCATCGGCCAACTCCTCCTGAGTAGAGTTCTCAGCGATATCGTTCAAAGCCTCGGAGAACCGGTCCAACTCCTTGAATGTCTCCGTTTCGGTTGGTTCTATCATCAGAGCCTCGCTGACGATCAGAGGGAAATAATTTGTCGGGGGATGCAAACCCCTATCCGCTAACATCTTAGCCACATCCTTCGCACTACCGCCCTTTTTCTTCATTGGGTCCGCACTGGCCACGAATTCATGTTTTGCCATTCCCGAATATGGCACCGGGTAGTTCTTTTCTATCTGGGATCTGATATAATTGGCATTCAGGACAGCAATTTCAGAAGCTCTTTTCAATCCCTCTCCGCCCATTATCTTGATATAAGCCCAGGCGCGGACAAGAATACCCACATTACCGTAGTAACCCTTCACCTTGCCTATCGAGTTCTCAAGTGAATAATCCAGAGTGTATCTATCCGATTCCTTTTTTACAATAGGTACCGGCAGAAATTCGACCAGGTCTTCATTGACCGAGACCGGTCCGGAACCGGGGCCTCCGCCCCCGTGAGGTGTGGAAAAGGTCTTGTGGAGATTGTAATGCATGATATCGAAACCCATGTCGCCAGGTCTAGCCTTCCCCATCAGCGCGTTCAAATTGGCTCCATCGTAATAAAGTAAAGCTCCCGCTTCGTGACAGATCTTCTGAACCTCGCATATGTTCTCTTCGAAGATACCCAGTGTAGACGGATTAGTGATCATGAAGGCTGCAGTCCTATCTGATACTGCGTCATGAAGCGCATCCAGATCGATGCCACCCCTTTGACCCGATTTGATCTCGATAACCTTGAGACCTGCCATTACCGCCGATGCCGGGTTCGTACCATGGGCGGAATCCGGGAGTATGACCTCATCCCTGTAATCTCCGTTGATCTCATGATATTTCCTTGCTATCAGAAGTCCTGTGAACTCACCCTGGGCACCGGCAGCAGGCTGTAGGGATGTTGAACATAATCCCCCAATCTCGGAAAGGTCCTTTTGCAGTTCATACATTATCTCCAACAGTCCCTGCACAGTATCCTCGGGTTGAAGAGGATGGAGCCTTTTCAACCTCGGATGGGATGCCAATTTGTCGTTGAACTTGGGATTGTATTTCATTGTGCAGGACCCGAGAGGATAGATACCGGAATCCACGCCGTAGTTCATCTGCGAAAGTCTTAGGTAGTGGGTCATTATCTCCGGTTCCGACAGCTCCGGTAGATGCAGCGAATCCCTTATCAGATCACCCGGGAGAAGATCTGACAGTGGATATTCTTCCTTCCATTCCGGTATTGATGACCCGATCCTGCCATCCCAACCAAGTTCGTTCAAAAGGGGCTCCTCGTAAACCGCCTGCCTGTACCTGGATGAGCTCATTTCAACTCCTCCCTTGACTCTTTAAGTACACGTACCAGTCTTTCCATATCAGCTTTTGTATGCATCTCGGTAGTCGCCAGGGTGAATATATCCTCCAATTCTTCTGATTCCCTTTTCATCGGTATTCCCGCAATTACACCTTTATCTTTTGCTCTCTTCATAAGGTCCAGTACATTAACATCGGTACGGACCGGGAATTCATTGAAGAAAAAACCCCCGTATGCAGGGGAGCTGAATCCCTCCAGTCCGTCGATCATCCTCGAAAGCATCTTGGCTCTGGAGGCGTTCTGATGTGATATCGCCCTCAGGCCGTTCTTTCCAAGGGTCGAAAGATAAACAGCCACTGCCAGTGATGTCAATGCCTCGTTCGTGCAGATGTTCGAGGTGGCACGTTCCCTTCTAATATGCTGCTCTCTTGTTGACAGAGTCATGCAAAAAGCACGATTTCCATCGGCGTCTTTTGTTACACCGATTATTCTTCCGGGCATTTTCCTGACCAGATCCGATGTAGCTGCGAATATACCCGTCGTTGGCCCCCCATAGGACATCGGTATCCCGATTGGCTGTGCATCTCCTACCACTACATCCGCTCCGTAATCCCCAGGTGGTTTCGTGATGCCAAGAGACATCGGATTGACACCTACGATGTATACCTGCCGGTCCCTGAGATTTTCTTTTATATTCAATACAGCCTGTTCGTACATTCCAAGTAGGTTGGGATTCTCGATGTACACACCTCCTACATCCTCACCCTTGATCATATCGAACAGAGCTTCACTCTCACATTGACCTGTGGTTTTCGAGAATGGGAATTCTAAAAGCTCGATCCCCGCACCCTTTAAATAGTTCTCGATAACGCTTTTTTTATCCTTTGATAGAAGTGCGGGTACGAGGAATCTCTTTTTTCTATTGTTCCTGTAGGCGAGCAGGATCGCTTCGCCGATGGAAGTGGCCCAGTCGTACATAGAGGAATTAACGACGTCCATGTTCAGCAATTCGGATATCAGCGATTGGTATTCGAACATGGCCTGAAGCATACCCTGGGAAAGTTCTGGTTGGTAGGGTGTGTAGGAAGTGTATAACTCCGATCGGTTCAATATGCTCTCCGCAAGTGTGGGAATGAAATGATCGTAAGTCCCCCCACCTAGAAAGGATATCAATCTGTCATTGCCAGAGGGGCCCATCATAAGTTCTTCGAACCTCCTCTCAATTTCCAATTCCGATCTTGGTCCATCCATGTCAAGACCGTCGATCCTCAGGTGTTCCGGAATATCGGAAAAGAGTTCATCAATATTCTTGATACCAATTCTTCTCAACATCAGGTCCTCTGCACAATGATTGGGGATGTAATGCATGTTATCACCTTCCATTTGCGGGTTGCCAAAGTGGTGTATCCACTCCTTCGAAATAATGTTTTTGATGGGTCTTTTCTCACCCGCCCATCAATTTTATTATTGCCTCGGCAGGCTCACCACCCGTTTCCTCCAAGGCTGACCTGGCCTCCTGCTCCGAGACACCGGTTTGGGATGCGACGAGCTTCACATCCTCTTCCGGGATATCCACCTTCAATACCCTCTCCTCCTCTTTATCTGCCTGGACCTGATAACTTTTCTGACCCTGGACGTTCATTATGGTAACACTGGGGGATAACAACCTTATCTCCTTTGATTCCGTGATTATCAATACCTCCTTGACCCCCGCCACTTCCTCCATGTTCATTCCCATCTTCTTCATCATCCTGTTTACCTGTTTTGGATTGTACCTTCCACCGGGAAACATGTACGACCCCCTTTAAATATCCCTTGTTAATAACCAGGATTGATAACCCGTCATGTTGCCAGTTGTATCCGTCGTGAATTTCAAGTTCTTGAAGACCCCCAATTTGTAGTGAGTGTTTGCATCGGTATCGTACAGTTCAACCTGTAATTTCTTCACTCCCCGTTTCTTCATCTTCTTCATGAAATATTTTACAAAACCCTCTGCAAGTTTTGGGTCCTTCCAGTCGGAAAATGAGAAACCGTTAACCTTGGAGACCGAGCCGTCTATCTCGTATTCCAGACCGCCCAACCTTCTCCCTGAATCCCCATCATACATAGTAATCGTCCTGACCTCTCCGGTGGCTGTGGGTCTGATCAATTTACTCTCATAGCCAACATTCTTTCCGGAGAACAGTCCCGTCTTTATCTTGCTTGTCTCATAATCAACCATTAAAGACACCTGATCCTTTTCCCAATATACTCTTGGATGAAATCCTATTGTTTACTTATTCTTTTCGTAGTGTGCCGTAGCCCTTTTCTTTCCGTATCATCCTTTCCCTTCTCATGAATAGGTCCCTCATGGTGAAACTTATCAGTACAGCTACTGTTGACAGGATCGTTGTGTAATAGATCGGTAGAAGGTCTATCGGGTCCCTCGAGAGAAATGAGATGAAACATAGTGATATGAACAGAGTCCAGGATCTTCCCCTTTTAATGTAGATGATGGGTATCATCAATAACAGGGATATCGTGAAATAGAAAAGGGAGATAAGATAATTCAGTTCCAGGTTTAGGCCCAAAAGGTCCTCTTCGATCTGTGCTGGGGAAAGCTGGACATCCAGATCCCAGCTGTTATTATTATCATGATAACCTATTGAAAGGGATACGTCGATGATCCTTTTTCCATATAGGAAAAGCGAATAATTGTCCGGTGGGAGACTGCCTATTATGATAGGCTGCTCCATTTCAGTTATCGAGGATATGTTCATTGTGATCCTTGTACCAGTGTGATTCCCGGATAATATGATATAGACTATTCCGGGATCGATAGTACTAGATATATTGATTGAAAGGTCCGATCTGGGGACCGAAAATATTTCACTTATATTGCCTTCGAACAACCTCTCTACTGTTTCGTCTATATTGAATGTCCCGTTGAATGAGAGGTATATCCTAAGCTCTGAGCCTATCTCCTCAAATCGGACCAGGTATAGACCTTTACCCTTTATCGAAAGGGAATTTGGCCCTTCAATAAGATCGAAATATCCGATCCTTCCATGGTTATCAGTGATTCGGGCCTGTTTTACGAGATTTGATCGCTCCCTAGTCAGGCTGAATGTGAAACTCGCATTAAATGGCCCATTATCAATATCAGCATTCCTTTTTATGGTTTCCCTGGAAAGAACGATCGCACCATCGATAGATAAATCATTGGACACGGTTCTGGATATGCCCGCGTACCAATTACCGGGATATATTATCCGATCTATACGATATAGAACATAACCTTCCTTGAAGAACTGAAATGTGTTCCTTCCATTACTGACTCCCTCAATTGTAAACTCCCCGTTCTTATCTGTGTAAGAGGTCCTATGATCGCAATTCACTTCCACCGACTCCAATGGATCACCGGAGGTATCCTCTACCCGCCCATATACATCGGATACGCCATCGAGGTTGATTGTCCTGTAGGTGGAATATGCGGTAATTATGGAATAGGACATTGTGGAGATCATTAGAATGATCAGGATGGCCGATATGATGTTCACCCTGATTTTCAATACTACACCCCATTTTTACACAAGGTCATTTGATTCGATCTCAAAAGTGAAGGTAACAGAGGAATTTGTTTTTTCCTCTTTTTTCCCCGGTTTAGGCGAGGTGGCCATTTTCACCGATCCGGACCTGAGTTTTTCTGCCAGTTCCATTACCTGTTTTAGGTGTATGACCTCAATGTCAAGATCTCCGAGGTATCTTATCAATCCCGGGATATGCCCTTCTCCCGCGATAACGATGACATTACTAAAATTTTCTGTTATTTCAACGATCCTCTCTGACATGTATTTATCCCTGTAGTCAACTATATCCCTTTTAAGGGTCGGAAAGGCCCTTTCGAACTGCTCTATGGCCTGTTCAGGGTCATCCTCTATCATCTTAATTCCTTCCTCAAGGTTCTTTTTTGGAAGGACCGATGCCATCAATACGGACCCCATCAGTTTGGTTTTCTGACCGATCGATAGATTTTCAAGCAAATTTCCAACAAGAGGAGTGGCCTCAACATCAATGAACTCATGAGGTATATCCATCTCCTTCGCTGCCTCTACTGCAGCGATCATCTCCTCTCCTACATTGGCACCCTGGGTCTCAGCGGCTTTCTCGTAGATCCTCTGTAACCTCTTAAAAATAAAGGGGAGGTCCTCTGATCCTCTCTGACCCCTTTCAAGGTTTTCGAACCTCAATTTATCCAGCTCAACACATACTATATCCGGTTTCTTTTCAAATATTATCTGTTTTATTGCATCACGTATAGAGAATACATGCCCTATTCCTACCAGGGTTAACATGGGATATCAACTTACGTTTCAAATGATAACAGATATAAATGTTTGGCGCTTTTAAAACCCAAGATCATCAAGGTTCTCATCCAGTTCTAGGGCCAACTTTTTCAAAAGTTTCTTTATGTTGTCGTTCATCTTCTCCGGTGGATCTATATAAACAACTACATAAAGATCACCCGGTTCACCCGTAACCGGGTCCGGGAAACCTTCACCTTCAATAAAGAACTCCGTTCTACTCTTTGTCTTAGGGGGTATTCTGAGTGTCTTCCTTCCCTCCAAGGTTTCAACTCTGTGCTTTCCCCCGAAGACGGCTTTGGGCAGGGATATGCTCTCCTCTATGAAAAGATCATTATCCTCCCTCCTCATGTTCGGGTCCTCCTCCACCTCAACTGTCACAAGTAGATCCCCCCTAGGCCCCGATCCGAGCCCATAACCCCCTTTCTCATTTATCTTAATAACGGCTCCGTCCTCAACCCCAGCAGGGAGAGTGACATCTATGGTTTCCTCACCGTTAATCAAACCTATCCCAGAGCATTTGGGGCAGAATTTTTGCATGAGTATGCCCCTGCCGTTGCAGGTGGTACAGTTCACCCTTTGATTAACATATCCCTGAGGGGTCTGGACTGGTGCGAGGAGTGCGCCCGATCCCCTGCAGGTAGGACATTGGGTTACATTCGAATTAGGTTCCGCCCCCGATCCGCCGCAGTAAGAGCACCTCACAGGAAGTTTTACCTTTGTGGGTTGCTTGTAACCAGTGTAGGACTCCTGGAACTTTATCTTGGCGGAGAGCTTCACATCTGTGCCTTTCTGGGGGGCAATGGGAGGGCCTTTGTAGGTCGTGGCTGATTCCCCTTGTGATTCGGGTACTGCTGCGCCGTTCGATCTCATCAGTTGTAGGTCATATTTCTCCCTTTTTAGGGGATTTGAAAGGACCTCGTAAGCCTCCTTGATTGCTTTGAACCTCTCTGCTGCACCATCGGGATTGTCCTTGTTCAGGTCTGGATGAAGTGATTTGGCCAACTTCCTGTAGGCCTTTTTTACCTCCTCCTGGGTGGCATCATCCTCTATATCCAGTATTTCATAATGGTTCATAGCCAATTATAATCACCTTCATAGGGGATTATCATGTAACACTTCTTCCTATTTTAGACTATCCTGAACATTTTCTGCATGATGAATGAGGTAGGAAAGGGTGATAAGGATCACCCTCTACTATTCTATTCAGTAATTTTCAGTTTTGCCCCGCAGTTATCGCATTTTATACGTAGAGGTCTTTCCGGATCATCTATAGTGATCTCCTCGCCACATTTGGGACATTCTATGATCTCTGGTTCGTATTTCTTTTTTGGTTTCTTTTTTGGTTTCTTTGTTGGTTTTTCTTCCGACTTTTTCTTTTTTGGTTTTTCCTCTTCTTCCTCGGTTTTCCTCTTCGGCTTTTTCCTGGGTATTTCTTCCGTCTTTTCCTTCTTGGTCTTTCCCTCTTCTTCTTCGGGCTTCTTGGTCGGCTTCTTTTTCGCGGACCCCTTTATGGTACCCTTTGCACCACAGTGTGGGCATGTTATCTTTATCGGCCTCTTTGGGGATGTTATTTTAATTGGCTTTTTACATTTGGGACACTTTATGGTCACCGGTTCGTAGCCCTCTTCTTCACCGCTTACACCCTTGTAAGCATCTGCGAACAGGTCCTGGGACTTCTCGGTCAATTCCTCTATTGAAGCTTTTAGCTCCTTTAAGCTCTTTCCTTCCATCTTCTCCTTCACATCCGATAAAACTGTTTTTGTCACCTTCATCTTTTTCTTGTCCAGTTTATCGGACAGTTCATCCATCGCCTTTTCCGTGGAGTAAACAAGAGCATCGGCCTGGTTCCTCAACTCGGCCATCTTTTTCTTCTTCTTGTCGATCTTTTCATACTTCCCCGCTTCATCTATCATCTTCTGAACCTCATCCTCCGTTACTCCTGATGAGGGTTGTATTGTGATCTTTTGTTCCTTGTTGGTAGCCAGGTCCTTTGCGGAAACATTGACTATTCCGTTTGCATCAATGTCAAATGTAACTTCGATCTGTGGAACTCCCCTCGGAGCGGGAGGAATGCCAATGAGATGGAACTTTCCAAGTGATTTGTTGTCCGAGGACATCTCCCTCTCCCCCTGCACAACATGGATCTCAACGGATGTTTGGTTGTCCTGGGCAGTTGAGAATATCTGGTTCTTCCTGCATGGGATGGTAGTATTTCTGGGGATCAGTTTTGAGGTCAAACCTCCCACAGTTTCAACACCCAGGGATAGCGGGGTCACATCGAGAAGTAGCACATCCTTTACCTCTCCCGTCAGGACACCTCCCTGTATTGCCGCGCCGACCGCTACACATTCATCCGGGTTTATCCCCTTATTGGGGGGTTTGTTGAAGAACTCCTTGATGAAATTCTGTACCGCGGGCATCCTTGTTGATCCTCCGACCAGAAGACATTGATCGATCTCTTTTGGCGTCAATCCGGCATCCTTCATAGCCCTCTTTGTTGGGCCTTTTGTAGCATCTATTAGATCCTCTGTAAGCGATTCGAACTTTGCCCTTGTTAGTGTATAATCGATATGTTTGGGCCCATCCTCATCCGCAGCAATATAAGGTAAGTGGATATTCGTATCCAATCTGCTTGAAAGTTCGATTTTGGATTTTTCAGCAGTCTCTTTCAGTCTCTGCATGGCGGCTCTATCTTCCCTCAGGTTGATGCCGGTTTCGTCCTCGAACTTCTCGATTATCCAATCCATTATCCTAGCGTCGAAATCATCACCGCCCAGGAGGTTGTTACCGGATGTAGCCTTAACTTCAAAGACCCCTTCCCCGATATCTAATATGGAAACATCGAATGTTCCGCCCCCAAGGTCAAAGACCAGGATCGTCTGTTCAATATCCTGTTTGTCCATTCCGTAGGCGAGGGAGGCCGCGGTCGGTTCATTTATAATCCTCAGCACTTCCAGTCCCGCGATCCTACCAGCATCCCTGGTTGCCTGTCTCTGTGGGTCCTCGAAGTATGCTGGTACCGTGATAACCGCTTTATTGATCTCCTCACCCAGATATTCCTCGGCGTCCTTTCTCAATTTGTTCAGGATCATGGAGGATATCTCCTGTGGGGTGTACAGTTTCTCATCTACCTTGACCTTATATTTTGTCCCCATTTTTCTTTTGATGGATGATATCGTCCTGTCGGGATTCGTTATTGCCTGTCTCTTTGCAACATGTCCAACGAGTATCTCTTCATCATCTGTGAAGGCCACTACCGATGGTGTTGTCCTCGTTCCCTCGGAATTTGGAATCACAACAGGTTCTCCACCCTCGAGAATTGCCATTGCCGAATACGTAGTACCAAGATCTATCCCGATAACCTTGCTCATATTAATCCTCCTGTCTCATTATCCTAATCCTACCTCTTTTCAACCATAGCATGACAGACCATATCCATCTATGTCCCAATAGGATTATCGCTTATGTTTCAACATAAAGATAGTATATATAAATTTCTACATTCGAACCAGGTAGCCAAACCATGCTTCAATGAATGAGGTCAATGTAAGGTTCGATCGCCATTAATCGGGGTCCGATGATAGATTATCGTTCAGACCTCTTCCATCTCCTCCAGTTCCTCCATCTCATCCAGTTCTTCATCCTTTGATCCATCTCCGCTTTTCTTCTTATCAGACCTTTTTACCTTCTGGGGAGCTCCTCCTCTGGAAACCACAACCTTTGCGGGCCTTAGCAACATACCTTCCAGGGAATACCCCTTGCTGTCCACCTTGACAACGGTGTTCTCAGGTACACTCTTATCGGTCTCGATCTCTATAGCTTCGTGGAATTTAGGATCAAATACTTCATTCATTGGATCCAGCAATTCCACCCCGTTGTCCTCGAGGACCTTTAAAAGACCTTTCCTTATGGAGTTTATACCCGTGATCATGTTCTTAATCTCGGGTCTTCTGTCAAATCTTTCCGCCTCGTCCATGGCTCTGTCGAAATTATCCATGGTCTCTATCAGGCCCATTATCAATTTTTTCGATCCCATCTTGGATTTTCTATCTATTTCATTATCTATCCTGCGTTTGTAATTTTCAAAATCCTTTTGAACCCTGTCCAATTTCTTCTCGAGAGCGGTGGTAACGGCGATCTTCTGATTGATATCACTTTCGATAGCGTCCTTTTCCGACCTTACCTTCTCCGTTTCCTCCTCCATCAGCTCTATCTCTCTCTCCAGATTTGTAAGGTCCCTCTTATTTGTCTCCAGCTGGGATTTTAACTTCTTGATCTCCCTCATATCCAGCAATAATCTTCTCTTAACCCCTTCCGATATTGGTATCTTCCTGGCTTTGATCTTCCCACCGCCCCCCCTCCGATCGACCACTTCATCCTCATCTTCAAGTTCATCATCTATCTCGAACTCGAACTCGTCATCTTCCTTCATCTGCACCACCGCTATCATGTCGTTAATGTTGCATTGGTAGATAATATTTTTCACAATTATTCGTATGTCCAGTTCTATATCGAATTATTCGATAATAGTTGTAGATAATCTTTCTTGCAACTGCATTGTGGTTCGATCTTGGGAAAATGATACGGGTCCAGAGACATATCCTCAATGGAACTAAGGATCATCTCATCGCATGAACCGCAGTTGTGAACACCCCTTTTCTTTCCCCCTCCGGATGGTGAGGACATCAATCTTAGATCCCGGAATCCCTGTGAACCGTGCCATCTGAATAGTTCGAAAAGGCTCCAAAGAAAAGGAGGCCTGTATAATCCTTTTTTGTATAACCTCTCAAGTGGTGTATTTTTCTGTATGTTCATTGGATTAACGGACACACATGATCCGTGGAAGTCCTCGGCTAATCTCTGTATGGATGACTTCATATCATCCAATGCAAACGCTTCTGTCAGGAAAGGAGGTTTCATAAGCAGATAGGTCTTTAGTTTTATTCCGTTATCGAT
>Ga0272443_10003044_pt1 | contig 20313 bp, 18 predicted proteins | sample SSMAcet12_FD_193581 | JGI IMG/M metagenome (GOLD analysis project Ga0272443, IMG submission 193581) | Marine sediment archaeal communities from Little Sippewissett salt marsh, Falmouth, MA, United States - SSM-Acet-12 | ecosystem: Environmental > Aquatic > Marine > Wetlands > Sediment ... | reverse complement strand
AGTTTCTTTTGGCATTAAAACCCGTGCTTCAAAAAACTTACCAGAAGGCACTTGCGCTATTTCCAAGCGCACCAAGTCAGCTCGCGGGATACTGACCATACCCCCTGTCTCGCCATGGGCAAAAGCCTGAATCTGCTCGCCATTAATTCCAGGCGGCAACTCAATCTCTATCACCACCTGATTGTGCGCTACACCCCATTCATCACCGATAAACTGCCAATAAAGCTCTGCTACATCTTCATGTAAAGTCACCGCATTATCAACCTCATAATCAAGCTGAAATTTTTTGTCCTCGTAATCTGCACGATAAAACCACTGCACATACTTTTGCGATCCTTGCTCGCGAATAAAAAAAGTCTTCTCCGGTTTCGCTTCTGACGCAGACTCTGCAATGACCTCATATAGCTGAGTCTCTCCAGGGCTGCGCAAAGTTCCAGATGTAATCTCTGCTAATTGAAAATCACTAATGTTGTAAGGAGTAGTCCGCCCAGGCTTTTTGCCCTGATCCGGCATCTGCTGCAAATATTGATAAGCAAAAGTAAAACTACCAGAAAAATTAAACTCTTTTCTTTCAGAAATCTGCATTGAACCATCTTGGTGCAGAGTGGCTTTGATGTAGACGGGATTGATGGAATAGGATTTAGCCGAGGCAAGAGAAACATTTACTAAAAATAAGAAAACCGCAAAAAAAATGCTAGCTTTCTGTCTAAATTTTTGCTTAAAAAGCCTCTGATATTTCATTAAAATAATTTTAAAATAAAATAATGAAAAAAGCACGGGGTCGTTATAAGATAAATCCAACTTACATAAAACTAAAAAACACATGGATCAAACAGAACTAGAAACATTCCTCGAAACATGCATTTCTGGTGTTTTTCAAAATTGTGAGGGGGCTACAGCAGCAGCTCAAGCCATAATTCAAATGATTAATCAAAATCTTAGTGAAAGAACTTCTTGTAAAATTTTGGAGGCTAAGCCTTCTCAAAGCCCAGAATTAGCCATAGTATTTGACAATAAAGGAGATCGCTTTGGAATTGCTCTGGTCAATAACCAAGTTGCAGTTTATCCGCTCTAAAGGTGTTTTTTGACAAATATCTCTGTTTTAAATAAATAGATGTAAAAAGTATAAATTTACTATATAATACTTTAAATATAGTTTGATAAATAAATAAAAATTATAAATCAAATATCTTTTTATGGGATTCAAACGCACGCAAGAAATACTAACAGATTTGAACGGTATGCACTTTTATAATTAACTTTCTAGAAAAGTTAAATGGCCAAACTCTAGAAGCTCAAACCGCTGAAGCAGTTGCCCGCGCAGTCGCAGCTAAAGTTAATGGGAATCTATCCCTCAGCAGAGAAGTTACATCTGAAGTAGTTAATAATCTCCCAGCAAGCGGCATTAGCATAATTTTTAATACAAGTGAACAAAATGGTTTTTGTATAACATATAAATCAGGGAAAATTTTTGTCCTACCTTTATGATAATTCGTCATAACTATAAATTCTTAACCTTCTTCTTCCCTTCTCCTCTTTTTCTGTTATAATATGGTTCTTGTTCCATAGACAGCGTGGATTTTCAAAAAAATTCAAAAAAATTTTTTTTAAATTTAAAAAGCGCGCCGAGGAGAAAACAAAAAATTTGGCACAGATTTTAGATTTATCTGGTGCCTAAAAAAACTTCCCCTCTTTATCTATAAGAACAGCTCCAGAATAACTGGAAATTTTTAAGATTAAAATAGCTGGTTAAGATGCCACTAACAAAAATCAAATCAAAAAGTATTTAAAAAAAATAAAAATAACTTGCTAAGGAAAACATGCCAAGCAACAAAAACCAACAACAAATCGAAATTATTAAAGAAAAACTTGAAAAAGCCAAAGCCTTATTCATCATTGACTACGCTGGAACCAATGCTAGTGAACAAGTTGAGCTCCGCTCTGCTATCAGCGAAGCTGGAGGTGAGATGTTTGTCACTAAAAATACTCTGGTAGAGATTGCTTTAGATAAAAAAGAATTCAAGGATTCTTTAACCGGCATGAACGCTTTAGTCTTCTCAAATGAAGATGTAATCAGCGCCTTGAAAAAAGTCTATGAGTTCCATGATGAACATGAAAAGCTCGAAATCAAACAAGGTTTATTAATTGCTGACGACCAAGTTTTAAACCAAGCTGAAGTAGAAAAACTCAGCAAGATGCCTGGCAAAGAAGAACTTTTAGTCAAGCTGCTCAGACAGTTGCAAGCTCCAGCTCATGGCTTAGTCAATGTCTTAAACGCTGGTCAAAGAGATCTAGTCTATGTGCTCAAGGCTATTGCTGACAAACAACAGGAAGCTGCTGCTTAAAGCTGCTGCTTACTTAATAGATTCGCAACAACTTTATTAAAAAACTTAAACTTAAAGACCGACTAATTTATAAATTAAAAAATAATAACTAAAAAGGAGTCAAAATATGGCAGACAAAAAAGAAGAAGCCAAGAAGGAAGCCAAAGAGCTTTCCAAAAAAGTACAAAAAATTGTTGACGCCGTTAAAGAATTATCTTTAATGGAAGTCTCTGAGCTCGTTGAAGCTTTAGAAGACGAATTCGGCGTTAGCGCTGCTGCTCCAGCCATGATGGCTGCTCCAGCCGCTGGTGCTGCTGGTGCCGCTGCTGCAGAAGAAAAAGATTCTTTTGACGTTGTCCTTAAGGACGCAGGCGCCAAAAAGATCCAAGCTATTAAAGCTGTACGCCAACTCAAGAGTGATCTTGGTTTAAGCGATGCAAAGAAATTTGTTGAATCCGCTCCAAAAACTGTTTTGGAAGGGGCCGACAAAGAAGCTGCTGAAGAGGCCAAAAAGGTCTTAGAAGAAGCTGGCTGTGTAGTTGAGCTTAAATAAGCTTAAAAACATAAAATTTAGAACACCACCCGCTTAGGGTGGTGTTTTTTTTGTTCAAGCCACTCCCGCGAGACCTTACAATCAGGTATTTGAAGGTGAAAACTAAAACTGAGGTAAAATACCGCCCATTTCCTAACTACAAAACAAACCGAACCTATTTTCTCCACTTTTCCACTTTTTCTCATTTTTTATAAATATAAGATGTAACTTTGAAAATTATAGGATATATTTTGTGAATAACTTCCTAATTAATGTTAACAAAAACAAAAAACAAATTTTCCTCAAGAAAATACAGTTTAATCCACTAAATAATCATATGAAGCAGAATTGCCTATTGACCCAGTTTCCACTATTCTGCTAGTTTTAATATAGTAATTGTAAAGTTTTGATCCATTTTGAAATTTGCTAAAAAATTAGAAAAATTTTTAATATTTAATACCCACTCGCTGGAAAGGCAACATGGCAGACACCAATACCCAATCTCAAACAACTAATACAAGTGGAGCTCAAGCAGCAGATGATCCATCACGCAAAACAGGCCGCGCTAAAGATGCTGCAAAACTGGATTTAAATAACTTACCTGACTTACTCACTGTCCGTGAAGTTGCTGACCTGCTACGAGTCTCTCCTCTGACCATCAAACGTTGGGGCAAGCGCGGCAAACTACCAGCCATCCGCATTAACTCTAGAGGCGATCGCCGCTATAAAAAAGAATCAGTACTATGGTTACTGGGAATTGATCCAGAGGATCAAGAAGAGTAAAAAGCTGTTTTCATAACCATGTTTTCATAACCAGATTTTTACTACTAGCCGAAAAAACTTCACTAACCGCAACTGCCGTTTCCACCGCCAAGGTTCTTGAATTAATCTATAAAGCCATTCCAAGCCTAATTTTTGCATGATTTCTGGCGCTCGCTTTAGTCTGCCAGTCAGCATCTCAAAAGCACCGCCCACTACCATGACTACTTTCACGCCTGCCTTCTCTAACCAAGCCTGATTATCAATGACCCATTGTTCCTGAAAAGGCGCACCAAAAGCAACAAAAACTATCTGCGGTTTAAATTCTTTCACTTTTTGCTGAATTTGAGCTGACTCTTCAGCTGTCGGATTATTTTTATCTACAAACCCAGGAGTCCACTCTACTTTTTCAGGCAGCTGCTGTGCATAGTCTCGCCCACCAATTAACAAAATCCTATACTTTTTTCTGGCAACTAGCTCTCTGACCACATCTACCCCAGCAATTCTTTCCTGAACAGCTTGTGCTTTCCCTCGACGCGCTAAAAAATTATTTCCCCAGACTAAACCCATGCCATCAGGCAGTAAAATGTCAGCTTGTTGCAAGGTTTGAACAAACTTTGGGTTTTCATCGGCCTGAACAAACTGTTCAGCATTAGGAGTAAACACTTTTAGCAATGAATTTTGCTCATTTACTTGAGAATCAATTTTCTTTAGCAGACTAGACAAGGAAATGCTTGCTAGGGGCAAAATTTCAAATAAACTTTGTGTATAGGTGTTTTTTGCCATAAATGCTATTTTTATTTATTCAAAGTAAAAACTAAGATAAACCAAACAAAAATTTTTCATTTTTAGACCTATTTTGCCCCTCGGCTTATCAGTGTTAATTTTATTAGATTTTTTAATGATATAGTTGCTAATTGCTCTTCAAAAACTTTTCCGAAATAATTTTCTCAATTTTTCACCAAATATTACCCAAAAATCTTTTATTTATCGAGTCTAAATTGAGTGCATTTTTAATTATTTTTTCTCTTTTTTGTTAAAACTGAACACTTTTTGTTGGCAGTTTTCCAGGTCAATAAAAAATTTATTAAAAATAAAAAAGCTTTTTAATAAATTTTTCAAAATTATTTTTAATTTAATAAAAAAATCGTTCTAACACAAATATCATACCATCAAAACTACTCTCGCAGTATAATAGAGTTCATACTATGACTTTTTCTCAACTTCGCCAAAAACACCCAGTTTTTATTTATGAAAGCTATGACTATCAGCTGACTGACGATAATTTACAGATTAAGTTTCAATTTCAAATTGGCGAACAAATCAAATTCCAGCCAACATTAACTATTAATAATATTAATCTAGAGCGCTACTCACAAATTCCACAACAATTACTTGATAATTGGATTTTTCATCTTGGCTTAGCCGAGATTCCTAGTTACTGGAAATGCACTTGCAGTCCCCAAATTACAATCAAGGCTGGCGCTCTCAACCAACAACAAATAGCCTGGTGGAAAGAACTGCTGATCAAAGGCTTAGGAGAATTTTTTTATCAAAACAAAATTCAGCTCAATCAAGAAACCTTAGTCACCATCAAGACCACTGGGAAACCTCTTGAACTATTACAAAATCCTCTCACTTACCCTCACCCTTTTTTAATCCCAGTCGGAGGCGGCAAAGATTCCAGCTTGATGCTAGGCATTTTAGATAAAAATAAGATTAAGTATGACTGTTTGTTACTCCAGCCTCAATCACCAGCAGCTCTACAAGTTTGCCAGCAAGCTAACCCAGAGAGAATCATTACTCTAGACCGCCAGCTAGATCCTAAACTGCTAGAACTAAATACCCAAGGTTATTTGAACGGACATACTCCTTTTAGCAGCTACTTATCATTTGTCTCAGTGATTACAGCTCATCTTTTTGGCCACCAACAGATTCTGGTAGCTAATGAACGCTCAGCCAACCAAGGCAATGCTGATTACCAAGGCTTGGAAGTTAATCATCAATACTCAAAATCGTTTGCTTATGAACAGGCTTTCCACCAGTATGCTAGCCAATACTTACAAACAGCTGACAAGCAAGCAGAGTATCTGTCATTTTTAAGACCCTTGTATGAACTGCAGATTAGTCAGGCATTTGCCCAGTATTCCCAATTTTTCTCTATTTTCAAAAGCTGCAATGTTGGACAAAAACAAAACATCTGGTGCCATCAATGTCCTAAATGTTTGTTTGTTTACGCCCTACTCTACCCTTTTGTTGAAACAGAGACTTTAACCCAAAAAATTTTCCAGCATGACCTTTTTACTGATAAAAAATTATCAGCAACAGCTCTTTCTTTAATTGGAGCCACTGACGCCAAACCTTTTGAGTGTGTTGGTACTTTTGCTGAAAGCCAAGCAGCTTTTTATTTAAGTTGGAAAAAATTTGCTGAGGAAAACCCAAGGGAAAAATTGCCTATAGTTTTACAAGAAGTTAAACAAAACTTATTAGCAGAAAAAACTGAAAAACAGCTGGCGCAACAAGCTGAAACAATTTTGCAAAGCTGGAACACAGAACATAACTTAGAGCAAAAATTAGTCACTTTATTAAAAAATGAATTTAACTGACATCTCCCCTACTATTATTAATAGTTTAAAAAACAAAAAAATCCTAATTTTAGGATTGGGGCGAGAAGGCCGCTCGACTTATGAGTTTCTTAGACAGATTTTGCCTGACGTTCAGCTGACGCTGGCTGACCAAAATCATTTAGAAAATTTAAACACATTTTGGCAAACTGAAATTGCTGACAATCAGCTGACAAAAACCCAGCTAGGAGCTGACTATTTACAAAATTTAACTAATTTTGATCTTATCTTTAAAACTCCAGGCATTCCCTTGAATATTCCTGAATTAAACTCTGCTGAGGAGTACGGAGTTTTTTTTAGTTCAAATTTACAATTATTTTTACAAATACTAACTGCCTGGCAGAAACAAACTCAGACAAGTTTTAAAAACACCAATCTGCCTCTTCCTTTGCTAATCGGAGTAACAGGCACCAAAGGCAAAAGCACCACTTCTTCTTTAATTGCTCATGTGCTTCAAGAAAATAATCTACCTGTAACATTAGTGGGCAATATTGGCACCCCAGCTTTATCGCAGTTAAAACAAATTTCTGCCAACGGCATAGTGGTGATGGAAATGTCATCACACCAGCTGGCTCAGCTTAGCATTAGTCCTGATATTGCTGTAGTGCAAAAAATCACTTCTGAACACTTGGATTATTATCAAAACCAACAAAAATATATTGACGCTAAGAAACCTATCACAAAATATCAAAAGGTTGATCAGTATATTATTTATAACCCTAGCTGGATTCATACAAAAGAGGTGGCAGAGCAAGGTTTAAGCCAAAAAATTCACTATGGCAATGGAACAAACAACCTCAATTCTGATGTACAAGTTTATATTAAGAATAATAAATTAATATTAAAAGATAGTAAAACAAAAATATCAGTTATAAATATAGAAAATAGTCCCTTGCTAGGTCAACACAATTTATTTAACATCATGCCCAGCATTGCTGTGGGAACTCTACTTAAAATAGAACCACAAAACATAGCTCAAGCCATTCAAACTTTTCAACCCCTACCCCATCGTTTAGAAAAAGTAGCAGAAATTAATGGCGTGACGTATGTTAACGACTCTCTAGCGACCATGCCTGACGCTGCAGTCTCAGCTATAAAAGCCTTTCCTGACAAAAACATTGTCTTACTCGCTGGCGGGCATGAGCGACACCAATCATTTACTGAATTAGCTCAAACTATTTTAAAAGCACAAATCAAAGGTTTAATTCTTTTTCCTCCTACGGGGAAGCGCTTATGGGAAGCAGTCAAAAAACAAGCTGAAAAAAAACAAATTCCAGCACCAAAACATCTTTTTGTAGAAAATATGAAAACAGCAGTTAAACAAGCTCAAGAATTAGCTCAAACAGGTGATTTAGTTTTACTTTCCCCTGCTGCAGCCAGTTTTGGCGTGTTTAAAAATTATCAAGATCGCGGGGAGCAGTTCAAGCAAGTAGCGTTATCTATCTAGCTTGATTTTTTAGCCAAGCTAAAAACTCTGCTGCACTATTTGCTCCTGCCTTTTGCATATATTCATCAGGGATATAAATAGTTTCTCTAACTCCACCAACCGTATATCCAGGTACAGGTTGACCTGGGTCATCTTTTTTCTCATAAGTAATTTTATTTGAGTCAAAACCCAGCTCACTCCCTAATCCTGAAGCTAGTAAGTTTTTAATCTCGTTATAAATTTTTTCCATGTTTTTTTATTATGAGTAATAGAGTTATTGCTAAATATTATAACACAAAATCAACTAACTCATAGCAATTTTTTTCTTTTCTTTAGGTAATTTTTCTATGGCATAACGCAAGGCTGTGCGTGGCATCTTATCTTTTCGTTCGCAGACAAACTTAAAAACTTCCTCAGGCCAATGCTTAGTCGCCTCTTTCAACATCCAACCATAACCCTTTTGCACCAGATCATCTTCATCCATTAACAACTTATCAGCTACTTGTAAAGCCAACTCAAACTGCTCTTTTTTACGCAGAGAATAAAGCAAAGCTACAGCCGCTGCCCGTCTAATCCAACGATTATCACTCTCTGCCCAATCTAGCACTTGAGTAACTAGGCGAGGATATTTATACAACAAATAACCAAAAGCATGCGTGCAAAAATCATCACATTTAAACCAAGTATCTACATATTTTTCCAGCCACTGATAAAAAATCTCGTTATGCTCTGGTTTGAGACGACTTTTCAAACTAAAAACCCAAGCAAAAGCCACAGTTTGCTCTTCACTGATTCTAGATTCAAGCAATTCTTCACATAAAGAAAAAATTTCTTCAACTTGTAGGCGCCGAATCTGACGCCAATATTTTTTAGCAATTGCTCTCACATCTGGCGTACGCACCCCATAACTCTGATAATCTTCTTTAGAAAAACTCCCACTACGTTCTTTGTGTTCTTGATCAACTTGATCTTTTAAATCCTGGCGAACTTGCAACACAATTGACATATTTTAAATTTTTAAGTTAATTGATAACCAACACTCTGCTTAAACTCATCTAAATGATCTAATAATTTACCCAAACCATTAATTACAGCGAGGTCAGGCTCTTCAGCTACTGAAACGGGTAAACTCAACTGAGTACTTAATTCTTGGTCAAGGTTGTGCAGCTGCGCTAGACCGCCGGCCAGCAAGATACCTTTATCAATGGCATCAGTAGTCAAATCTGGCGGCACTTCCGCCAGCAACTGCTTAAGCAGCTGCACCCAATGCTGGACATAATCCATCACCAACGGCTGGAGTTGATCGCTAAACACTTCAATTTCGCACGGCCCTTCGCCTTGACAGCCCTGACCACTAGCCACCATTTGATAATGCAAATCCTTATTAGTCGTAGCCAAATTATTTTTCAATTGTTGTGCCACATTCAAACCGATTTCCAAATGCTGCTGACGCGCCACCAAAGCAGCCAGCTTTTGATCCATATCTATCCCCGCTCGCTTAGAACTTTGCACCGCCACTACTTTGCCTAAGGCAATGGCCGCCGCCTCCACCACTCCCCCTCCCAGCTGAAGCAAAAAGCAACCAGAGGCATCAGCAATCGGCACGCCCATGCCAATGGCGGCGGCCAAAGGCTGGCTAACAATAATTGTTTCCTTAGCTCCCAGATTAGCAAAAATCTCTGTCACAATTTCTTTCAACGCTGGAGACATCTGGTGAGCCACACTGACAACCACAGTTGGATTAAAAAAATAATAATCTTGATTCACTTTTTGCAATAAAGCTTTTAATAAAGCAAAAATCTGCTCATCATCAGTAAGTTTTGGTTGCTGAATTGGCTGATAAACCTTAACTGGATCTTCCACTCTCCCCTTCATGGCCAAGGCCTTGTCACCAACCGCAATCACTTTGCCTTTTTGCTGATCAACAGCCAAAGCACTAGCCTCATCTAGAATCAAGCCCTTACCCTGCACAAAAATACGCAGCCGACTTGATCCCAAATCTACAGCCACTTTTTTATCTAGTCCAGAAAATATCTTCATCATCTTAATTTCAGATTATATAATAGAGTTGTTGCAAAATAGCGATGCACTCTTGATACCTACTATATTTCCTTCGCTATCGCTTAAAAATTTAAGGTCCAAAGTGGCTCTGCGCTCTTTCTAACTGCTGATTTTAATCTTAAATTTTAAAAATCAGGATATAAAGTGGCGATGCACTCTTCGCTGCTGCTCCTTTTTCTTCGAAAAAGGAGGCATCGAAGTGGCTCTGCACTCCTCCCTACTACTCTTTTTTTATCATTCAAACCCTAAGACTTATACACTTACGCAACTTAAAAACGAACCCCAAAATGATCACTCCAGACAAAATGCAAAAAAATTGATAAAATTGCCAATATGAATCACCTGCCCCAGCAAAAAAATTCTGTTGATCAAACAGCAGAACCTCAACAATTAACAGCTGACCCTCAGCAACTAAAACCGCAAACGCAACAAAGCCATGCTAAAAGTATGAAAAAATTTTGTCTTATTAATCCTCGAGTCATTTACACTATTCTCTCTGCAGTAATCATTATTGTGGGTTCATATTTCGCCATTCGCTACGCTCAAGGCGATTTCCGCGTCACCAAAGAAGGCATCTTACGCGAGTCTGGGCTTTTAGCTGCCAACTCTTTTCCTCCGGGAGCACAAGTTTATGTCAACGACAAACTTGTCACTGCAACTGACGATACAATCTACTTAGAACCTGAAGTATATCAAGTCAAAATTGAGAAAGACGGCTACTCCCCTTGGAAAAAAACTTTAACTATTAAAAAAGAATTGGTCACCCAAACCAATGCCAAACTTTTTCCAGCTGCACCTTCAATTACGCCTTTAACTTTTACTGGAGCGAGAAATCTACTCCCTTCTCCAGACGGAAGAAAGATTGTTTACTACAGCGACGGTACCAGTACAGAAAAGAAAAAAGGTATTTACTTGCTTGAGCTAACCGATGGCACTATTTTTCAAAAATCAGCTAAACAAATTGCTGAGGCGGACCTTGATCAAATAAAAACCCTAGATTTCATCTGGTCTCCAGACAGTAGCCAAATCATGGTCATTATGCCCGAGCGCCAAGTCCTAATTGAAGTCAATGAAAAAGTAGATCTTTCTACTTTGCCAGATATCAGTTTCAAACGCAAACAAATTTTATCTGAATGGGAAGAAGAAATGTATTTACGTGAACGTCAATATATGGAAGAATTTCCTGAAGAAATGCTGAAAATTGCCACCCAATCAGCTAAAAATGTTTATTTATCTCCTGATAAAAAACGACTTCTTTATACTGCTACAGCTAGTGCGATTATTCCTGAAGACATAGTCCCACCCGTACCAGCCCGTAACACCCAACCTGAAGAACGAGCCTTACAGCCTGGAGGAATTTATGTTTATGATCGTGAAGAAGATAAAAACTTTAAAGTAGCTGAAGAAACTGGAGATGCGGCCCGCCAAAAGGCTTTACTTGCCCAAGATCTGGATCAAAAAGATCCTTTGACTCTTATCTCTTCGCCAAGTGCTTTCACCACTTTGCAAGCCTCTAGTGCGGCTAAAACAGCTAGCAACTTCAATGTCTATCATAGTTCATTGTTTATTAATACTTTGCAATGGTTTGCTGACTCTACACACTTAATTTTTGTTAAAGATAATGCTATTCAAGTTATGGAATATGACAGTGCTAATCAAACCACGCTCTACTCTGGTCCATTTATGGAAGACTTTGTTTATCCGTGGCCAGATGGCAGTCGTGTCCTGATTTTAACTAAGTTCAGTCCAGATACGCCAGCAAACTTGTATGCAATTGAGCTAGATTAGATGTAAAAGTTAAATTAATCTTAATTGATAACTGAAACCCGAAAACACCTGCCTAGACAAAAAACTATTTAGAATCGTTACGGAAAACGGAGAGTAGCTCAGATGGCTAGAGCGCACGCTTCGGGTGCGTGAGGTCGCAGGTTCAAGTCCTGTCTCTCCGACATAGATAGCTGAAATAGCTTCAGCTACTTTAATTTTTATCTATAGATTTATTAAATCTACAAAATTAAACTTAGCCGTAGCTATTTATCAGTGGACTCAAGATCATCTACAGTAAATCCTAAGAGATCTTGAAGAAAGAGAACATCAGCACTATTTCTTTCCCCATCTCGGAATAACGTTATTAAAGAGATCAACAACTCTTGCCTATCAGTATCCTTAAAAATATTTCTCCATTTAAGAATTTCTGGATCACAATCCTCATCTTTTTTTCTTCTTATTGTTACTCCCAACCCTTTTTCACATTCATGCCACAGTTCATATATAAAAGTATTCTTTTCTTTCTTATCATAAGATAATATATCTGAAAAATTCCCTCCAATATAAGTTTGAGCCCAATCCATATTCAGAAGAACCTCAGCCGCCTTTTCTAGAGTTAACATCCCTGCTCTTGATAGCTCTCGCATTGCCTCAATCTGATTTATCACATTTTTTTCTAAAAAAATTTTTACTTTTTGTATAGCCTCTTCTGCTGAACAATGAAAGTCATCCGGCATATCCCCAGCTAAAGGAGATTGACAGAATCTATAAACAATAATTAAATCGAAAAAATCGACTTCACCTGTCGTATTTTCATATAAAGTAGTTAATCTAGCTTTCTCTTTCTTTCTTTGATTTGTTAACTCCTCAACTCGGCCCATTACACGCATCGCAACCTCTGAATTAGGTTCTTGTTTTCTTTGATCTGGGCTAGGTTCTTGTTTTTCCATAAAACTCCTTATTTGTAATTTGTATTATTTATTATCTATAATAATACAAATAACATGAAATGAAGATTTAAACTACATCTTTTCTATCTTATTTCAAATTACAGGAGGCATCTTTGTTATCCTTTTTTCTTTACTCTTGGGTTTTGGGACCGAATATACTCAATTCTTATCTAGCTTAACTCCCTTCCTGCTAGGGAAAATGGTTGTTGGGTCTATTCTCTGGTTTTCCGCTACTGTTACTGCTTTTAAAGCCCTCAACCAAATTTCTGCTTCAAAATTTTCTATTATTGAATCTTTATCCCCTCTGCTCTCGATCATCTTAGCCTTTTTTTTCTTAGGAGAAAGCCTTACTCAGTCGCAAATCATTGGCACTGTTTTAATCCTGGTGGCAGTTTTTATGACTGTTTACGATAAAAACTCTAATTTTGGTCACTTTTCCCAAGGAGAACTAATTGCTTTACTTTCAATTAGCCTTTCTGGGCTAGCTTTAGTCAATGATAAAGGAATTTACCAAGTAACCCCACTTTCACCAACTCTGGCTACCATGTTCATCCTCCCAGGAATAATTGGGATGATTTACAAACCTGAAGAATTAAAAAAATTTCACCTAGTAAAAAAAAGTCGAACTGCCATTAAAGAACTTTTAATTATGAGCGCCATTTGGGGCGCTGCAGCCATAGCCTATTACAAAGCAGTTGTCATTTCTAACTCATTAGAGTTGTTGTGAAATAAAAAATAGATTAATTAGTGATAGATTCTGATGCAGTTTAACAATTTCTCGATGACGATAGTAGCTTGTCGTACTTGAGGAAGAGAAAATTGTTAAAATGCGCAGAAGATACTCTTAGTGGCTATTTCCCTATTTCACAACAACTCTAATATCTTTAGTGGTTTCCCTTTCTCAGCTATCAACAGTTTTAACTGTTTTATTAGGACTAATTATTTTAAAAGAAACTAAAAACTGGCCCATTAAAATTCTCGCTGCCATCATCAGCGTGATAGGATTAATTTTTATGAATATGAGTTGAAAATTCTCCCCATCCAGCTTAACCCTACTCCTCAACTTCCCACTTCAACAATGGCCCCATAAATTCTTTATACTCTAAAGCTAATTCTAGCTTAGTAAGAAAACTATCACAGTCAACACCCCTGACCGTTCTTAAAACATCTAGTTCAACATTTTGCTGTCCAAATCTACAAGCATATTCAATGCAAAATTTTACAAAGTCTTCTCTTTGTAAAGAGTAAAAATAACCCAATTTGCTCTGAGGAGAATTTGCGTCTGAATTTTCTACCTCAATGTTTACTAATCTAGGAAAATAATCATCAGGATTAATTCCCTGCTTAACAAGATAATCTTTTAGAAAAGAAAAAAAAACTTCATGGTTTTCTCTTCTATCTTGGCTAAGATCCAAAAACTGCTTAATTCTCTGCTGAAGTAAATAGCGAGCTATGACATATGAATGAGCTAGCCTGCGCTCTTCTTCTCGAGCAATCTGATATTCCCTAAATCTCAACCTGTCCCTTGCAAGCATTTTTGACCAGTAATCATCTAAAAATAAATCCACAAATTCATGCTGTCGCGAATATCTTATCTTCTCTTTCTGATCAGGTCTTAATAGTTTCTCACTAGCAACTACAAAATGACGAACAGGATCATGCTGATCAATAAGATGTTCTTGCTGTAAGGCGTTTTGTAAAGCTTCAAAATCATATTTGAGCCATTGATCTTTACCCTCTTCTAATCCTGAGATTCTGGTTCTTAATTTATTCATAGTCTGAATAAGAACTTCCATCATTCTAATCCAGAATAAGCGCTTAAACTCGTAATGAGATCCCTCTATACTTTCTGCATCAAAACTAGCCATCATCAATGACGCTTGGACTGTCATGCTCAACACAGCACTATAACGGACCATCTGATCACCTTGCGAAGAAATTGTAACAGCAGCTGCTAGAGTTTCGGCCATAACTGCAGCTAATTTTTTAGGATCATGAGGAGGTCTAGCCCTAAGATGTGCACCCATAGCAGTATATGCTGCTTCAGTACCTCTCTCTGTAAATTTTTGCACATGTCCTAGAATTAAATCCCTCATATTATCATCCAGACCAGCCAAAAAAGCTTTATGCACAAACCAGGAAGAAAACTTGTATTGTAAATTAAAAACAACTTGATCCACAAACTCATTATCAATAAAAGTTTGAATTCTATTAATCAAAGGAACAACAACTTGCACTAATAAAGGACCAAAGACTCCTAAATCCCAATGCCCTTCCTGGATTTTAACCATGATATCAGCCCAAGAATTAGGATCAAGTTCTGAAAACAATGCAGATAAGGCCGGATTGACAAAAATAAAATTCACAATATCAAACAAATCTAAATAAGGGATATGCTCAGCCATATCCATTAAAGCAGCCCCACCCATGGAATGTCCTAACATAGTCAAACTGGTTGGTTGATCTTCGTCATGGCCAGACCGAGCTAACAAACAAAAAAACCTAAAAATAATCATCAAGACCAAAGCATAAGCATAAGTGCCAAAAGGCTGTTCTGCAGTTACTTCTCCTGTAGGACGCATACGATCTATCAAAGGACCACTCGCTCCTACACCTAAAACTCTAGTACCCAAAGCAGCTGTCATTAACATTGCTAAATGTGTCTCAGCCTGTCCTCCCGCTGCAGAAGGGAAAAAATCCATAGAGCTGGTAAAGCCTCCAATGAATGGACATACTTTTTCAGCTCCTAGCACAAAGGAACGAACAAACTCAGCGTTTTGTTTCACTATAGAAACGGAACAACTTTCAGCTGAATCAATTATGCCTGCATCAACTAAAGCCTGCACAGGGATATAGAAACACAAACCAGCATCAGCCACACGAGTACGCAACTGAAAACCTAACAAAAAACGTTCACTTATTCCCGTCCATTCTTCTTCGGAAAGCTTAGGTAGCCGCTTCATCTGATCATGAATGCTCCTTAACTCCTGAGGAGCATAACCAGGTTGGTCTTGTTGCGTAACTAGCTTCACATATTCTACTTTTAAGGCTTGAATTTCTTGATTAGCTAATAATTCAGCAGACGCAAGACTACAGGTAAGTAAATCACTCCAATTAAACGATATTTTCACCAAAGATGGTTTAGTAAAACCCAGAGGTACCATTGTAGGATCCAAGTCAGTCATATACTCTTCGCCTTTCTCAATCTCAATTTCAGCTCGTTCTAAAAATTTTTCATCTAACCAAAGCATTTTTTCATAAATCTTAACCAAAAAATTAACTGTTTTTTTGGACAACCCCATTTCTCGCTGAGGCTGAGAAAGACCTTTAAATTCATCAGATACCTCAAGCCTAACTCTCTCTAAATCTGCTAAAAGGATAATTGACTGTAAAAAAGCACGGTAATCACAAAGCCAGAGGTGAGACAATTCTTTTAAGTAAGAATCAGGAGGATTTATATTCTGTTCTACTTTAGGTAATAACCATCTAGTCAAAGCAGCAAGTATCCCTAAAAGGCCATGAGATGTCCTTTCTTCTTCAAGGTTTGTATCTTGAGATTCCACTGGTTCTTTGCCTTGAATAGTTTGTTGTTCTAGAGTCATTTAATAAGTTCACAAACTAGTGCTTTATAAAATGTTAACTTCTGAAAGGAAAGCCCTTTTAGTATTTTCGCCCTTTAATAAGAATTGTTTAATTATATAAAGTATTTTATCACTTTATATCAATCCTTATTCTAGTAAACTTATTTTCTCCATTATTTTGAATAATAAAATCTAATTTCTGCTATAATTAGATAACCATAATTTCAACAATAGCTCCTATAGTTCAACGGATAGAACAAAGGTTTCCTAAACCTTAGATCTAGGTTCGATTCCTAGTAGGGGCACAATTTTATAAATTTGGCAAATAATAGCTAGCAATCTGCCTCCATAGTTTAACGGATAGAACATCGGTTTCCGGAACCGAGGATGAGGGTTCGATTCCCCCTGGAGGCACATTTTTTTGTTGATGAACAACAAAAATGGGCGGGCTCCGCAAGGAGCCCGCCCATCACTCATCATCTACTTAATTTCTCTACTCTCTTTCGAAATCTGCATAAACCAGATCTCTCATTGGCCACTCATAATCAAACAATTCCTCATCAGCAAAAACAATTTCTACTTCTTTTTCAGCATCATCATCGCTGCTGGAAGCATGAATTAAATTGAGCTGAGCGCTCATACCAAAGTCACCCCGGATAGATCCAGCTTCAGCTTCTCTGCCCAAAGTGGTGCCAACTAATTTTCTTACTACTGGGACTGCATCAATCCCCTCCCAAGCCATAGCCACAATAGGCTGTGAACCCATAAAACTCTTTAAATCATTAAAAAAACTTTTATCTTTATGCTCTTCATACCATTTATCCAGCATTGAATCTGACAAAATAGTCATTTTCATGCCTACCAGCTTGAGACCTTTGCGTTCAAATCGAGAAATAATTTCTCCAATTAAACCTCTTTGTAATCCGTCTGGTTTAACCAGCACAGCAGTTCTTGTTACTGCCATAATTACCTCCTTCTATGTATCTGCCTAAGCAGACTTTATTTTGTTAATTTTAATTAATTCAAATATTTATATTAAAGTTGTTCCCCGCGGCATGCAACGGGGTATTATCAGCATCAACAATTGACCTAAAACTTGCTTCATCCTTAAACGGCCCAATTAAAGCCATTCTCATTTCTCCAGATTTTATCAATTTTTTAGCTAAATTATTAATTTGTTCTAAACTTACAGCCTCATACTTAGCTAAAGCAGCATCAGGATCTTCAATCATATTCATTAAAATTTGCTTAAAAGCATAATAGCGAGCCACTGAATATGAATCCTCTAATCCCAGCAGAACTTTACCTTTGGTATAGGTTTTGGCCATATTCAATTCCTCAGCTGTAATTGGCTGCTGGCCTGTAGCTACTAATTCAAATTGTTCCTTAACAGCTTCTAAACCTTCTTTAGCTTTTTCTGGATCTAAAGCTCCCTCTGCTCCAAAAAGCCCAGCTTCTGCATATTGAGTAATATCAGACCACACATAATAAGCTAAATGCCTTTTTTCTCTAATTTCTTCAAATAAACGAGAACTACGGTTGCCACCTAAAATAGTGGCTAATAAGGATAAGGCGTAGCGATCAGGATGTGCGCGCTTAAAAGTAGGCCAACCTAAAACAAAATGAGCTTGAGCTGTATCACGAAAAACTAACTTAAACTTTTTCTCTGACCAAGTTTCTCCTTGAGAAAAATCTCTTGTTTGTGGCTGCAACGGTTCTTGAAAACTATTTTGTCCAAACTTTGCTTTTAATATATCAAAAGGTTGACTTCTATTTAATACGCTCTCGTCTCCAGCTAACACTAAAACCATGTTATTTAGCCTGTACCAATTTTGCATAAACCTTTTTACTTGAGGAAGAGATAAAGCTGACACTTTTTCTATTTTTCCACTAATTGGATGAGCTAGCTCAAATTTTCTATATATAAATTCATCAAAAACTAAACTTATATAATTTTGAGGATCATCCTTCAATAAAGAAATTTCTTGAGCAATTACCTTTTTCTCATCTTCCATATCAGCTGAACGCAGCAACGGTTGAAAAAGCAACTGATTTAAAACCTCTAAACTCAACTCCAACTGCTCAGCCACAGCAGTGACATAAAAACCTGTGTATTCTTTGCTAGTAAAAGCGTTTGATTCTGCTCCAACTCGATCTAAAGCCTGTGCCATCTCAAGCTGATTGGCATATTTTTTTGTTCCTTTAAACACTAAATGCTCAATTAGATGAGCTAGACCCTGTTCCTCTTCAGTTTCATAGCGAGAACCCGCCTTAACTAAGGCCAAAGCAGTAATAGACTTTGTTGACTTGAGAGGAATAGTAATAATTCTTAGACCGTTGCTTAAAGTATGTTCTTGATGGACAAACATATGAGGAATTGTAGCACGAACCTTTCTAGAGAACAGCTAGAATTTTACCTTTAGCCATTATTAAAAAATGATTAATCCCGAATTTTAACCAAAAATATTAATCAAAACCAAATTAGACCCAAAAATTCTGTATACTAAAAGTATTCTTTTTTATTAAATAAAATTCTTAAAACAAACAAATTAATTCTACATAAAAATTATACTCATAAACTAATTAAACTTAACTTTATTCTCCAGGCTAAAAACTTACATTTAATGAAAAATTAATGAAGTTCACTATACACAAAATTCTTAAATTTGAACATTACTCCAGCATTATTAAAACTATTTTTTATACAAAACTGAACACTTTTTTTCTTGAGTAAATTAATAAAAAATAACACAATTTATACTAAATTACTCAATTACTACTTGCACAATTTTTCTAATTATGACAAATTGGAAATAGTACTTTAACAAACAGCACCCATTGGTAAAAGAAAATCAGTTTGTTCGGTTTTCTTTCATTTAGTTTTTTGTTATATCTCTTCATTAACAAAAAGCCAATACTTCTGACCATCAGTTACAAGTTCAATTGAACCTTGCAAATCAGTGCGCAATAAGCGTCCACTCCATTCTTCCAGATTGGAAACCACTTCTACATCTGGATGATCATACTGATTATCAAGTCCACAACTGATCAAACTTAGTTCGGGTTTGCTGTCTTTTAAAATTTGAGTTGAAGTACTTGTTTTAGCGCCATGGTGCCCTACTTTTAGTGCGTTAAGTGGCTGTATCAAATGTTGATCTGTTAATGCTAATTCTGTGGTGATTGGTGCATCACCGGTTAATAATGCATTAAATTTTCCATATTCTAAATACAAGACTATCGAACGAGCGTTATGATCTTCTGTTGCTAAAATTTGCTGTTGAACTTCGTCCGATAATTTTGTTTCGGTTTTTTCATTTTTTCCATCACTATTTTGCAAAAAAATCGCTTTTTTACTAAACTCCCCTATGCTCTGCGGCCACAATACAGTCAACACCAGCTGAGAATTCGAGCTCACTAAACTGCCTAAAAACGGTGTTTGAACCCTCATTCCCATAAGTTGTTCATCATCTAAATCTTTAAACAGATTTTGGGCAGTTTTAGACGTTTTTTTATCACTTAACCACAAATTTTTTATCAAAAACGCATCTAAAACTGCCTCCATGCCACCAATGTGGTCATAATCCATGTGAGTGACTACTACTTGCTCAATCTTTTTATCCCAAAAAGGAATATTGTCATACAAACAATCTAAAACATGTTCATCGGGTCCGGCATCGATTAGTATTTGCCAAAACCCGTGGGTTAATAAAATTGCATCCCCCTGCCCCACATCACAAACAATCAGATGCAAATTATCATCAGGCCACTGCTGCATAATTTTTACCAGACCAAACATCATTATTACCAGGCATAGAAAAAAATATTTCTTCATAAAAAAATTTGTTCCCAAGACTTTCTATTAAACTTTTTAGCCTGGTAAGTCCTAATTTTGCGCCAACAAAAACCATAAGCCAACAACCCCACCCACCAGAGGCAACTTAGCCATTTTGGCCAAGAAGGCAAAGTTAAAACTAAAGCTTGATATTTTGATAAAACTGCGACTCCCCAAAGAAAAACCTCGGTTAACCATTGCAGAGGCCAGGCTAAAATTACTGCTACTTGAGGGATTTGAATAATTTTTGCAACTTGAGCTAACAGAGACCAATACAAACCTCCAACAGTAATTAACGGCGTAAACCATAGCAATAAAGGGGTGGCTACCAGGCTAAGTAAACTAAATTCGTTAAAAGTATTAGCAATTAATGGCATAATTGCAGCCTGGGCAATAAGACAAATAACTAATGAATTTTTCATTTCTCTCAACATTTTACTCAGCATAGTACGGCTAG
>Ga0272443_10003042_pt1 | contig 20327 bp, 16 predicted proteins | sample SSMAcet12_FD_193581 | JGI IMG/M metagenome (GOLD analysis project Ga0272443, IMG submission 193581) | Marine sediment archaeal communities from Little Sippewissett salt marsh, Falmouth, MA, United States - SSM-Acet-12 | ecosystem: Environmental > Aquatic > Marine > Wetlands > Sediment ... | reverse complement strand
GATCAACAGCAATACCCTTAAAATTTGTTCCTTTAAGTCTTTTCAAAGTGGGTTCATACCATCTCCATGATGCAAAATTACCATGGACCATAAACAAAGGTTCTCCGGAAGGATTTCCACCGGATTCGTAATGAATTTTTATATCGCCTAATTTAACAAACATGGATTTTTCCTCCTTGAATCGCATCATTCTCAACTTTTTCCTAAGCCAAACATATGGACGCCAGAGATATTTCCATTGGAAAATGTATAATGCATAACTAAGACCTCTGGGGAAAAACAGAACAACAATGATTAACATGACACCAAATATGATAGACATGGGTAAATTAATTCGACTAAACAAGAACGGAATGGCAACCATTAAAATAGTACCGATGACGTTTCCTGAAAGGGATGCCAATCCACCCACTACAATCATTGCCAACAGATTGATAGATAGTCCTAAAGCAAAATCTGTAGGAGCGATGTAATTGATGGTATGGGCATACAATGCCCCGGCTATACCACCATATACTGCACTTAAGATAAAAGCGATTAACTTATACTTTGAAATGTTGATACCGGAGGATCTGGCCGCAAATTCACTTTCTCGTATGGCTTTAAAGGCTCGACCCGTTTTGGATTTTAGAATATTATGAGCAAAGATAAATAAGATAATGGTTATGACCGCTATGAGATAATATTTGCCCAAATCACTTGACACGCTGATACCGAAAAGATCCGGATTGGGTACGTTGGTCATTCCGGTATGTCCTCCAAGATAATCACTGGCAGCAACGATTTTTTCAACAGCTACACCAAAGGCCATGGTGGCGATGGCGAGATAAAATCCTTTTAATCTTAAGGCCGGGAATCCCAGAATTAAACCAAAAAGTCCGGAAAATCCTCCGGCTAAAAAGAGGGTTATCAAGAACGGGAAATTAAAATTCTTTGTCAGTACAGCTGAAAGATAAGCGCCTAAAGCTAAAAAAGCAGCATGACCAATGGAGATCTGACCTGCATAACCAATCAGGATGTTCAAACCTAAAGCGGCGATCGAAAAGATCAACACCTGAGAAAAAATACTGATTAAAAAAGTCTGATTTAAAAAGAGAAGGGGTAAAATGGCTAAAACAACCGCAAAGAGTATAAAGTTTTTCATATTTTTCATAATCATACCCTCCTCTTGGAAGATCTGCCCAAAATACCCGAAGGTTTAATCAACAGCAGAACGATAATAATGATTAGTGCTACGGCAAGTTTTAATTCAGCAGATATCCATTCTCCTACATATTGTTCTATGACACCCAGTAGCAGACCACCTACAATTGCCCCGGGTAAACTGTCAAACCCACCAAGAACGGCGGCGGTCAACCCTTGTATTTGAAGATTCAGCATCATATTTGGATGAACATAAGTTTTTGGGGCTGCCAGTATGGCTGCCAGTGCGCTAAGAGCAGTTCCAAATCCCCACGCAAATCCGTAAACGCCACCGACGGGTATCCCCATGAGTTTTGCTGCTTCCTCGTTTTGTGAGGATGCTCTGACAGCCAATCCGATTTTTGTATATTTCAGATAGAAAAAAGTCCCGAAGACAATGATAGCTGTTAAGATGAAAATCAGCAAATCCTGTTGAGTAATCACCAGGAATGTTTCGCCAAAGTTTATGATTAAAGGCTTTCCACTAATCAGATTAGGCAGTTGTCGTGTATCTTGTTTCCAGATCCAAAGAGCAGTTCCTTCCAAAGTCATGAGCATACCTAATGTGATGATGAGCATTGCCGAATGAGAGAGGTTTCGGATGGGGCGTAACAGGAATTTCTCGGTCAGCATTCCTAAAATAACGGCAAATATCAACCCCGTAAAAATTGCCAATAACAAAGGAAACCCAAAAAAAGCATAACAGGAGAATGTAATATAAGCTGCAAACATTCCCATATGTCCATACGCAAAATTCAAGACTCCGGTTGTTCTGTGGATGATAACCAGGCCCAGAGCAACCAACGCAAATAAACTTCCATCTCTTAATCCCAATATTAATTGCTGCATGATATCACCTAACCCCCCAGATATTTCTGTTTGACTTGATCATTTTTCAACAACTCCGAAGCACGACCTTCCAGAGGTATTTTTCCAACTTCTATGATATAGGCATAATCTGATATATGTAACGCTGCATTCGCGTTTTGTTCCACAAGAAAAATGGTCGTTCCAGCTTTTTTTAATTCAATTAAGGTATCAAAGATTTGTTCAAATATGATCGGAGCAAGTCCAAGAGAAGGTTCATCAAGCATGAGTAACTTGGGATCAGCCATCAACGATCGTCCCACGGCAAGCATTTGTTGCTCTCCTCCCGAAAGTGTTCCGGCCATTTGTTTTCTTCGTTCGTTGAGGATTGGAAAAAGTGTATAGACTCGTTCCAGATTTTCTTTCACCCTTTCTTTATCTTTTAAAACATAGGCTCCCGTTAAAAGATTTTCATAGACAGATAAATCCGGAAAAAGCTTTCTACCCTCAGGGCAATGAATGATTCCTTGCTTGACAATATAATCTGTTGAACGGTTCTGAATCTCTTGGTCTAAAAAATTAATTTCTCCAGAATAAATATGATTGAGCCCGGATATGGCACGTAACGTTGTTGATTTTCCAGCACCATTGGCGCCAAGCAATGAAGTGATAGACCCCTCTTTGACCTCAAGGTTAATGCCCTTAAGCGCCTCAACATATCCGTATTTTAATTTGACATCGTTTAGTTTAAGCATATTTGCTCTCCCCCAGATACGCCTTGATGACTTCAGGATTGTTTTTAATCTGATCAGGCATTCCCTCAGCAATCTTCTTTCCGAAATTCATGACGGTGATATAATCGGAAATATCCATGACCAATGACATGTCATGCTCCACAAGTAATATGGTCACACCTTGAGCTTTGATTTCTCTAATAACATCTTTTAAAAAATCAGTTTCTGAAGGGTTTAAACCTGCTGCCGGTTCATCCAGGAGCAAGAGTTTTGGAGACGAAATCAACGCTCTTCCAATTTCCACCATCTTTTGCAACCCATAGGGAAGCATGCCGGTTAAACTGTTTAGTCTGTTTTTTAAGCCTAAGAATTCAGCTATTTGGTAGGTCTTGGCATTAGATTTTGATTCCTCTATTTGAATGTGCTTTGTTTGAAACATTTCAGAGGTTAATTTAGTATCTATATTCACATGTTCGCCAACTAAAAAATTGTCTCTGACTGTCATCAATTTAAAGATTTCAAGATTTTGGAATGTTCTGGCAATTCCATTTTTAATAATCTCATGAGGTTTTGATTTTAAAAGACTTTTCTCATTAAAAAGGATATCCCCTTCGTTTGGGTCAATGACTCTTGTTATGACGTTAAACATGGTTGTTTTTCCGGCCCCATTGGGGCCAATCAAAGAATGAATAGTACCTTCCTTGATATCTATGCTTATATCAGAAGCAGCAATGAGACCCCCAAATTTTACCGTAATTTCTTTGACTTCCATTAAACTCATACTTTATCACCTGCCAACAACAAAATAAATAAAAAAAAGCAATGGGATTCGGTAAAAAACCGAATCCCAAAGAGTTTCTTTGATTATTCTCCCATTTTTACCCAATCAACTGCCTTAAGCATCTGATCGCCTTCAACTCGTAAAATGTACATTGCATTTAAACCAAGTCTGCATTTCTCATTATTCGGGTCAAATGGATAATAGGTGATAATTGGAGAAATGATTCCCTGCCAGCCACTCATATTTTCAAGACCTTCAACTAACGATTCTCTTGTTGGATTTTCTCCTGCTCTTCTCAACCCTTCTGTGAAAAGCTCAGCTGCAATAAATCCTGCTGCTGCATAAGCATCAGGTATTTCATCTGGATATGTTCCCTGGAAAATTTCCAAATACTTTAAGAATTTTTCTGATTGAGGATCACCAAGATCAACCCAAGCCATGACTTCTAATCCTTCTGCTGCTCCATCAGTTAACTGAATAACCTTTGGATCAGCATTCGGATAACAAGCAACAAATAAAGGTTCAAACCCATAATCTCTTGATTGCTTAAGAATGTTAGGTGTCTGATCTGTAAAGGTCAAAAGGTAGACTGCATCTACTCCGGACTGCATCATTTTGATAATTTCATTGTCAAAAGATGTTTGTGCGGGATCAACGGCAATAGCTCTTACAAGCATATCTTCTTTACCATTTACTCTTAACCAAGCCCTCAAAGCACCATAGGCTTCTTTTCCATCTTCAGCGGCTCTATAGATCATACCAATTCTCTTTTTGTTTGCCACTTCTGTAAGATATTTTCCAACTATTGGAGCTTCAATGGAATAGTTTGGCTGTACAGAGAAGATATATTCTTTTGGAGGAATAGCCAACAGGCTGGAACCGCTTCCCTGGTATACAAACGGCACGCCACCTTCATTTAAATAATCCATGACAGCAAGACATCCGGGTGTACCCAGTCCACCAACAATAGAGAAAACTTTATCCTGCTCCACCAGTCGTTTAACCTCAATAACAGTTTTTGATGGAACAAACTGATCATCTACAGCAATCAAGTCAATGGATCTTCCGTAGATTCCACCATTTTCATTGATCCAATTAAAGTAAGCTTCCATACCTTTGTTCATTGAAACACCAATAAAGGCCAATGCACCGGAAAGTGCCTGGAATGATCCGATTTTTACCGAATCATCGGTTATACCGTTTGTTGAATTTTCTGCTGAAAAACCTGTTGAAAAAATCATAGCTACGACCAAAACGATTAATAACAATTTCTTCATGTTATTTCCTCCTTTTTTATAAAAGCCCAATGTCATGAGCCTGTTTTTTTAAGTCATCCCTGTCATCGGGATGGGCTATTCTGATTAATTCTTTTGCTCTTTTATTCACAGGAAGTCCTCTGAGTTTAGCAATACCAAAATCTGTGACTACCCAATCCAAATCTTGTCTGGGAACAGTTACACCGGATCCAGGTTTAAGCACGGGTACAATTTTAGAAGCTCCCTTTCGTGTCTTGGCTGAGAGGGCAATAACGCCTTTACCACCTTTACTCATAACGGCACCTCTATGTGTATCCAATTGACCACCTGTTCCACTGAAATGAGTGGTTCCGATAGATTCTGAACACACTTGTCCTGTTAAATCCACCATAATGGCTGTGTTCACACTGACCATGTTGTCGTTTTGTGCAATCACATAAGGATTATTAACGTAATTCCCCCTTAATAACCAGACACCGGGATTGTCCTGGATGAAGTCGTACATTTTCTTTGAGCCCAAGGCAAACGTACAGATAGCTTTTCCAGGCCAGAGAGTTTTTTTAGTATTTGTGATGACCCCTAATTCAAAAAGATCGATCATAGATTCGGTAAACATTTCAGTATGAATACCCAAATCTCTTTTATCTTTAAGTAAGCCAGCAACCGCATTGGGAATCCCGCCAATCCCAATCTGAAGTGTTGAACCGTCATGCACCAACTCTGCGATATAACCTGCTATCTTTTCATCCGTTTCACTGGTTTGTGCATCGGGTAGTTCAGGAATAGGATAATTTACTTCATACAGCCAATCAACTTGTGATATATGGATTTGTGTATCACCATGTGTTCTTGGGGCGTTTTTATTCACTTCCAGAACAACTTTTTTTGCCTTTTCGATCACATCTTTTTCGTAAGTTGCACTTAAAGAACAGGTGAAGAAGCCATGTTCATCCATTTCAGAAGCAATACCCACATAAAAATCCGGTTCTTGTATTGAAAGCAGATTCATACCAGCTTCATGTAGATTGTTGGGAACATAAGTAGCTGTTCTTAAACCATCTTTAATCGCACTTCGAATAGCTGCATTGTGGAACCAGGAATTGTTTATAAAAGAGCCTTCGTATTCCTTTTTCATATAAAACTCATAAGCTTTCATATTCAAGCATGTGTAGACTTCAACGTTTTTTACCTTATTGGCTATGGTGTGTAAATCGGTTAAGAATTGTTGGGGTTCCATGGCTGCCATACCACAAACAATTACATCATTGGATTTAATATGGGATAACACATGTTGAAGATCTGCTGTCTTTGCTGTATAGTCGTTATAAAAACCGTTCAAAAAAATCACTCCTTGCCTTTGTAAAAGCCCCATTGAATCACTGATGATGCCCAGACAAAACCCAAGCCTGCTCCAACCATGACGATGATGTCTCCGTCTTTTATCTTCTTGTTCTTTAGCCCGATCTCCAATGAAATGATTTGATCATTCTGACCAATGTGGCCGTATTCATCAAGGTATGTGGTCTTTTCCGGGCCGATATGCAATTCGGCTAAGATTAAATCATGTGCAGAACGCTTAAAGTGTAAAATGGCAAGATAATCGATATCTTCTTGTGAATACCCAGATTTTCTTAAAGAATCTCGAATAACCCAAAAGAAATTTGGTAATGTCTTCTCACCCAGTTTTGTTTTAAACGCCTTGGGGTCTCCCTGTATTTTAAAATGATAATTCTTAACATCCTCTTGTTTCATGGGCCATGAGTTATTCCCCCCCACCGGTACAACGCATCCTCTGGAGAACGAACCGTCTCCTTTAAATGAAGAGGAGAGTATGACATTTTTTTTATAATCCTTTTCCAGGACCACAGCTGCACCACTGGCACCAATATCAAACATAAACGAAGAGGAAGGTTCCTGATAACTGATCAAATCGTTATTCCTGTAACCTGAACACAATAAGACCGTTTTCAATTCATCGTTGTTTCTCATAAGACTCTTAGCTGTTTCAAAACCAGCCATCATGGAACCGCACATCGCTTCCATGTCAAAACCCCATGCATTGATGGCCCCTAATCGATGTGCCACATCAAGACTGGCTAACCAACAGGGAAAATCTTTATGCTGTGCGCCATTCCAGATCACCAGGTCGATGTCTTCCGGGTCGATTTGTGCTTTTTGAATCGCCTTTTGGGCAGCCTGTAATCCCATGTTACTTGCAGTATCTTCAGGACCGGAAACGGTTTTTTTCAAAACACCAAATTTCTTTTCAATAACATCTTGTGGAATGTTCGTTTCTTCTGCGATATACTGAGCAGTTTCAATTTTCTCAGGGAAATAGGTACCGATTCCCCTGATACCAATTAATTCTTTTGACATAAATAAGTCCTCCACTCCGGAAATTTGCATCAGATAAAAAATAAGAAAATACTAATAGTTCTGATCGTGTTCATGACTATACATTTTTAATAATGACGGCTGTTCCCATGCCACCGCCAATACAAAGGCTTGCCAGCCCGTATTTAAGATTTCTTTTTTTCATCTCATACAACAATGTCACGATGATTCTGTTTCCTGAACATCCTACGGGATGCCCCAATGCTATGGCACCACCATTCACATTCGTTCTTTCCATCATCCATTCCTTTGACACGTTATGTTCTTCCATCAGATCTTTGATGACACCCAAACTTTGTACGGCAAAGGCTTCGTTTAATTCGATTAGGTCCATATCTTTGAGACTCATATCGGCTTTTTTAAGCACTTTTTTGATGGCACCAACCGGACCCAACCCCATGAATGCAGGATCGACACCATGCTGTGCAAAGGCAACTAATTCTGCCAAAGGTTTTGCGCCGACCTTTTCGCATTTCTCATCTGTCATTAAAACAGTCATGGAAGCACCATCGTTGATACCTGAAGCATTTCCGGCCGTTACTGAACCGTCTTTTTTAAATGCGGGTCTTAGTTTTGTCATTTTATCCAGATCGGTTAATCTGGGGTGTTCATCCACTTCAAAAATCGTATCACCTTTTCGTCCTTTGATGACAACGGGTTCTATCTCATCTTTAAATTTGCCTTCTTCAATGGCTTTTGCTGCCCTTTGTTGACTCGCATAAGCGAACTGGTCCTGATCTTCCCTTGTGATGGTATATTTTTCTGCGATATTCTCAGCTGTCATACCCATATGATAGTGATTAAAAATATCTGTTAATCCATCGTTGACCATATGATCCACGATTTTTCCATCACCCAGCCTGTATCCGAAACGACCCTTAGTTAACAGATAGGGAGCCAAACTCATGTTTTCTGTACCACCACAAAGAACGCAGTCAACTTCACCGAGTAAAATATCAGAAGCTCCTACCATCACGGATTTCATGCCGGATCCACACAGCATATTGAGCGAATAACCCGGTTTCTCTTGTGGAACACCTGCGTAAATGCTGACTTGCCTTCCGGGTCCCATACCCAGACCTGCTGACAGAATATTTCCAACGATTGTTTCATCAACTTCATCAGGACTGATTTGAGATTGTTTAATGGCTGCTTTAGCAGCTACCACACCAAGATCAACGGCTGATGTATTTTTAAGAGTGCCTCCCATTGTTCCAATAGCTGTTCTTTTTGCTCCGGTAATAAAGATCTTTTTCATTTACTCCTCCTATTTTTTCTTTTGTTTAATGTTTTCTGTTTCTAACCCATGGAAATTTTGAAGCAAATTTCCGGAAGGGTTATTCGAAACGCCATTCATCATTAAATCTGAAAGTGGTTTTAAATAGTTTTCGAATTTCTCTGCTGATTTATCCGATAAAATCAAAAGGGATTGTCCTAATAAATGCCCAATTCCCATCAAGATCATGGACAGGGTTTCGGAATCATAGTTTCGAATCTGCTCTTTTCCTCTAGCATGATCCAATACTTTGATATAGGGCTTTTTTAAAGAATCATAATATTCCAACGTGATTTTGTTATCGATAAACTCACTTTCCCTAACCACACCATACATGTTAGAATGCTTTTTGAAAAATTCAAGAAAGCCTTTTAGTGAGGCTATTTCCATATTTCTTCGGTCTGAAAATCTTTCTGAATACCTCTTTAAGACATACCTTAGTTCTTTGCTGGTCTTTTTTATTAATTCAGATAACACATTCAGTTTTCCTGGAAAATACAGGTAAAATGCCCCAGCACTGAGATTCGATTGTTTACAAATCTCATGAACGGTTGTTTCAAAATAACCTTTTTCTCCAAAGAGTATTTCAGCAGAGTTTAACAACCTTTTTTTGCTCTGCTCCCCTTTATTCAAAATATTTTCATCGTCTAAATTTAACTGGTTCAATGTGGAAAAAACTGTTTCTTCTACATTGAAGTTACTAATAGATAGACCATTTAAGTAGAATTTTAAAAGTGTTTCACGAGTCTCGCTTGGAACTTCTGAATTATTCCAGAGAATCCAATACCCTGCAATGTAAAACAAGGGGCCAAATAAAAACCAAAAAAAAGGGTCAGGGTATTTAGAGTGAAGATTGAATTCTTGCTTTTTTTCTAGAATGCGTTTGATTTTTAAATGGAAATCTAAACAGAGTTTTTTATCAATAAATTCCGCTTCACGAAATACTTTGTATTCATATCTAAAGTTCCAAAATGTATCAAAAACTCGATTGATAAGAATCTTTATTTTTTCCTCCAAGGTCAATTCTGAATGAATGATACTGGATAAAAGATTGAAAAATTCATTTTGAAAGGTTTCCAATATGATTTCAAAGATCTCGTTTTTTGAACTGAAATATTGATAAAAAGTTGCAGGAGAGACCATGGCATCTTTAGAAATTGCCAACACAGAAGTTTTATGATAACCTTTCTCCAAAAAAATGCGCTGTGCACTTTCAAAAAGGGATTTCCATGTTTTTTCTCCCTTTTCTGATTTAGGGATTCTTCTGGTGGGTTTCTCCTTGTGAGATATCATTTAGATAACAAGTCCTCCATCTATGCCAAGTACTTGACCTGTTATATATCTGGCATCTTCACTTGCCAGGAACAGGAAAGCATTGGCAATATCAATAGGATCTCCAATCATCTTCAGAGGTGTTTTTTCTGTCATATAATCCAATACCTTTTGGGGAAGATTTTCAGTCATAGGTGTTTTAATAAAACCCGGGGCTACTGCGTTGACTCTTATCTTATACCTAGCCAATTCTTTTGCCCATGTATAGGTCATACCGATAACACCTGACTTTGTTGCAGCGTAATTTGTTTGACCAATATTTCCATAAATACCAACAACCGAAGAGGTGGACAAAACAACCCCGCCATCTTTTTTCATTAATCTGGAACAAGCTTGGGTCATGTTGAAGATGCCTTTGAGATTTACATTAATTACCTGATCCCATTGTTCTTCAGTCATTTTCATAAGAAAAGCATCCCTGGTAATACCGGCGTTATTGATCAGTATATCAATTTTGGAGAATTCTTCTTTAATTTGTTCTATCACTTTGTCAATCTCTTCTCTGTTAGTAACATCTAAATGCACACCTTTAATTGAACCGGAAAATTCTTGCGCGTCTTTTTCTAAAGCCGATAAATCATCATCTAAAACATCGCATGCGATGACTTTCGAACCATGTTTTGCAAATAAAAGGGCAGTTTCTCTTCCAATTCCTCTTGCAGCCCCTGTAATAACTGTAATTTTACCTTCTAATTTCAAAATAACACCTCCGTATAATATTGATAAAAACAAATTATGTGAATGAACTATCACATTTATATCATATACCAATCATAAAAATATTCAAGTGTTATCAGAACATTTCTCGTTTGATTTAAGATAAATAATCATGATTAGCCTCAAAAAAGTTTAAAATTCTCAGTTTTTCGATCATCAATGATATAATTTATTCTATAAACCAAAAAAATAAATAAAGTGAGGTAATAGTGTGAAAGAAAAGATGCTTTCTTTAACAAGGTGGGCAGTGTTGGGTGCAACAGACAAGCGTGAAAAATATGGTTATAAAATTTTTAAAATCCTTTTGAATAATGGTTATGAAGTATATCCGGTAAATCCGAGAATAAAAGCAATAGACGGAGTAAAGGTATATCCAAATTTACTTGAGATTCCGGAGATAATCGATGTTGTTGATTTTGTTGTCAATCCAACGATTGGCGAAAGACTTATCCATCAAGTATCCCAATTGGGAATAAAAGATATCTGGCTGCAACCAGGAGCAAGAAGTGAGGAATTGGATCGATTGGCAGAAGTATTTAACTTGAATGTGGTAAAAGATTGTGTATTGGCAGCCTTATCATAAGTTTAATTGTACTTATAGAATATTGTTTATATTAATATAAAAGATTCAATAATGTTCATTTAAAGCCGAATTAGAAATAAAAGAAAGACAATTTTAATATGGTAGAATAATACATCTTTTAGGAAGTCGAATTAATTCACGGGGGTGGTTTCGGATGACAATTTCAAAAAGAGTGATTCTTGGGTTTTCAATATTAGTGGCTTTGTTTGCTGTTATCTCAGTACTGACTTTGTTTTCATCGGATAAAATCGAAGCAGAAGGGACTAAAATCAAAGATGAAGTGGATACTGTCAGCGAACAATTTGTCAACTATGAACAAGTAAGTGAGTTCTCTACACAAATTAACAGCATGCTTCAAACCGTTTTAAAAATGGGATATATTTTCAATCTTGAACATTTGAACAATTTATTTGATCAACTCAATTCCCAACAAGTGAATATTTCAAAGCGAGCACAAGAACTGAATTTATACGAAGATATGAAAGATGGCTTGGACGAAATAAACAAAGAAGTAGAAGGAGTTTTCGATTATAAGAGTAAAGAGATAAAAAGAACGAATGATTTGAGTGCCATGAATACGAATATTTTGAATTATCAGAAAGAAGGAAAAAACATCGAAATTGAAATTGATTCTGCTCTTTATATTGAGCCTTCAGAAAACAAGGACGAATCTTTCCAAGGTTTAAACAGTGGAAAACTGGATGCCTTTTTCCCTGTATATGAAAAGATTAAAGAAGAGGGAAATGTGCTTACTGATTTAACTGAAGAACAAGAGCAGGAAATACAAACTGCACTAAAAGTGGAAGCAGGCGTGCAGGATTTTGGCTTGTTGGAATTGGAACTGTTATGGAATGAAAAGCTTTTAGGAACAAATGTTCCATTTACAGAGTTAACACAACTCAAACTGATGACGCGAGAAGTATTGATCAAACCTGAAAATGCCGATCAGCAAGTGGAAAAGATAAAAAACTTTAAAAATGAAATGCTTTCTCGAGTGCTTGCTGAAGGTAAGAGAGGTTTTATTGTCTCAAAATACGGATTTGATCTTTTTGATCCCGTTGTAACAGTATTAATCACCCTATCTCTGGATAGATATGTAGAGAAAATCGAAGAATTAAATGGGTTATTAAACCGATCTACTGAAATCAGCACAAAGCTCAGTAATATTCAAGGAAATATGGAAACAGTTCGAAAAGATATAGAGGAATCAAAAACGGCTTCATTGAATATCATCAATCAGGATATCAATGAAACATTGAATGAATTACTTCAACAGTTGGAACAAATTAGTGTTCAGCAAAACAAAGCGTTTAACGATGGTTTGGAGTCGGTCAAGAAAAGAAGTGATCAAAGCGTTGATAGCATGTATTCTAGTAATGTCATCATTATTGTAATTGTTTTAATATCCATCGTTATTGGCATCCTTGTGGCTATTATTATTCACTTCACCATTCGAAAATCCATGAGATCTTTACTGGAAAAAACCGACAGACTGAAAGCACTTGACCTGACTGTTGAGTTTGATGATATGAAGAAACGAAAAGATGAGATTGGGCTTGCCGAACAGGCTATGCAAGAGATTGTTCTTTCAATGAAAGCCACATTAAGCAAAGTAAAATCAGCCATGGATGAAGTTAAAGGGGCTTCTCAAGAGCTTGATCTCATTACGGAAGAAACAACAGGCGTTTCTCAAGAGCTAAAGGAAATCTCAGATGGTACGGACAGAAATATACAAGATACTTCGGCAGCAATTGAGGAAGTAACATCTGGAATTCAAGAAATTGCAGCTTCAGCAAAGAATGTATCTGAAATTTCTAAAGAACTGTACACAAAAACCAATGATACTACAATTTCAGCAAAAACCGGAACAAAAGAACTTGGTGAAATGGCAACAATCGTAGAAGATGCAGAAAATCAAGCCTCAGAAACTTCAAAATTTGTTGATGAATTGCAAATACAAGCGAAAAATGTGGGTGAAATTGTCAAAACGATTTCAGGTATTTCGGAGCAAACTAATTTGTTGGCTCTGAACGCTGCCATTGAAGCAGCAAGAGCTGGGGAAGCTGGAAAAGGATTCGCTGTTGTAGCGGATGAAATTAGGAAATTAGCAGAAGAAAGTCAAAAGGCAACGGAAGATATTTCAAAGATGCTAAAAGAGATCAGTACACGCGTACAATCCGTTAATGATGCATCAGACAAGACAGTAGATATTGTCAATAATATGAATGAAAAAGCACAGAGCGCGCTTGTGCAATTTGGGGCCATTTCTGATAACCTTTCCGAAGTTCTTGATTCTGTTGAGAATCTTTCAAATACATCAGAAGAACAAAGTGCAGCTGCAGATGAGATTGCAGGAGCTATGGATCAATCGGCACAGTCCATGGTCCATGCATCTGAACAGGTTGAGTCTTTGGTAAGTGAAGTGGCAAAACAAACATTGTCTGTAAAAAATTTAAAGCAGTCCACTGAAAAGCTAAGTAGTTTGGCAGATCAGTTGAATCAGGAAATCAATCGCTTTATCGTGTAATTCATTAGGGGGAATTTTGTGAATGGCTATTTCAATAGTTTAAAAAATATTCCAACACCAGCTTTGCTGATAAATGAAAATATTCTGAGAAAAAATCTGCGTATCATGCAGGAATTAGCAACAAAAGGGAATTTGTGTTTAAGACCGCATACCAAAACTCATAGAACACCTGAGATTGCAAGAATGCAACTGGAATATGGCAGTAGTGGTATCACCGTTGCAACTACAGGAGAAGCTGAGTGTATGCATGCATCAGGTATTCAGGACATATTTATCGCGAATGAAATTGCGGATGAAGAAAAATTAGTTCGTTTACAAAGACTGATTGCATTAGGCTGTAATTTAAAGATAGGTGTAGATAATCTTTATCATATAGAACTGGCGCAATCCGTTTTTAACGGTAGTAGAAACATATTAAAAATCATGATTGAGATAGATGTTGGAGATGGAAGGGCGGGAGTTCAAGACTTTCAATCCGCTTTATCTTTAGCAAATAAGATCAAAGAAATGAAAAATCTGGAACTATTTGGGGTCTTTTCGCATGAAGGGCAATCATATGGAGCAGTCAATCTTCAGGAATGCAGAAAGATTTCAAAAGAAAGTCATTTAAAAACTGTTGAAATTGCAGAAAAATTGAGAACTTACGGAGTTGAAGTGAAGACGGTGAGTGTTGGGTCAACGCCTTCTATCCTGACAGCATCAGTGCAAAAAGGAGTAAATGAGATTAGACCCGGAACGTATCCGCTAATGGATGCTTCTCAAGCTGCAGTTATTAACAGTTTTGATTCATGTGCGGCAACTGTTTTAGCTACAGTTATCAGTAAACCAGTGAAAGGCAGAGTTGTTTTAAATGCCGGTGCAAAGGCCATAACCGGCCAAATTGTCAGAAATGGTATCACAAAAAATTACGGTTTTGGTTATTTGAAAGACTATCATGTATGGGTCAATTCTTTCTTTGATGAACATACAGTTGTAATAAATGATGAATTTTATTCAAAGGTAGGTATTGGAGATAAATTAGAAATTATACCCAATCATATCTGTCCGGCAGTAAACTTGTACAACTATTTTTATTTAATCAATGAAGATGGTTATAAAAAGATTATTATAGAGTGTAGGGGAAAATCTATATAAAAAAAGGGGGGAACCCCCCTTTTTTAAATTATGTATGCCTTTGGTGGTTTGATCCCATTAAAAGTTGTTCCGTATTCAACGGTATAGGCACCTGCATTTTTAAAATAAAGCTTATCACCCATCGTAATCGTCACGGGTAACTCAACTTCATCATAAATAGTGTCCACACTGTCACATGTAGGTCCGGCGAGTGAGAAGATCCCCGTTTCTTCTTCTTCTTTGCCTTCCACAATGATCTCGTATCGAAAATCTTCAATCGTTTCAAGCAGACCATGAAATACACCGGCATCTATATAAACCCAATTATCCTTTTGTTTTCTCGAACGCAAAATAACCTCACTGACCAAGACACCAATATCACCAACCATTGATCTGCCAGGCTCTACTATAACGCGAAGGTTTTTCACATCTGCCAGGTATTCTTCAATGGATTCTTTTATCATCAAGCCAATTTCTTCAATTTGAGGGATAGGCCGTGTATGTTGTATGGGCATTCCACCGCCCAGGTTAACCATTTGCAATTCAATGTTTTCATATTCTTTTAATTGGTAAAAAATATCAGCTACTTGTACAATGGCTTCTTTCCACTTGTATTTATTATAGGTTTGTGAACCTACATGAAATGATACACCATAAGGTATTAAGCCTAACTCTTTCGCATGTGCCAGTAATTGGACCACATGGTCAGTATCGGTTCCAAATTTTTTGGACAAAGGCCAATCAGAGTCGTCTGAACTCATTAATAAGCGAGCGTAAACTTTACTTCCGGGTGCGTTGTTTGCAATCTTTTCAAGTTCCATTTCACTGTCTACGGAATACATTTCAATTTTGTTTTCATAAGCAAATGCAATATCTTTTTCTTTTTTGATGGTATTACCAAAACTCATGAGTTCTCCAGGTACTCCGAGACTTAAAAGCAGTTCAATCTCACCGCGTGATGCAATATCAAAGTGAGATCCCTGATTATAAAGTGATTTGATTATTTCTGGGTGACTGTTTGCCTTTACAGCATAATAAATTTCTAAATTATTCATGACTGAAGCAAGGCGTTTATAATTTGTTTCAAGGAGTTTTGGATCTAAAAGCACAAAAGGTGTTTCATAATTTTTTGCAATTTCATAGATAGATCTTGTTAATTCCAAAGTAAATCACTCCCTTTATCGTACCGTTTAGTATTTATTGTGATCCTGTTTATAATGCGACAAAAAACATCAACAATTTCAGGATCAAATTGTTTACCGCTATTATTTTCAATTTCTTCTAAAGCGAATGCTTTAGAAACAGCTTTTTTGTATGATCTATCAGAAGTCATGGCTTCATAAGTATCTGCAACAGCAATGATTCTTGAATAGAGAGGAATATCCGATTCTGAAAGCCCGTCGGGGTATCCATGACCATCCCATCGTTCATGATGGTGGCGAACAGCCATAACGATAATTTCTATATCTTCGGATGTATCCAGGATTTCAGCACCCCAAATCGGATGTTTTTTAATTTCTTCATACTCTTCGCGTGTTAATCTACCTGATTTTAATAAAATCGTATTGGGAATATTGATTTTACCGATATCATGCACCAAACCTGCCCAATAGATTTCATTGATTTGTTCATCATCAAAATTCATTTCACGTGCAATTTCAGCTGAAATTAAGCCAACGTTTTCAGAATGTCCTTTGGTGTAAGGATCATGAATTTCTAAAATCTTTATCATGGCCAGAATCAACTGTTGTTGAAATTGTGATTGGGCACGAAATAAGCGTTTTAATCCTAAAAAAGCAGTTGCAAGATTAGTAAATGCTTCAAAAACCCGTAAATCAGCATTTGTAAATGGTTTTGCCTCCGGTGGTGAATCGATGGAAATAGTTCCAACAACTGTATTATTAAACTTTAATTCGGAAATCATTGTATGTCCAATTGGTTTACTGGCATTGATGAGTTCTTGCATCTTATCTTCAGGCATTCTTGAAACATTTGAAAGAATATCTTTAATTACACGAACCGTACCTGTTTTTATATGATAAGATTGATCCAGATCAATTTGCTGTAATTTGTGAAGATCATGTCCTTTTGCTGAGACGAATCTCCATTTTGCATCTTCAAATAAGGCTACACTTCCGTATTCAGCACTATCGATTATATCTATCAATCTAGATAACAGAAAGTTCAAATACTCTTCTTCAGATTTTAAACCAGCTTGATTGATCTGCGTGGCAGTTTCAAAAATTTCCTCCAAATTATGGGACATTTTTTCCAATTGCTGGTAGGACTGTTCAAGATTTTCGTTACTGGCACTCAATTCTTCATAAGCTGCAGTTAATTCATCCTGAACTCTTTCAGATTTATCAATGGAATACTTGAGTTCTGTAGACATCTTTGAGAAAGTGCTTGTTAATTGATTGATCTCTTTAATTTTGGATTTAGGTAAAGAGATTTCTGGATTTTGAAGTCTAAAACTACTAATTTCTGAGACCGTTTTTTCTAAAGGTTCAGTTATTCCTTTACTGGCGTGTATCAGCAAAAAGATAACCAATACGATGGATGCGAATAAAAGACTCCAGGCTATAATAGTAATCTGAATGATCTCAGTATAAAACTCCCTCTTAGGTATATGTATGAGCAATTTCCAGTTAGGGCTTGTTTCAAGTGTTTCAAAAAATAATAATTCATTGGTTTTTCCTTTAAAAGAGAAGTCTAAGACCCCATTCTTGGATGAGGTTATTTCTTCAATAAGGCTTGGAGAAAAGTTTTGAAGATACTGGATTTCGTTTTCATTGGAGTATGGGAGTTGGGAATGTGCAATAAATTCACCCTTACTATTGATTAAAGCGGCATTTCCAAGTTCTTCTATTTTTATCTCTTTGAGAAAATCCATAATGATGTTTAAATTTATTGTTGCTCCAAATAAACCTTTCAGATTTCCTTTTTCATCATTCAATTTAGTTGCAAGTACAATTGAAGGTTTGTTGTTGGTTTTAGACAATAAGGGGTCACTGATGACAAAATTCTCATTTTTTTCGATAATTCTGTAAAAATATTCCCTGTCAGTAATGGTATGACTTTCTTTAAAACAATCATTGGTACGTCCATTTAGATCAGATATAAAGATTGTTTCAAAATATCCTGGACGATTATTACAAGGTTTTATTAAGTTTTCATTGAGTGGGCTGTCGGTATTGATTTCAGTTCCAAGTGCTTGGATAATACTTTCGAGTTCTATTTTTCTGCTTTGAAGCCATGTTTGTAAATTCTGAGTATGGATTTTTGTGATTTCTATTCCAATTAACTTGATTTTGCTTGATTGAACCATAAAAAAACCAATTGTAAAAAGTAACGAGATGGCTACTGTGAAAGATACAATGAATGTCAGCAATCTTTTTAGAAGATAGTGTTTGTATTTCAAAGCTTTTTCTTCGTTCATCTAATTTTCGTTCCGTATATCTTGATTATCTTTTTGAATAATGCCACTAACCATGATCAACCCTTTATCATCATAGATAACGCACAATTGTCCGGGGGTAATTGCAAATACATCTTCTTCAAAGTGTACAATTAGCTTGTCATCTACCATTTTTATCCGGCAATCAAATTTTTGACTACCACTTTTTACCTTGCATTTTAACATTTTTTTTGATAATTCAAAAATTTGTTTTTTATTGGTAAAGATGTTGAGATTAGAAGCTGTTAGTTGTTTGCTATACATGTTTTCCAAAGGTGCCAAAACAATGGTGTTTGTTTCAGGTAAGATTTCTTTTACGAAAAGTTTTTCAGCATATGAGACTCCCAATCCACGCCTTTGGCCTATTGTATAATTATAGATCCCTTGATGTAGACCTAATGATTCTCCACTTTTATGAATAATAGTCCCTTCCTTTTCTTTGATTCCTTTGCTGAGTAAGAAATTTTTGTAATCCTTATTTCGAATGAAGCAAATATCTTGGCTCTCTGAAATTTTGCCTGAAATGAAACCTCTTGTCTTAGCATATTCAATTATTTCACTTTTTAGATAAGTACCAATAGGGAAAATTATCTGAGGTATTATTTTAGGGCTTATAATTCCCAGAAAATAACTTTGATCCTTTCTTTTATCTTCTGCTTCTTTTATATAATAAGAATTTCTTTTTTTGGTGATATTGGCATAATGGCCTGTAGCATACAATGAATCGGGGTATCTTTGTAGCATGATATCAAGCAGGAAACCAAATTTGATCGTTTTATTGCATCTTGCACAAGGATTAGGAGTTAATCCATTCTTGTAATCATTAATAAACGGGTTTATGACTTTATCTTCGAATTCTTTTTCTACTGATAGAACTTCCCAATCAATATTAAATTTTTTTGCGACATCTTCAGCTTTTAATAATTCTTCCAATGAAAGATAACCATTTTGCATTGTGATGCCTCTTACATTAAATCCTCTTTCAATTAGAAGACTTAAAGCAACTGAACTGTCTACGCCCCCACTCATAGCTAAAATGACATTTTTGCACATTTATTCATCATTCCTTAATAATATTAAAAATATTGATTTCAGCACTATCCATACATAAGACATATAATTTGTCTTTGTCAATGAGCATTTTAATTGGATATTTTCCAACTTTGTGTTCTTCAAGTAGCTCATAATTTGATGAAAAAAGTTGAATAACTTCATCAAAATTTGATAGAAGAAATATCCCTTCATGGTTACAAAATTCTATATCTAAAACACCTTTAGCACAGCCAATTTCTTTCAAGGTATTTTCGTTAAAATCAAAGATAAACAACTTTTCTTCACTCATAGAAGGAACTAGTATGTGATTTTGAAACAAAGTCATATCTAAAATATGAGAATGGTCTGGCCAATCGATAAGTATCTTAGTGTCCATGCTACCCCATGTGATTTCATATATACCGTTATCAAGATAACCACTGATAGCATAGTGTCCTTCCTGCAATCTTAAAACAGACAATGGTTTTTTTACCAGGCCTTCTATATTCCACCTGTAAAGAGATGAAAGGTTAATGATACTGATTGAATTTTGAAGTTCATAATCTCGGGACCAGGTATGATAGTTATCGTAATAGGGAAGAATGACAAGCCCATCATAAATGTAAAATTTCGGAACACGCCCAGTTAATTCAAATTCCTGGTATACACCTCTTCTTTCAATATCAAGAACTTGAAAAAAAAAGTCTCTTTGAGAGACGAAGTAAAGCAGATTTTCTTTTACGATAGAATATGCGGGTCCCTTTCTTGTCTTTACTGAATGTGAAAAGGATAAATCATCTCTTTTATAAAAATCAATCTTATGACCCCAGAAATCCGATACAATTACAAATGAATCTGAAAAAGAACAAAAAACAGGATAAGAGGATTCTTTCAAGACCACTGAAACGGTTTCGGTTTTGGAATCAATGACCTTTATATCTTCATTTAGATAATCAATAACAAAAATTCTGTTGTAGGTGTCGTCTAAAAAAAAATGGACGGGTTTTCCGCCAACAACTATATCATTACTATGAACTAATGACAATGAAAAAACTTGACTCATCATCATTAATATAATAATTATTGGGATTGCAATTGTAAGTCGTATTTTTCAAGCACCTCTTTTTGCCAAGATT
>Ga0272443_10003041_pt1 | contig 20330 bp, 24 predicted proteins | sample SSMAcet12_FD_193581 | JGI IMG/M metagenome (GOLD analysis project Ga0272443, IMG submission 193581) | Marine sediment archaeal communities from Little Sippewissett salt marsh, Falmouth, MA, United States - SSM-Acet-12 | ecosystem: Environmental > Aquatic > Marine > Wetlands > Sediment ... | reverse complement strand
GATGTAGTTGATGAAGTTTTGGGACAATTAGATGCCGAAAACTATGACGGCCTAGTTGTAATAAAAAGCACTCTACGTCTTGGATATATAACTGAAGCATATAATAAATTTAATTTAAAACTTGCTGTATTTCCAGAATGGTTATATGCAAATAATGCATTTCCTGGAACTTTAAGGCCAGAGATGACAGTCATTGGAACATATGAATTTTTAGATGATGAATTTATATTAGATGTATGTTGTTGGCACAAGAATGACAATGCACATGTAATGAGACCAGAAGAAGCAGTTATGTTAAAACTTACTGCTAATGCTTATGCTTCTACTAAGATATCGTTTGCTAATCAAATAATGATGATATGTGATAAATATGATTTAGACCATAATTTAATTATGAAAATGTTTAAACACGATCCACGGAATGTAGATCGATATCTAACTCCTGGATGGGCATATGGTGGTTACTGTCTACCAAAAGATACATCTGAACTAGCATGTTCAATTGATGATGAAGTATTATTTACAGCAGTAGAAGAAATAAACGAGAGAGTTAAAAAATGGAAAAAGTCGGAATAACTGGTGGAGCTGGTTTTCTAGGATCATATGTAGTAGATAAAATTATTGAGGAAGGAGAGTTCTTTCCAGTAGTACTAGATAACCTTAGAAGTGGTAAGTTATCTAATTTAAAATATAGTAAATATGATCTAAGAGTAGTAGATCTAAGAAAACACAAGAACATTAAAGAATTTAGTGGATTAAAATATGTGATACATTTAGCTGCCATCATTGGTGGCATAGGATGTTTTCATAAATTGCCAGCTACAATTATACAAGATAACAATGCAATTAATAACAACGTTTTTGAAGCATGTGTTAAATATGATATTGAAAGATTGACTAATGTCAGTAGTAGTATGGTATTTGAAAATGTAAATGTGTGGCCAACTAGAGAGAAAGATTTAATAGGTTGTCCTCCTCCTACTTCTGCATATGGATTTCAGAAATTAATGGGAGAGTATTATTGTAAATCATTTTGTGAGGAATATGGATTAGAATATAGTATTGCTAGACCATTCAATGCTATTGGTCCAAGAGAGTATCCTGGTGAAACTGTTGGTTGGGCACATGTGATACCTGATCTTTGTAAGAAGATCATTATAGATAAACAATCTCCATTAGAAATATTTGGAGATGGAGATCAAGTAAGGTGCTATACTGATGCAAGAGATATAGCTAGTGGAATTTATGAATGTACATTTAATGAAAATGCTAAGAACGAAGACTTTAATGTAGCTAATGATGAACAGTGTACGGTAATCGAACTTGCTAATAAAATTTGGAACGCTGCTGGACGAGAAGAGGATATATCATTTAAACATTTACTTCCTTATCCATATGATGTTCAGATGAGAGTTCCTGACAATGAAAAGATAAAAGAAAAACTCAACTGGGAACCAAAATACAATTTAGATACATCAATTGATAATTATGTTAAATGGTTTATAGAGGAAGTAGAATGAAATTAACTATAGGATTAGTTACATGTAATCGTGAAGAGACAACTAATAGATTCATTGATAGCTTATATAAATATAATGATTTAGATTTTGAGTTCATTCTTATAGATAATTCAAATGCATATGGTAATGATTATACATATCACCATAATGATAAGATAAATCACATTAAAATAGATGAACCTATTGGCCTAACTAAATCATGTAATATGATTATGGATATGTGTAAAACTAAATATCTATTCTTGTTTCATGATGACATGTATTTTAATAAGTATAATGTAATAAAACGAACTATAGAAGATCTAGAAAAATACTCTTATAATATATTAACACTTGTATTAAAAGACAATCAACAACCCAGATGGGCTGGTAAAGTCTGGTCATTTGCGTATGGCAACGATGGTAGAGTTATGATATATAGGAGTTTGTTAGACATAGCAACTTGTAGAAAACTAGGAATAACAAATATTACAGTTCATGAAGGAGAACCAGCGATGTTAATTGATATGGAATCTATTGGTGATCTTAGATGGGATGAACATTATAAATGGAAAGGAGATCAACAAGCATTCTTTTATAGATGTTATATTAGAAACTTAAAAGTTGGTAGTAAAGTTGATGATTATATAGTCCATGAACGTAAGACTTATAAGAATAATGATACAATATCATTAGTGAAAGGAAATTATGGGATCTGGGATAGAGAATATATGATTAAAGAGTATGGAGTACAGATCATATGAAGACAAATTTTAAACCAATATTTATAGTTAGTAATTGGAAAGCAGGAAGTACATTATTACAATTTATGTTAGCTCAAGATCCAAAGATATATAATTTCTTTCCACAAAATTGTAAAGATAAAACTGATTATGATGGAACTAGTTATTGGAATGATAGGATTAAACCAGATAGTATAAATCGACGCAGTGGAAATCAATATCCATTAGATAGGTTTCATTTACTAGATAAAGATGGAATGATTTCAGAACTAAATGATATGTTTGATGACAAATGTGAATATGGCTTATTTAAACGACCACAATTTATTGTTAATATAGAATTAGTTAAATATCTGTTTCCTGATGCAAAAATTATTGCAATACAAAGAGATCCAATAGCTACTGCATTTTCTTATTATAGAAGTAATCAAAGTTATATATTAAATTATCCAGGGTTTTGGATAGGACTTAAACCTCCTGGATGGTTAGAACATATTAATGATACATTATTTGAATATATCGCATGGTGTGAAAGATGTTCACGAGATCAAATTAAATTACATAATATACCAACAGTAAAATATGAAGACCTTTGTGATAGAACTGATGAGACCATAGATCAACTATCAAAGATCTTAGATATCGATCTAGAGATAGAAGAAAGAGACATCACAAACCTTAATAATACTTATAAACATGGATCAAGAAAGAGATCTAGAAATCTAGAAACTACTACTGGAAAGATCAAATTAGAACCAGAAACTAGAGTGGAAGTTCCACCATTCAATGACTATCAAATAAAAGACTTAAAAAGGTGGTATAAAGAATATGATATTGACGTTTGAAGAACTTAGACATGAGTTAGATAACTGTGGAGGATCAGTAGTTCAATGTCATGGATGCTTTGATCTTTTACATGTAGGCCATGTGAAACACTTAATGGAAGCTAATAAATTTGGAGATAACTTAGTTGTAACTATAACACCAGATAGATATATAAATAAAGGTAGTGGTAGGCCAGTATATAATGAGAAAGAAAGAGCGGAAATTGTAGATTCAATTGGGTGTGTTGATTATGTCATCATCAATGAATGGCCAGATGCTAGATGTGCTATTACAGAAGTACAACCACAATTTTATGTAAAAGGGATTGACTATGAATATGATGACAATCCAGATCTAATGCTAGAAAAAGAAATAGAATGTGTTAGAAATTGTGGTGGAGAAATTATGTATACATATAGTCCAAAATATTCCACTACGGATATAATTAAAAGGATAAAAGAAACATGTTAGATTATTTAAATGAAGTTAACATAGGAGTTAGAAATATACATAATCATAAACATGTTATAAAAACAATTATAAATAAGATTATGTGTAGTAATACTATATTTGTAATTGGAAATGGAGGTAGTTCTGCAACAGCATCTCATTTTGTTAATGATCTACGTAAGATGTGTGGACTTAAAGCTTATTGTTTATCAGATAATACTCCATCATTAACAGCATGGGCAAATGACGAATCATATGGAGAAGTATTCTCAGAACAATTAAAAATATTAGGAGGAGTTGGGGATTGTTTGATAGTTATCTCTGGTAGTGGAAACTCATTAAATGTAATTAATGCACTTAAAACTGCTAGAGTTATGGGAATAACTACTATTGCTTTCTTAGGGCAAGATGGTGGAACTATAAAAAAAGAAGAATTATCTGATGTGATTTTACATATACCAACAGATATGCTACATGTAGAAGATCTTCATAATATATTGTGTCATCTTATAGCGAGGGAAATACATGATAAATACAATTAAAGATATATTAGATGACCTAAAAGATATTAAAGTTTTGGTTGTTGGTGAGACAATCATAGATGAGTATCAATATGGTTATACATTGGGTAAAGCTGGTAAGTTTCCAATAGTTGCATTTAAAAATGAGCATAAAGAAATCTATCATGGTGGAGTTAAAGCGATTGAGAACCATCTTAGAGATTTTTGTAATGTAGATGTGTATACTGGTGAGAATGTAATCGTTAAAAAAAGATACATTGAGAAAGATCAAAAACTATTTGAAACATATGATACTAAATTTGTATCTCATGGATATAAAGGAGATAAACCTATACCAAGATACGAAGATTATGATGTTGTTATAGTTGCTGACTTTGGTCATGGATTTATTACTGAAGACATGAGACTTAATCTCGCTACTAAATCAAATTATCTTGCATTAAACTGTCAACACAATGCAGGTAATATGGGAATGAATACTATAAATAAGTATATATATGCTGATTATGTATCTATAGATAAACTTGAACTTAGATTAGCTAACAGTGATCAATTTGGTGACATAGAAGATGTTATGAGGAGTGCATTCCAAACAATACAGACTGCATCTGTGACATTGGGTGAAGAAGGATCAAAGATATATAAAAATGATGAAATAATTAATAGTCCATCTATGACCTCAAATGTAACTGACAGTGTAGGAGCAGGAGATGCATACCTTGCGATCACATCTCTATTAGCTTATAAAGATCTACCAGCAGAAGAGATAGGATTCATTGGTAATTGTGCAGGTGCGATAGCTTGTAGTTATCAAGGAAATAAAGAATATATAACAAAAGAAAAGTTATTAGACTTTATAGAGGACAGGATATGAACACATTAATATTAGGTGGAGAATCATTTGCTGGATCACATTATATTAATTCTCTACTAAAGCAAGGACACAATGTAGACACAACATATAGATATGATACTAGAGTACCATATAATAAGGAACATTCAAATCTAACTAGATATATTAAAGATATATACATCAATTCAGATGAAATTGTAGAATTAATAAAACAAAATGACTATGATTTAATAGTAAACTTCATTGCAAAATCTAGTGTAGCTCCAAGTTGGAAAGATCCATCTACATGGATGAAGATTAATGCAGTTGCTCCAATGAAGATTATACATGAAGGAAGAGATCATATTAAGAAATTTATACAAATGTCTACTCCAGAAGTATATGGAAATTGGAGTGGGACAGAAAAAAATGTATATCGTCCTAGTACTCCATATGCAATCTCAAAAGCTGCATTAGATATGTATACTGAATGTTTATACAAAGAATTTAACTTTCCAATTATAAATACTAGGGCATCAAATTGGTTTGGTCCCTATCAACAATATTATAAAATTATACCAACTACAATATCAAATATTATGAATGAAGATAAATTAAGACTCGAAGGAGGAGGAGAGTCTAGAAGAAACTTTATGTATATAGAAGATTTCTGCAATGCATTAGATTTTATATATAAATATGGTAAAGATGGAGAAACATATCACGTATCAACAAATGAATATGTAACTATAAAAGAATTAGTTATGAGAATATGTGAAATGATGAATTACGATTATTATGATTTAGTTAAGGTCACTGATGATAGAGTCGGCAAAGATATGGACTATGAGTTAGATCATCAGAAATTATCAGTTCTAGGATGGAGACCTTATACTACATTAGATGAAGGATTAGATAAAACTATAGATTGGTTTAGGTATTATTATGAATGATTTAATATATATAGATGTTGGAGCCAGATGGGGAAATAATACTAGAATGTCTGGTGGGAATAAATATAATTTTGATGTGTATTTTGATAATGTAATAGCTCATGGCTTTGAACCAGATCCTGAAGAGTTTGAGAGATTGAAAAATGACAGTAATAATATATATTATAAGACTGCATTAGATAAAACTAAAGGCAAGAGAACATTATATATTATGACCTCTCCAGATTGGTCATCTTTCTACAGACCAGATATAGAAAACAGCAAACAATTTGAAGGAGTATCTTATTGTAATATCATTGATAAAGAGGTAGAAGTAGAAACTGATACACTTGACAATGTATTAGATGATGGAGACTTTATTAAAATAGACACTGAAGGATCTGAATATGATATCATGTTAGGTGGTAAAGATCTATTTAAGGATAGAATAATGTGTGCTGAAGTAGAAGTATATTTTTATCCAATAAGAGAAGATCAAGCTACATTTGGAGAGATACATAAATTTATGTTAGATAATAAGTTTCAATTATTTAATATATCTAAAAATAAATATATGAGATCTGGATTTCCTAGTATATGGTTGACTAAAGGACAGATGTTATGGGGAGATGCATTATATCTTAAAGATTATAGATATGTTGATGATACAAATAAATTACATAAATTATATAACTTAGCTCTCTCATTTGGTTATCCAGATTATGCTACAGAGATAGCTAAGAAGTTAAGATATATTCTACCAAATAGTGATTATACATTCAAGAGGGAATAATATGGATTTTGGAATAAAAGGAAAGAATGCTTTGGTAACTGGAGCTGGAAGAGGCATAGGAAAATCTATTGCTATACAATTAGCCAATGAAGGAGCTAACGTATGTGTAGTATCTAGAACTAAAGAAGATCTTGTAGATGTAGTAAGAGAAATGGAAGAAACATCAAATGGAAAACATATGGCCGTAGAAGCAGATCTTATGGATGAAGAAGCTATATTATTTATCCTAGATAAATTCTATTATGTTTATAATAGTTATCCTGATATTTTAATTAATAATGTAGGTGATACATTAGGCATCAAAGATCCTCTATGTTCTAATGAAGATTGGCATAAGATTTGGAGAATTGATGTAGAAACAATGATAGACTTCTGTAGAGAAGTCATCCCAACAATGCAGAAGAAAGGCTGGGGACGAATAGTTAATATATCATCAATAGCTGGAATGCACAATCAAGGGCCCGTAACTCACTGTGTAATGAAGACTGCTATGTTAGCATATACAAGAAGTATGGGTAGAATTTATGCTAAGGATGGAATTGTAATTAGTTCTGTTATGCCAGGTGCTATCATGACAGAAGGTGGACATTGGGATAAGGCACCTAAAGAACACGTAGATAAATATCTAAAAGATAATTGTCCATTAGGTAAGTTTGGTGAACCAGATGATATTGGATCAATTGTAGTTATGTTATGTTCACAACAAGCAAAGTTCTGTCAAGGAACATTAATGCCAGTTGATGGAGGACAAAGTAAACATTTCTTTTGGACTAGGGATTATTAATGAAAGTTACAGATTATATAGCTAAGTTCTTATTAGATAAAAATATTCATATTGTATTTGGAGTAACTGGTGGATCAGTTGTACATTTCTTTGATTCGATTGATAAACTAGATGATATAGAAACCATATTTACCCATCATGAACAAGCAGCAACATATGCAGCTAGTGGTTATTCTAGAATTAATGGAATAGCATGTGCAATAGTAACTACTGGACCAGGAGGAACTAATGCGATATCTGGTGTAGCTGCAATGTATCTTGATTCTATTCCTTGTATTATTATATCAGGCCAGACAAGATATGATCAATGTAATTATTGTAAACCAGTAAGACAAATTGGAACTCAAGCTATGGATATTGTGTCTTTAGTTAAACCAATAGTAAAGGAAGTTATGATATTAGATGATGTATCAAACTTAGGATCAATGTTAGAACATATGTATAAAGTTGCAACTACTGGCCGACCTGGACCAGTATGGATAGATGTACCATTAGATTTTCAGTGGGCTGATTATGAAGAAGATCAATAAACTTATTTCACAATCTAAAAGACCAATTATATTAGCAGGAAATGGAATAAAATTAGCTAATGCAGTTAATGAATTTAAATATATGATTAATCGAACTGGGATTCCATTTGTCACAACATGGAATACTCATGATCTATATCCTTGTCATATCCATATGGGAGTAGCTGGTCTCTGTGCAAATGAAACTACACAAAAGATACTAGATAAATGTGATTTAATTATAGGATTAGGCACTCACTTTTCCTTACCATTAGTTGGAAGAGGAGGAAATTACTTACCACAAGCTAAGAAAATAGTATGTGATATAGATAAAGATGAGCTTAAGAATCTATTAATTGATGTAGATCTTAAAGTTAATCGTGATGTAAAAGAAGTAATGGAAGAGATAAATGTCTCTAGTCCTTATGAATGGACCTCTGAATGTGCATCAACTAGTAAGTTTCCTACATGGGATATTGTAGAAGGATATATAAATCCATATAGATTTATATATAAATTATCAAGTAAATTAGATATGGATGCTAATATAACAGTAGATGGTGGAGGAACAATAATCTATATATCTTTTAGAGCAATAAAACCTAAACCCGATCAGAACATTATGATAGATGCAGGTATCGCAGCAATGGGATCTGGACTACCTAATGCTATTGGTGCTTACTTTGCTAACAGAAAACAAACTATATGTCTATGTGGAGATGGAAGTTTACAGATGAATATACAAGAACTCCAAACTCTCATAAGTAATAATATTCCAGTTAAGATATTCTTAATGAATAATAGTGGATATCTTGCTATCAGACATACACAAGCTCAACATTTAGATAAAAGATATATCGGATCATCTAGTGGAGGAGGAATGTCATTACCTGATTATAAGAAAGTAGCTAAGGCATATGGAATTAAATATTTTAGAATTAATAATGAAGAAGAAGATGTTGATGGTATTATTGATAAAGTATTAAAATACAATAAGCCAGTCATATGTGAATTTATGGTACATCCAGACCAAGAAGTATCTGGAGGACTAGTATAATGGAAATAGATTTAATGGAAAAGTATCCAAAAAGAAAGAGAGATACAAAAGCAAGATCAGAAAAGAAGACACAAAATATAATTGATTGTAACCTAACATTTGGTTGGGAATACTTTGATAAGAAAGGGTATTGTTATGAAGGTTACTCATATGATGGTAGATGGATTCCAATCGTAGAAGATATGATTGCATACTATGATTTAAAGCCTGGATCAAAGATCTTAGATGTAGGGTGTGCAAAAGGATATGCAGTCTATGACTTTGTTAATGAAGATATGGATGCATATGGTATTGACATATCTGAATATGCAGTCAATGCATCCCCACCAGAGATTAGAGATCGATTATATGTAGGTAATGCTATTGATCTTAGTAGATTTGAAGACAACGAATTTGATTTAGTTATATCTATTAATTGTGTTCATTGTCTAGATGAAGATAAAGCCAGACAGGCAATTAGAGAAATAGAGAGAGTAGGAAAAAACAAGTTTCTTACAGTTGATTCATTCAGAACTAAAGAAGAAGAAGAACGTATGATGGAATGGATTGTAGCTGGAAGAACTGCCATGAGTACAGATGATTGGATTAAACTATTTGAAGAAGAAGGATATACTGGTGATTATTATTGGTTCATAATATAATTAGAAATAAAAGTGATTTATTTACATTAACAAGGAGAGATTTAGCTGATCTATACGAAAGAGCAGTCAATTCAGAAAGTAAAAGAGCTAGGATCCTAGTTCATCAAGATAACGATCATCAAACTCATGAGATGATTATACTACTAATAAAAGGTGGAGAACCATTCAAGCCACATAGACATCCAAAAGGCAAGAGCGAGTCATATCATATTATAGAAGGAGAATTAGGAGTTAATATATTTGATGATGAGGGACATCTAGTTTCATCATTTATATTAAGTAAAGATATTCCATATTTTAGGAACTCTAATTGTACTTGGCATCAACCATTTCCTGTTAGTACTTATGTTTGTTATCATGAAGTATATACTGGGCCATTTGATAAAGAAAAAGATGTGGAGGAATGTCCATGGTCAACCACAGAAAAAGAATAATAGATTATACAATGGAATTAGGAGAAGGACATATAGGTGCATGTTTCTCTTGTATAGATATTATAGAATGTTTATATGACTGTGTACTAACTAAGGATGATATATTTATATTAAGTAAAGCCCATGCTTATCATGCATTGTATTCAGTACTTAAAGAGAAAGGATATAATCCTAAACTCACTGGACATCCAGACATAGATCAAGAAAATGGTATCTATTGTACAGGAGGAAGTCTTGGACATGGATTACCAATAGGTGTAGGAGTATCTTTATCTAAAAAGATGAGAAAAGAGGATGGAGTAGTATATGTATTAATGAGTGATGGCGAGCTACAAGAAGGAACCACATGGGAATCACTAATGATTGCAGCTCATCATGAATTAGATAATTTAGTTATTATGATAGACAAAAATGAATTACAAGCACTAGGAAGAACAGATGAAATACTGAAGATATCCAATCTTGAGGATAAATTAGATTCCTTTGGATGTGCAGTTAATAGATGGGATGGCCATGATAAAAATGATTTATTCTTTGCATTTAATTCTTCATATAATTATGTCCCACAGGTCATCATCTTTGATACTATAAAAGGTAAAGGAGTATCATTTATGGAAAATGATCCATCATGGCATGCAAGACTACCTACTAAAGAAGAATATGAATTAGCTATGGAGGAATTAGATGCGTAAAGTATTTGCAGACTGGCTAGTAACTAAAGCAATAGCAGATCCTAACATCATATTAATTGTAGGAGATATTGGGTTTGGATTGTTTGATGAATATAGAGAACTATTTCCTGATAGATTCATTAACATTGGAATATGTGAACAATCTATGATTAGTGTAGCTGCAGGAATGGCTCTAGAAGGATGGAAACCTTATGTATATACTATTACTCCATTCTTAATTGAAAGACCATATGAACAGATTAAAATAGATATATATCAAAACAATGCTAATGTTAAATTAATAGGGTATGCAGATTATCCAAAGCAAGGCCTAACTCATTGTTGTCATAGTAATTATCTATTGAATGATGTTTTAGATTGTTGGTTTCCTGGTAGTGAAAGTTATACTAAAAGAGCATTAAATATGACATATAATAATAAAGAACCAGCATTTATAAGTTTGAGGAGAAATAAATGAAATCAAAATGTGCGATTCTAAATGAAAATCATGAAATAGAAGTAAAGATATTAGAACTACCACCATTAAGAGATTATGATGTTCTAGTTAAAATAGAATATGCTGGTCTATGTGGTACTCAAATCGGTGAGATATTAGGTAAACGAGGAGAAGACAAATGGTTGCCTCATCTATTAGGACATGAAGGATCTGGCATAGTAATACAAATTGGTCCGAAAGTTGAAGGATTAGAACCTGGAGATCATGTAGTCTGTACTTGGATGAAGAAAAATTACTGGGCCTCTGATGGAGGTAAAAAGTATGAAGACACATATAACGCAGGTGAGATAACTACATTCCAAGAACATTCAATTATATCTGAAAATAGATTAGTAAAGATTCCATATTATGTAGATCTATTAAAAGCATCATTATATGGATGTATGATTCCTACAGGTGCTGGATCACTTATGAATATACTTAAACCATTTAATTCAAATATTGCAATTATTGGATTAGGTAATATAGGAACTGCTGCACTATTAGCAGCAAGGCATCTTTGTTATGATCAGGTTACAGTTATTGACAATGATCCAAATAAAGAACAAACTGCATATATGCTAGGGGCCAAAGATTTTAAAACTAAATTAGAAGATAAATATGACTTCATATTAGAATGTACTGGGAATTTAGAAATAATGGAATCTTGTACCGAATATCTAAATGGAAAATATGAAGGATCTAAAGTTGTACTTACTGGAAATCCAAATGGAAAAGTTCCTATAGATATTAGAGAATTGAATGCAGGAAAAGTAAAAGGATCTTGGGGAGGATTTAAAGACTCTTGGCATTGTTATATTGAAAAATTCATTGATGACTTGATAAGTAATGACTTTAACTTAGATGGGTTACAATATAATATATATTCATTAGATAACATTCAACAAGCAATTGATGATTTTGTAAATGGGATACCAGGAAAGGTGATAATTAAACCATGAATATATTTATAACTGGAGGAGAAGGATATGTCGGTAGTAGTTTAGTTCCCTTTTTACTAGATCAAGGACATAAAGTATTCTCATACGATACTAATTACTTTGGATATAGAAATCCAGATCATAAGAATTATAAGTCTTATACTGGAGATATACGAAACTTTAATACTTTAGTTAGTTGTATGAAAGGATCAGATGTTGTGATACATCTCGCATCACTATCTAATGATATCTCATGTGAGTTGAATCCTGAATTAGCTAAAGAGATTAATAAAGATGCTATATATAATATTATAGAAGCATGTAATACTAATGATGTTGATAGATTATTAGTAGCTAGTTCAACGAGTCAATATGGAGCTAAGTCCCTAGACATTGATGTGACTGAAGATGTAAAAGCAGAACCATTAACCGATTATGCAAGGTATAAGATAGAAGCCGAACAAATGATCAGGAACTCTAATTTAAGTAGTTGTTATACTTTTATCCGTCCAGGAACTATATGTGGTTATTCTCCACGTATGAGATTTGATCTTATGATCAATGCTATGACTATCAATATGTTAGTTCGTAGTAAATGTAAAGTATTTGGTGGGGAACAACTAAGGCCAGTGATTAATATGAAAGATATGGTAGAGTTCTATACATTGTTATGTAGTGAAGAAGAAAGTTTAATTAATAAACAAGCATTTAATGTAGCTACTGATAATTATACTGCTATGGAAGCAGCAGTTATTATTAAAGATGAGCTAAATGGAGAAATAGAAGTTGAGGAGGTTTCTGACGATGGAAGATCTTATCACATTAATACTCAGAAAGCAAAAGATGTGCTTGGATTCAACACCTCTTATAACATCAGAGATGCAGTTAGATCTATAAAAGAGGCATACGATAATAGATCATTCATTGATCCATTAACTAACTCACAATATTATAATATTAAAAGGATGAAACAAATATATGAATAAGATTCTATTTCACGGATATGAAAAATGTAATCAAGGAGTTAGATGGGGAGATCTAATTCTATATTTATATATATGTAAAATAAAAGCTAAAGACCTTGGATACGATAAAATAGATGTTGTATACCCAAAATTACTTTATGATGAGCCATATGGTAAATTATTTTATAATAACTATAGTATCTCAACAGGGCAAGATAGTGGTCTTGAAACCATATATATTAGGTCTAATAACGAAGATATTAGGTTGGAAGAGTATGAGGCTACTATAGATACCACCCAGAAACATTCTTTATATGAAGATTTTCCAGGTATAGAATCTGGGCCAGCTAGTTATAGTTTGTATCCAGAAATAGTTTATAATGAAAAAGGATTATTTTTAGAAATGAATCCAACTAATAAAGGCAAATATATATTAGTTTATGTCAGACAATTCCACATTGATAAACTTAATAAAGATTTATTATTTAATGATGTAAATAAATATTATAGAAAATTAAGAAATTCTAATTTAATAATAACTAAAATGATAGTAAATTATATTAGAAAAAGATATGGAGATAAATATAAAATCATAGGTACTGGAGATCATTCAAAAATTGATAACATATTTGATGAATGGATAGAAGTTGATTATAATTTAAAAAATAATATAGAACTAGTTATGAATTGTTCATTAGTTATTGGTCAACCATCTGGTCCAATTTGTACAGCATATTTTATAAAAGATCTACCAATAATTAGGCAAACAGTATTGAGTGATTGGGACTATACATTTGATAGGGTAATAAAGAGGATATTTCCATCTGAAGTATCATGTCGCCTTGATACATATTTATCATGGTGTAAAGACAGAGTGTATAATATCACAGATGTTGAGAAATTTGATATGGAAAAAATAAAAGAATTTTTAGAGAGAATGAATTTATGAAAGCAAGCAGAGTAATATATGTAGACATAGACGGAGTTCTATGTACACAAGATCCAGAACACCCAAGTTGGTATAAAAAAGCATTACCTATAAAAGAAAATATAAAAAAAGTTAATGAATTATATGATGAAGGACACACAATTATCTTATGGACTGCCAGAGGATGTATTAGTCAAATTGATTATTATGATTTTACTTTTAATCAGATGACATTATTTGGTGTGAAATTTCATAAGTTAAGATGCGATAAACCTTATTATGATGAATTCATTGATGATAGAGCTAGACCAACCATTTAAATAGAAAACTCTTTTTTAGTTTATCTAATGTAGGTTTAGTCTCTTTTTCTAATTGATTTATTTTATACTCAAGATGTGTTAATGATTCTTGTATTTGTTCATTAGTTTTCTTAAATTCTTTAAATGCACTGTCCATAGAACTCATTGCACAATTGGTATTAAATAATATTGTATCTATTTTATCTTTGTATTCTTCATATTCTTTTTTTAATTGTTCTAGTTTTTCTTTTATTGTCATTGATACCACTTTTCTCGTTTTCCACCATCGTAAGGCTTTGCATCTCCTCTATCTATTAAATGTTGATTTATATGTAAATCTTCATAAAACACATCAACTAAATATCGACCAAACTTACCTTCCTTAGTGGTTTCTATTTCAACTATATTGCCTAATAACATTTCTCTTAAGTAATCTCTAACATGAATACCATGTATTTTCTCTCTTGTACTAGACGTTCTTATCTCTGGAGTATCTATCCCAGTTAAACGCACTTTCTCTTTTAAATGAATATTGAATCCAACATCTATGAGGAGGGTCATTGTATCTCCATCATAGACATCAAGAACTTTAGCATTATATCTATAATTCATCAGAACCACACAATGTATGGTATCCAATCGGTCTTCTCCTTGACTTTTACGAATGAATCATCTTGTGGTTCTATATACCAAACTTCTTTATTTTCATCTACAAATACATTAACTGCATGAGCTGGATCAGACAACCATACAGTTCCAATTGGAACATTAGCCCATTTTGGTATAGATGCATTACCGTGAAGAACACAAGCATAATCATCACAATCAAATCCACCATCAGGACTATCTCCAGTATATCTATACTGATCTGTTTTATCATATTGTAAGAATTGACAGAATGAAGCCTTAGTTGCTAATTCATAATAATGATCTGGTAATAAGATAGGGATACTTCCAAATGCATCTTTTAAAACTTCTTTTAACTCAACTGCATCAATATAACTTGATATTGTTGGAACTGGAACTTTTCTCTCTTCAAACCATTTTATACACATTATACAATACTTCCTGATATTTTTCCTTCTATTTTAACATTCATTAATTCATCATCCAATGGATGGACTCCATAATTTTCTACATAAATTGTTGTTTCTTTTCTCATATTAATTAAATTACTATTATTATTTTCTACAGTAATTCCAAAATGTAATTTTTTATAATCTATTGGAGTTAATTTTATTGTATTATCATCACTAAATGTTTTATCATAATATTGAGGTTCATCTAATATGGTAAATAATATACCTACTGCTCCAGGAGTTATATAATTTCTTAATAACTCATCTTCGCCTTTCTTTAATATAGTTTCAAATATTATACTATAATTATTTTCATCCCATCTACTACATCTTGCAGGTATTGTTCTCGATCCACTATAATATATTAATACATCTATTCCATTTCCTAATGTAAATATCTCCCCAAAGTTTATTCCATCTCCTGGAAGTCCACCATCCATTGAGAATTTATAAGTAAAATGTTGGTGTCCTATCATATTTAAGCTTTCCTATATCTTAACCAAGCAGTAACAACATTTGGACCTGAAGTAGTTCCATCAACTGAAGAAGTCTCGAAACAAATATAGTCTCCATTAGAAATAGATATTGGAGTGAAACTATCATTCGTTGCTGCTCTAGTTGCTGTACAAGTAACATCACAATTTGAACCCTGTGGTGTAGAATTCAATACCAATTCTACAGTAATTTCTGTAGGAGTGGCACCCAATTTTAATGACATGGCAACACAATGACATTCATATCCAGTAGGTACATATATAACTACACCATCATCAGCAGCAGAGTTTGCACCGTTACCAAATGCCCATTCGTATCCACCAGTTGCTAGTCCAGCATTTTCTTCTGCCCATATTGGAACCATATATTCATGTCCTATGTTTCCTGTTTGAGCTGATATATAAGTACAATGGATACCAGTATTTGCTGATATTGGTGCATCATTAACAGTATTTAAATTAAGATTACCTGAACCTTTCATTTTAATTTCTGGCCCAGCATCTGTCTCGTTGGCTTTAATTATTAAAGTATCGCCAGTATTAGTTGTTGGTCCACATATTTGTCCACTATATGTAGAACCACCCATTGTTCCTTTAAATGTAACTGATTGTAAACCAGCATGTTTAATTCTAAATTCATTTGTCCCAGGAATATATATCTCTGCATCAGAATTCCCTTGAAGTTCTATCCTAGGAACAGATTGATTTGCATTCGCATAAATATGTAAATCATGGCCAGCATCATCCGCTCCTTTTATTATCGTATCATCATCATCTGTGTATATTTGTAAAAAGTCATTTGCACCAGAATAGACTATAAATTTATTATCATTATTAACATGAAATTCTATATTTCCACTACCAGTAAGTCTTTGATATGGATATGCATCCACAGTAGTTGGATACATATATAGATCTGATTGACTAGATGTTTGGCCTTTGATTACAGTGTCTTTATTATTTTCCCATAAATGGAAGAATAAATAATTATTAGACCTTAATCTAAAATTATCAGCCCCGTCTAATCTAAATTCCGCATGCGATCCATTCCATAATTTAAGATATGGATATGCACTTGCATTAGCATGAATTGATATATCTTCTGATCCATCTCCACCTCTTATTGTTGGAGAATAAATCGTAGTACCACGTATTGTCCCTCCAGAAATATTACTCCCAGAGAAGTAACCACTTAAATGAGAAACATGTTCAGCAGCTACAAAATTAGTTAATTCATCATGATCAATATCAGTAGTCAAGTTGTGATTATTTGTTATTGTATCATGATCTATATCTGTAGTGAGGTTATGGTTATTAGTAATTGTATCATGGTCAATATCTGTCGTTAAGTTATGATTATTAGTTATGGAATTATGATCTATGTCTGTAGTTAAATTGTGGTTATTAGTTATGCTGTTGTGGTCTATATCAGTTGTTAAATTATGAGTATTAGTTACATTATCGTGATCAACATCAGAACTAGTAAATAAAGCAATTGCACCAGAAGCTTGGCCTTTTTTAGCATTACTTGATATGGTAGAATATCCTTTTACTGATATTGCTGCAGTACCATCATTGTAATCTAATCCTACACCAACATTCTCACCGATGGCATCTTGTGCTTGTTCATCCGTATACCCACCAGCACCCTCTACAGTATCATCCACATATTTCTTAATAGATTGTTGTGTTGCCAATGCAGTATTAGAATCAGAGGACATATCATCTTGATCAAGAATAGAAGTTATCCCACCAAATGTAAAACTATTAGATGATATGCTTCCAGAGAAATAACCAGATAAATGAGATACATGCTCTGCAGAGGCAAAATTAGTAGTTTGATCGTGGTCTACATCACTATGTTGATAAAAATATGTTTGATCATGTTCAGTGTTTCCATGTTCACCAATGTAAGACTGAGCAATCTCATCTCCATTCCATGTACCTATTATTGTTCCACCTGATACATTCGTACCAGAAAAGAATCCAGTCCCATCTGCATGGTTAATATGTTCATCAGAAACAAAGCCAGTTGTAGAGTCATGAGTTACATCACTACTTGTATATAATGCTATTTGTCCAGATTCATATGCTTTCCAATATTCAGCACCAGACTTTAATACTTCTTGTTTAACTCCACTTAGGTACATACTTGTTTCTGCACCATCGTGATATATATCATCATCTGATGTTAATCCAGAATATAAATTCACTTGCGACGATACTTCAGCAGAGCCAGTAGATGATGAGAATACTATAGTATTTAAACTAGAATAAACGTAAGTTCCACCTTGACTTGAGAAGTTTATTTTATTTCCGCCATCAGCAGTTACATCTTCATCATCAGGATAAACATGTGGAGTAAATCCACTGCCACCAGTTGAAGAAGATACTATTATTGTATTAGTTCCAGAATAAACATATACTCCTCCTTGTCCAGAGATATAGACATAATCTCCAACATCTTTACTTACGATTTCTCCATCTGGTTCTACAACAAAACCTAAATCGAATGCTGCAAAACTAAGTGACTCAGCAACCCAAGAAGATCCATTCCATTTTATACCAGAATTTGTATAAAGAGCACTATCCCATGAATCGATATCTACTGCCCCAGTTAATGTATATTCTTTTAATTTACCCATTTTAATTCAAACTCCTTCTACTTGCATACCAACTAAAAACTTCTGTATCTGGTGATGTATGATTTATAGTTATATTAGTATCATCTACAGTAAATGAATACGCAACAGGATTACTTCCAGATGGAGTTATATTTACATAAGTTGGCTTTCCAAATAAATTATGAGCAACAGTGCCTCCATCATTTACAGATGCCCATCCATTATTTTCTGTTCTTCTAGTATTAGGTCCATGCATATCTATTGTTAGATAATCTACATCTGAAAAATTCCAACCACTAGAATTCAAAGACATATCATCAATCTTAATTCTTTTACTACCGTTAGCATCACTAATGTTTAATTTATATACTGGAATGCCAGCCCCTGGATTATGAAAATTATTAGCAAATACACAATCAGTTACACCAAAATCTGAATTATCTGCTAATACAATACTTCCAGTAGCCCCTGCTCTCATACCATTAAACTCATTATTAGTAATTCTAACTTTATTTGCTCCATCCAACTTTATCCATATATTAGCAGTAGAATTCTCAAACCAATTCCTATCTATCCATGATTGAGTTAAATCTTCAGCATATATTCCATGTTCTGTAGTAAAAACATTATCAAATATTCTATATGCTCCAGGTCTAGTACTAGCACCAACATTTTGAGAACTCATAAGTAATCTCATTCCCCATTCGCCATTAGTTACTTTGTTATATTCAAATGTTAAGTTATCTACATTCCATAGATTAATGATATTGTCACAACCATCCCCATCAATGACTAAATTCTTAACTCCAACTCCTTGCATCAAATCATCTGTAGTATTAGTAGAATATTTTGGATTATATAAAACAGAATCAGATCCATTTCCTCGGATTCTAGCATATGCAACACTAACTTTTGATGGGATCTCCCCGACTAAGTGAACATTTTCTCTTAATCTTAGATGACAATCATCGTATAAACCAGATTTGAAATATACTATTCCACCTCCAGAGGCCAATGCATCAATAGCATTTTGTATAACGGTTTGGTGTGTAGCACTACTAAATCCAATAGATACACTATTAGCACTTTGCATAAATGCATAACTTCCACTTTTATATATTAAATAACTATAAGAATGAGCAGATAATGTTGGTTTTACTATTGGTCTAAATGCACCATTCGAATAAATATTTTCAGTTCTATTTTGTGATGAAAATGAACAATTAGTATATGACCTATCAGTTAAATTAACATCATATAAGTTATGATGATATGTTCCTTGAGATCCAATTGGAGGAGAACTACCTTCATATATTGGATACTTTAAAAGTTTAGTAGTTACATTATTTACTACAAAATTTCTTACTCCTTGATTACTTGCTCCTGCACATAATACAATCCCATAACCAACATTGCCATCACTTTCATAAGCCGCAGTTGGTGGCTTAAATATTGAATTAGATAACTTTACACTTTGTTTATCACTAGGTGGATTTGTATTTTGTAATATAAAACAACCAGATGCATTAATATTTAAATTATCACAATTTATATCAAACATTCTTCCAGCAAGCCATACTCCCCAAGTCCACTTACCTCTAGCAGTTACATCACTTATACTTATGCTTTCAGAATTCTGTCCCTTATATAGAGCAACAACAGATACATCATTACTATAATCACTATTACTATTATATGCATTTATATTATTAATAGAAACTTCTGAAATAGCTCCATAACCATCAGTTTTATTTCCTCCATCAATTTTAACTACAGCCCCACCAGAATTACTAAATTTATCAGCAACTCTAAT
>Ga0272443_10003040_pt1 | contig 20333 bp, 16 predicted proteins | sample SSMAcet12_FD_193581 | JGI IMG/M metagenome (GOLD analysis project Ga0272443, IMG submission 193581) | Marine sediment archaeal communities from Little Sippewissett salt marsh, Falmouth, MA, United States - SSM-Acet-12 | ecosystem: Environmental > Aquatic > Marine > Wetlands > Sediment ... | reverse complement strand
GAACTTTATACGATTAACCCTACAAAAACGTGAAAAATTAAGTACTCCATTTCTTAATGGCTTCCAAATTCATTTCATTTTCTATGTTTTTAGCTGCCGGAGTATAGAGGAATTCCATTTCTTTACTAAAGTGGGCTGTTACTTTATCCCGGACCATTTTCATTTGGGCATTTAACATATGGTTCTCGGTTGTTAATGTTTCAGGAAGAACAGCTATGCTTGCAGGTAACCATCTTTCGGGGAACATACCTTCGTGTTTGCCACCTTTTTTATATTCATTTACCTCTTTTAATATAATTTTAAGAGCCTCTTTGTGTCCTTCTTCTGAACCTTTCTCAATTCCCCGGGTTTTTAAGGCTCTGTTAATAGCTTCTATATCAGGAACGAATAAACCTACTGTATATGGATTTTGATTGTTATAAAGCATTGCCTGTTGTATAAACGGTGATTGGTCAACTATTGCTTCTTCAATACCTTCAGGACTGTATTTTTCTCCATCGTTGCCAATCAGCAAACTTTTGAATCGACCAAGTACATAAAGGAAACCTTCTTTACTCATATAGCCCATATCTCCCGTATGTAACCATCCGTCTTTTATTGTTTCAACGGTTGCAGCAGGGTTTTTCCAGTAACCTAACATTACATTGTCGCCTTTTACAACGATTTCGCCTTTTTGACCTGTTGGCACTTCGTTACCGTCGTCATCCAGGATTTTCAGCTCCATATTTCGAACAGGTTTTCCGGAAGAACCAAATATAACATCCTGAGGTACATTCGATGAAATAACGGGAGAAGCTTCTGTTAATCCATAACCCTGACAAATAGGCATTCCTATGGCGTAAAAGAAACGTTGCAACTCAACATCGAGCAAAGCTCCGCCGCCAATAAAAAACTGCATTTTACCTCCAAATCCTTCACGAATCTTGGAAAAGAGAATTTTATCAAAGATCCACAACAGTGGTTTTAGAAAGAACCGGAAACCCTTTCCGCGGTTGTTGCCATAGCCATTATGCAGGTATGCAATTTTTAGTGCAAACTCAAAAACTTTATATAGTGTTTCACCTTTTTTTCGGATACCCGATTCAATATTTTTTCTGAAAATTTTGGAAAATGCCGGAACACTCATCATTATGGTGGGCTGAATTTCTTTAATATTGATGGGAATATTTTTTAAGGTTTCCATGGGAGTCTTTCCAACTTCTACTGAAGCAATACTTGCACCTTTATACATAAAAACATACAGACAGGTTGTATGTGCAAAAGCATGATCCCAGGGAAGTAATGCTAATGTTTTCCAATCCGACTGTAGTTCAAGTAACCCATTTGATTGTACAACGTTGGCTGCATAGTTCAAATGTGTTAACATAATACCTTTTGGGTCCGCAGTAGTTCCTGAAGTATAAGAAATGTTGGCAACATCATTAGGTTGAATATTTCGCCAGACTTCTTCCAGTTTTTCGTCTCCTTTATGTCTTGATAAGGTGCCTGATTTAACTATTTCTTTGTAGTCGATATCATTATCTCCGGGAGCTTCCTTTCCATCCAGGTAAATAACCTTCTCCAAATCTGGAAGTTCATCTCTTATTGCTTCAACCTTATCAGCGTGTTGTTTTGATACAAAAATATATTTGGCACCACTATGCTTAAGTCTGAATGCCAGTTCGTTGTCCTGAAGCCGAATGGATAGCGGAACATTTATTCCTCCGGCATACAGCATTCCAAGTTCACTAATAATCCAGTCATTTCTTCCATCTGCAATCAAACCGGCACGATCTCCTTTTTTATAACCCAAATTGATTAATCCGGCTGCAAGATTCAGGACCTGTTCCCTTGTTTCATGGTAAGTAGTTCCTTCATACTTACCATCTTTTTTTTCCCAGAGATAAATATTGTTTGGGTAATTGGCAACAGCGGTTTCAAAAAGTTCGATTATGGTTTTCATGATATAGAATTATTGTTTAAACCAAATGTAATAAAAATTGGCTAATGTGATTATCAAAATAATGGGCATAAAAAAAGCCCCATATTGCGGGCTTTTCTATTGAATGATTTATTCTGTAATGAATTTATAAATTGTTTTTTGATCGTATTTTTCCCCCGGCTTTAGCAATGTTGTTGGGAATTCAGGCCTGTTTACCGAATCAGGATAATGTTGGGTTTCAAGTGCTATACCTGAGAAACTACCAAATTTCTTTTCTCCGTCAATTGTAAGTACAGGATTCCAAAAACCTGTATAAACCTGGATTCCGGGTTGAGTGGTATAAACTTCAACTTTCCTTCCACTTTTTTCTTCACTCAGGCACCCTGCAAAAATCAATTTACCAGATTCATTGTCTAGGACAAAATTGTCATCATATCCCATTTCCAAACCGGCTTCACCTATTTTTTTCGATTTGTTAAAATCATAAACCGTTCCAACCACAGGAATAATTTTACCAGTAGGAATTTGCTCAACCATTTCGGTCATTCTGGTTGCAGTGAGTTCCAGTTCATGGTTTAAGATATTTTCTTCTCCACCTGTTAAATTGAAGTAAGTGTGATTGGTTAAATTAACAACAGTAGTTTTATCTGTTTCTGCATAATATTGAATACCGAGTTCATTCTCCTCATTTAATGTATAAATACATGTAACTTTCAAATTGCCCGGATAATTTTCTTCGCCATCGGGACTAAAATATGTCAGTTTTAAGCCAACCCGGCCATTTTCTTCAATGGTTTCCGCATCAAATAGTCTTCTGTCGAAACCAATATTTCCACCATGTAAATGATTAGGACCGTTGTTTATTGCCATTTCATATGTTTGACCTTCAATTTCCAGATGTCCTTTTGCAATTCGATTCCCAAACCGACCTATGATTGCCCCAAAATATGGATAGCTACCTAAATATTCATCGCTTAAGTAAGTGTCCAGACTTTTGAAACCACAGACTATATTCTCCATAGTTCCATTTTTGTTTGGCATTTCAATACATGTAATTATTGCTCCATAATTTGCAATATGAATTTTGATTGTTTCATTTGATAGTGTGAAAAGTGTTACTTCACTGCCATCTGCCAGATTTCCAAAAGGTTTTTGTTCCAGTTTCATCTATTTAATATTTAAGTTTTCAGTCGTAAAATACCGTGCTTATCCAACTCCTTTATTCAGGAAAGCTTGCAATGAAAAATAAAATGCCTGTTTGTATATTCATTATAAAATTTCATGATTGTTTCATCTTTACTGTTCAAATTTATTTAAGATGAATTTTCATTATGCAAATTAAGAAAAATCTTACTGGTAGGTACCGGTATTGTTATATAACATATAGGAATTCATTTGTTAACTTCTAAATTTGTAGTTAACTAAATCAAATGGCAAGAAGAAGGATAATACATATTGATCCAAAATCCTCCAAACCAAAATATCGTCAAATTATTGATTCTGTGCATGATGCTATAGATCGCAGGATATTAAAGAAAGGAGACAAAATTCCTTCCATAAATCAAATCTGTTCAGATTATGACCTAAGCCGTGATACCGTAATGGTTGCATTTAACGAGCTAAAAGCAAAAGGAATTCTGCTAAGTCAACCCGGAAAAGGGTATTATATTGCAACAACTGAAATTCAGCATGAAGAGAAAATTTTTGTATTGTTTGATGAACTGAATGCTTTTAAAGAAGATCTTTATAATTCGTTAATCGAAAGTTTGAAGGGAAAAGCAAATGTTGAAATATATTTTCACCATTTTAATTATAAAGTCTTCAAAAATCTTATAGCTGAAAGTATTGGTAAGTATACCTCGTATATTATTATGCCAGCAACATTCGACAATACCCAACATCTTCTGAATAAAATACCTAAGGAGAAAATTTATATTCTTGACAGATTAAAGGCAGATTTAAACAAATATCCGGTGATCTATCAGGATTTTAAAAAGGACTTTTATGAGGCACTAACTGAAGGAATTTCCTATTTGAAAAAATACAGAAAACTGATATTCGTAAATCCTGGTGGCAAAGAACCGGCGGAGAGGTCTGAAGCATTTAAACAGTTTTCTATTGAAAATAATCTTAACTATGAAATAGTAAAATCACTTTCCGGTATCCGGCCTTCTTTGTATGAGGCTTATTTCCTGATTTCAGAACGTGATCTTGTTCAATTGGTAAAAACTGCAAAATATTATAAATACAAGTTGGGTAAGAAGTTCGGAATTGTTTCATTTAATGATACGATGTTAAAGGAAGTGGTTGCAGGGGGCATTACTACAATTTCAACCGATTTTGTGGAAATGGGGAAATCTTTGGCTGAAATGGTACTGGAGAAAAAAACAGGTCAGATAAGAAACCCTTCAAGGTTAATAATTCGGAATAGTTTATAACTATTAAAACTGTTCTTAAACATTTTGGGAAGTAACGGGGTGCTGACTTTAAAAATTATATTTGCACCTACCAGTACCTACCAGTTTGAAAAAAATATGTAATTAAATAATTCAATAAAAGATTATGGCAAAAATTAATAGTTTAATCGAAAAGATTAATGATGGAAATAATCCATTGTTTCAGGAATTGTATGGGAAAGAAGCATCAGTTTTAAAAGAGCAGGCAGAAAGGTATTTAAGTCTGATGGGCGATTTTGAAAACACTTTTAGAACAGATGATGTTGAGTTGTTTAGTTCTCCGGGACGTACTGAGATAGGTGGAAATCATACAGATCACAATTACGGACGTGTTTTAGCCGGAGCTGTAAACCTTGATAATATCGCTGTTGTTGCTAAAAATGGTACGAATAAAATACGGATAAAATCTGCCGGTTATCCAGAATTTCAGGTAGAACTTACCGATTTCCAACCACATGAAGAAGAATTTTATACTTCAACTTCATTGGTTAAAGGTATTGCTGCCAAAATGAAGGAAAACGGATATGAGATCGGCGGTTTCGACGCATGTATTGAAGGTCGCGTTCCCAAAGGTTCTGGTTTAAGTTCTTCTGCTTCATTCGAAGTACTGATTGGTGCCATCATTAACGAACTTTTTAATGATGGTAAAATGAGTGCTGTGGAAAATGCTATCATTGGACAATGGAGTGAAAACAATTATTTTGGAAAACCCTGTGGTTTAATGGACCAAACTGCTTGTTCGGTGGGTGGATTAATCACTATTGATTTTGAAGATCCGGCAAATCCAATTGTTAAAGAAGTGGATTTTGATTTTGTATCGACCGGATTCTCTCTTGTGATAACCGACGTTGGTGGTGGTCATGATGATCCGGCTTCTCAGGCTGAATATGCATCCTTACCAACAGAAATGAAATCTGTGGCTGCAGAACTGGGTGCCAACGTTTTAAGGGAAGTTACTTTAGAACAAATTATAGAGAAGATTCCGGCTATCCGGGAAAAAACAGGTGACAGGGCAATTCTAAGGGCTTATCATTTTCAAGGCGATAATCAACGTGTTGTAGATCAGGTAGCTGCACTTGAGAAAAATGATTTCCAGGCTTTCCTGAAAATGGTAGTTGAGTCGGGTTACAGTTCTTACATGTATAACCAGAACATTTTTGATGTTGTTCATAAAGATGAACAGGTTGTTTCTTTAGCATTGGCACTCAGTGAAATGGTGCTGAAAGGATCAGGTGCGTGGCGTGTGCATGGTGGTGGTTTTGGAGGTACTATCCAGGCTTTTGTTCCTCAGGAGAAACTTGACGAATATATTAAAACACTGGAGCATGTATATGGTGAAGGAACCTGTCATAAATTGTTTATCAGGTCAAAAGGATCAATAAAACTTGATTTGTAATATATTTTAGCTTTAGGGCTGAGTTTTGATTGAACAGGGAATATTAAAGAAGGAAAAAATATCTTTTAATCCTTCGCAATTACAGACGATATTTTAACTTTGAGGCCGGAACAAAGAATTATCCCGATTTTGCAGGGATAAGTTACTTGCTAAACCTGTATTATAACCGACAGCAAATTCAGATGAGTTTCAAATTAGAAGACCATCCTCATAAGAGATATAACCCATTAACCGGAGACTGGATTTTAGTTTCGCCACACCGGGCAAAACGACCATGGCAGGGGCAGGTTGAAAAGCCGGTTTTAGCCGAACGTCCCCAATATGATCCCGGTTGTTATTTATGTCCCGGAAATGAGAGAGCAGGTGGGAAGATTAATCCGGTTTATAAAGGAACTTTTGTTTTTACCAATGATTTTAGTGCTCTTTTAACTGATACGCCCAATGGTGCTATTGATGAAGGAGAACTGTTTCAGGCACAAAGCGAAAGCGGTATTTGTAAAGTTATTTGTTTTAGCGAAGACCACAGTCTTACCATCCCTGAAATGGATGTGGAAGCCATCAGAAAAGTGGTTGATTTGTGGTGTGAACAATATACCGAACTTGGAAATAATCCTGAAATTAATTACGTTCAGATATTTGAAAACAAGGGAGCTATTATGGGATGTTCAAATCCTCACCCTCATGGACAAATCTGGTCGTCAAAAGGTATTCCCACTGAACCATCAAAGGAATGCAAAACTCAAAAAGCATATTTCGAAAAACATGGACGAACCATGTTAAATGATTATGCGAACGCAGAGCTGCAAAAAAAAGCCAGGCTGCTGGATCAGAATGATTCATTTGTGGCTTTAATACCTTTTTGGGCTGTGTGGCCTTTTGAAGCAATGATAGTAAGTAAACGTACTGTACAAAATATTCTTCAGCTTACTGATGAAGAAAAAACAAATTTGGCAGATATTTACAAGAAGCTTACCGTTATGTACGACAATTTGTTTGAAACCTCATTTGCTTACTCGGCTGGTCTGCATCAGGCTCCGACAGATGGAGAAGATCATCCCGAATGGCATCTGCACATGCACTTTTATCCACCACTTTTAAGATCGGCGACAGTAAAAAAATTTATGGTTGGATATGAGATGTTGGGAACTCCACAACGTGATATTACTGCAGAAGGTGCAGCAAAAAGATTAAGAGAATTACCAAAGCTTCATTTTAAAAGAAATCTATAATTACTAAAATCAATAAAATCATTATGGAAACTAAAAAACAAAGTTATTTATTACCCATCATTATGATGATCCTGCTTTTCGGTATGATCTCATTTGTCACCAATCTGGCAGCACCAATGGGTATTGTATTGAAAAACCAGTTTAATGTTCCCAATTCGTTGGGAATGCTGGGGAATCTGGCAAATTTTATTGCTTATGCAGTAATGGGAATACCCGGAGGTATTCTTCTGCAGAAAGTTGGTTATAAGAAAACTGCATTAATTGCAATTGCGGTTGGGTTTATTGGAGTTGGTATTCAATACCTATCCGGTCATGCTGAAAGTTTCGGTGTATATCTTTTGGGAGCTTTTATTGCAGGTTTTTCCATGTGTTTATTAAATATTGTTGTGAATCCTATGCTCAATACACTTGGTGGTGGAGGTAACAAAGGTAACCAGCTTATTCAGGTGGGTGGATCATTCAATTCGGTGATGGCAACTTTTACGCCTGTTTTTGTAGGTATATTAATCGGAGAAGCTACAAAGGCCAGAATAAATGATGTATTTCCAATTATGTACATCGCTATGGGGGTATTTGCCCTTGTATTTTTTATTTTATGGGCCACAAGAATTCCTGAACCACATGCCGACCAACCCAAAGAGCCACTGGGCAGTTTAATGTCGGGTGCTGTAAAATTCCGTCATTTTGTGCTGGGGGCAATCGCTATATTTGTATATGTTGGTGTTGAAGTAGGAACTCCAGGTATTGCTAATTTATATATGACTACACCCAGTGAGACACAGGCACAGGAAATAATTGCTGCTTTCAATGCTCCTAACCAGCAAAACATATCTCAGGATGCATATGACAGCGCTCAAAGAATTCTTGATGGCAGGGACACTCCCGGATTAGGAATTGGAGCAGGAATTGCAGGTGGAGTTATAGGCTTTTACTGGCTTCTTATGCTTGTAGGAAGACTTTTTGGTGCAACGTTCGGTGATAAAATATCGAGCCGGAAGATGCTGGGAACAGCATCATTTGTGGGATTAATCCTGATTCTTCTTGCAATTTTCTGGCCGGCTAAAACCATGATTTCTATGCCAACCTTCAAGGTCGTTGGTAGCGCAGTTAATTTTGGCCTGGTGCCGGTCCCCATTAAGTTTTTGTACATTGCCCTGGTAGGATTGTGTACTTCAATCATGTGGGGAAGTATATTTAACCTTGCCGTTGAAGGCTTGGGAAAATACCTTGCTGCTGCTTCAGGTATATTTATGGTTTTGGTTTGTGGCGGTGGTATTCTTCCCGCTTTGCAGGGTTGGGTGGCCGATGTTGCCAACTACGAGATGAGTTATTGGGTAATTATTGCCGGATTAGCTTACTTGCTATTCTATGCTCTGGCAGGAAGCAAAGTACACAAACGCGCCGACGATGTGAAAGTCTAAATTGATTATTGGAATCCGAGAAGTACTTTCGGTTTTAATAGATATAAATTAAAATCTAATGAAAGGCCATTTGTCTTATAACAGATGGCTTTTTTAGTATGGTTCTTTAGTCATAAAAAATGCGGTGATGGACAATCTTCAATAACAAAATATGAAAGTTGAAAATTTAAACCAGTTATCAAGAACATAAACAAATAAACAAATAATTAATATTTTCATTATTCATATGTATCTCAATTTTAAAAATATGTTCTAATTTCAGGACTAAATTAAACCGAAATTAAACCAAAAAATATGTTATGAGCACGTTAGACTGGATTGTACTTGGGCTATTCTGCCTGGCTTTAATCGGAATTGTAATTTGGGTAATCAGTAAAAAAGACAAGGATACAACTGATTATTTTCTTGCTGGTCGTGATGCAACCTGGATAGCAATCGGAGCTTCAATCTTTGCATCAAACATTGGATCGGAACATTTGGTTGGATTAGCCGGTGCAGGAGCCGAAAGTGGAATGGCAATGGCACATTGGGAAATGCATGGCTGGATGATTCTGATGCTTGGGTGGCTGTTTGTTCCTTTTTATTCAAGAAGCAGGGTGTTCACAATGCCCGAGTTTCTGGAAAGACGGTATAATCCACATGCACGTTCTTTCCTGTCAATTATCTCACTCGTTAGTTATATTTTAACAAAAGTTGCCGTTACCGTATATGCTGGTGGGGTAGTTTTTAAAGATGTTTTTAATATTGAATTTGTAACATTCTTTGGTTATAACATCGATTTCTTCTGGATAAGTGCAATCGGACTTGTAGTATTAACCGGATTATATACAACTTTTGGTGGTATGAAGGCTGTTCTTTATACCTCCGTTTTGCAAACACCAATTCTGTTGATTGGTTCTATCGCTGTATTGATTCTTGGTTTGATAAAAGTTGGCGGATGGGGTGAGATGATGGAAATTTGTCGTGCCAATATTACGGTACATGGCGACTCCATGACCAGCCTGATGCGTTCACCAAAAGATCCTGACTTCCCCTGGACGGGAGTGATACTGGGCTCTGCAATTATAGGTTTCTGGTATTGGTGTACAGATCAGTTTATTGTTCAACGTGTGCTTTCCGGACGGGATATGAAACAAGCTCGACGTGGTACTATTTTTGGCGCTTATCTGAAATTAACACCTGTTTTCATATTTCTTATTCCCGGAATGATAGCATTTGCGCTGAATCAAAAAGGGTTGATTTCGCTTTCCAGTCATGATGCTGCATTCTCAACAATGGTAAAGGAATTGTTACCTATTGGTTTTAAGGGAATTGTAATCGGAGGTATTCTTGCTGCTTTAATGAGTTCGTTGGCTTCGCTGTTTAATTCATCGGCCATGTTATTTACAATAGACTTCTATAAGAAATACAAACCAAAAGCAACAGAAAGACATTATGTAATTGTTGGACGTATTGCAACTGTTGTTATTGTTCTTTTAGGAATTGCATGGATACCTGTAATGCAAAAAATAGGAAAAGTTTTATACGAATACCTGCAAGATGTTCAATCACTTCTTGCACCTGGTATTGCTGCAGTTTTCCTCCTGGGCATTTTAACAAAAAGAACAACTCCTGCTGCAGGACTTTGGGGATTGGTAATTGGATTTACGCTGGGAATGCTTCGTTTGTCTTTAAACGTTTTTGGCTTAGAGGAAGGACTTTTATATGACCTGATTTTATCGCACAATTGGTTACACTACGAAATTTACCTCTTTATTATTGTGATTATTTCAATGGTTGTTATCAGCTTTTTCACAAAAATAAAAGATCCTGATACAATCGTTGGACTAACAATGGGATCTGCAACAGCAGCTCAGCGAGCAGAAGTTCGTGAATCTTATAACTACTGGGATGTAATTAATTCAATAATTATTATTGCAATTATATTGGTATTTTATGCCTATTTCTGGTAGCCTCGACAGGCTCGGCTACCGGTTTAAAACAGGCTCGGGTATTTGGGTTTCTCATACACATATGCTTGAATAGAAATGCCCCCTGAGCTTGTAGAAGGGAAAAACCTCAAACAGAATTATGAAGGGCTACATGTACATATTGAAATGCTCAAATGGTGCTTATTATACTGGAAGTACTAGTAACCTTGAAATAAGACTGGAGCAACATCAAAAAGGAGAAGGGGCTCAATTCACACGCAGGAATTTGCCAGTTGAACTCGTTTATTTTGAAGAGTTTAATAGGATAGATGAAGTCTTTTATCGGGAAAAGCAAATTCAAAAGTGGAGCAGAAAAAAGAAAAAAGCGTTAATAAATGGGGACTTAGAAAAACTTGTCAAACTATCTAAGAATTATTCACAAAACAAAAAAATCAAATAAACGAATTTAATTTTGATAGTATAAAAGTTTCTTATCGGTAGCTGAGCTTGTCGAAGCTACTGTTTCAAAGCCGCCTTCGTAAAAATATAATCAGGAATCTCTTCATTGAATTTAATAGAGAGTACAATAAATTCTGTTCCATCGCCTTGTTTTAGCATATCCTTATAAATCATTTTAGTTGGAAACCAACGGCCCTGAATTTGTTTGATATCTGATAAATCTGTTCTTTTTAAAAGCTGTCCGCTTTTGGCATATAGTTCTTCTTTTAAAGGCACATAATGTTTAGTGTCCACCCAGATTTTTCTTTTGTAATATGCTGCATCTTCTACTTTGGCGATCAATTCCAGAATAAAAGATTCAGCTCCAACGATTTCTTCTTTACCGATTAAATTAGCATTATACACGTCAGTAAGTTTTCGATCGTCCATCATATCTTCATACGAAAGATCTGATCCCATAACTGATTGTCGAAGCATGTGTCCGGAGATTTGAATTGTACGATCCGTTGAAGGAGAGTAAATCCAAAGTTGATTTTCCAGCTTAAGCATTTTGGTCCCTTTTTCACGCGCAGGAGACAAGTATTCGGTGAATGATTTTTGGTCACCAACCGAATAGGTGATTGAGATCATGGTGCGACTTCTTCGTTTCCCGTGAATGGTCATGGAAGATTCAACCACACGGTTATCTGCTGACATATTCTGGTCTATTTTATCCAGAATTTCATCAGCCGTTTGGGCCAACAGATTGCCGCTAAATAGTATTGCCAATGAAAGTAAAATGTGTTTTATTGTTTTCATAATATTTTTATTTCAATATTTCCAGCTGTTTTATTCTTGAAAATAAGTTAACTGGTATTTAAACTTCCAATTCCTTGAATAACGTGGCTGTTTTGCGCTTGTAAATAGCATATCCGGCCAGAGCATTTCCCAATGTCATTGCCACCAATCCGGGAATAAAACCGATATAGAACAATTCCGGTGAAACAACTGCACGATAAACAGGAGGAAGCATCATGTCCACGTCTTTCATCAAAGCACTAAAATCGATTCCATTCTCCTGGAGGTAATAACATATCCCCAGTCCGAGTATCGTACCAATTACCGAACCAATTAATCCGATTAAGATTGCCTCGTAAATAATAGTTTTATAAATATGACTTTTTTCTTCTCCCAGGGCCAGACGAATACCGTATTCGCTATATCGTCTCAAACCACCAAGAAGACCTGTGTTCCATAAAACAATAGACATGGCCAGGATAAAAATGGTTACCATAATAGCACTCATGCTTTCTCCACGCGTAAGCATTTCATTTAAAAAAGGTTCGTCTTTCAGTTTGAACATTTCAGGGGAAAACTCATCTTCTGGCAAACTGTAATTTGCATTGAAAGTAGTTTTAATTGTATCAGCTTTTAAATCATTGTATCCGCCTTCTTTAAAATAACCCAGAATTTCACTCGTGGCGTCTTCCATATCGAGTGCAGCCTGGGCATCAGAAATATCCACAATTATGGCTCCGCGGTCCAGTATCGACATACCAAAATTGATTGTTCCGCAAACCCGGAAGGTTTGAAACATCATACTTCCGTTCATTGTGGAGCCAAAAACGGTAACATCATCACCAATATTAACTCCAAACTTTTCTGCAAAATCATTGCTAATGAGTGCTTCGCCTTTTTTATCTGGTACGTGACCTTTTACGATTGATTTTGTGATATTCATTCGATCGGCTTCAACACTGTTCGGTGAAAACAGGTCAACTGCTTTTCCAATTGCCGGTCCCTGAGCACGGGTTTCTCCATTCTCATCAGGAACATCCAGTAATCCTCCAAAATGAATTCTTTTTACCCAATCCAATTCAGGGTAATCTGCTTGCAGGTTGTTCATAAGTGTTTTGACATCCAACAGAGCTAAGTCATTAGGATTCTGGTTTTTATTTTCAGCGTAAGCACGTGTCATTATTTTTACATGACCTGTTGCAAACTTGGCATTCACATCAACCATGTCAGAGAAAACTCCTTTCATCCAGCCGCTCATAAAAACGGTTAGAAAAACTCCGAGTGTAATAACAATTACCGGTAGTATACTTCGGCTTTTGTCTCTTAATATTCCTTTAAAAATGAATTTCAGCATGACAGTTTTTTATTGAAGTTTTCCTTTTAAAGCATCAGTTGGCTTCATTTTAGATATTTTTCGGGCAGGAAGGTAACTCACAATGGTTGCTGAAATTACAACAATAATAAGGGTAGTCACAATCAACCCTAAAGTGTAGTATGGATATATTTTCTCAGCAATGGTTATTCCCATATCCGCGTTTGATCCACCGAATGAAAGACCAATAGTGTTTAACCAAATAAACAGGGGAATTCCATAGACAGCCCCAACCAGTATGGCCAGAATACTGTGTGCGCCTCCCTCAACTGTAAAAATGCCAACCACTTGTTTACGTGTCATTCCAAGTGCTATATAGGTTCCTATTTCTTTTTGTCGTCTGAATATTGAAAGCACCTGAGTATCAAAAATTGCAAGTAGTGCAATGATTAACAGAACACCCTGCAGAATGGTTCCCCCTGCCTTTTTCGACTGAATAAGGGCATCAAATTCTGCCAAAAGAAAGTCAGTGTCTTTAAATACCCAGTTTTCAATTGGTTTCAGATCGCTATTTTCACCTGCGACAAGAATGGATGCTTCGTCTTTCATATTTGTCATGTGCTGCAAAACATCCAGTGAGATATACATTTGACCATTGTCTATTGATGGAACATCACATTTAAAAATGGCTGTAATGTGCATATCTATGGCATCAAACATGCCATTTTTATCACGCCAACGGATTAAAACCTGATCCCCAACTTTTAATCGGGTATTTTCGGCCATACGCTTTCCTATTATTGCTGAATATCCGTTTTGAGTATCTTTTAAATGGGATGTTGGGATTTTTAGAATTTTTTGATCCGGGTCAACACCTCGTAGCAGAGCACTTTGCATTCTTCCCTGTGGATAAATGGTTGCCTGAGTAAGTAATACCGGAGTGAGTTCACCTTCCTTAATTTGTTTCTTTATTTCTGGTGTCAGTGGTAGGTGAGCATCCTGGATTGTGTAAGGGTCGTATTTGTCATAATCAGGGTGCCAGTATTGTCCTTGTCCTATTTCCCAGTCTTTTGTATCCTTTTTTCCTTGTCTGTTCCAACCATCCATCATACCGTAGTAAAATACCATCAGAACAAAGGCAAAAGATAACACAGCAACATTGAGCCAGGTCCGGAGTCCGGCTCCAATGAGATTTTTTAATGCCAGTTTAAATGCGATCATTACGTTGAGTTTAAAGTGTAAAGTGTAAAGTTCGAAGTTTAAAGTGATGTTTTATCACTTACTACTTTGCCATCTTCAAGCGACACAATTCTTTCGAGATACTTCATTACCTTCTCATCATGAGTGGCAAATAAAAAAGTTACATTCAGTTCTTTATTCAGGGTCTTCATAGTTTGCAATATATGATGGGAGTTTTTTGAATCAAGATTGGCGGTTGGTTCATCAGCCAGTACTATCTCTGGTTTTTTTACCATTGAACGTGCAATGGCTACTCTTTGGCACTCTCCGCCGGAAAGCATGCTTGGTTTTGATTTTACCTTATCGCTTAATCCAACCCATTCAAGGGCCTGCATTACCGCCTTTTTTCGTTCTGTACCATTCATTTTTTGTAAAAGGAGTGAAAATTCTACATTTTCAAATACGGTATAAACCGGCAGAAGATTATAAGTCTGAAAAATAAACCCGATATGCTTATTGCGTAGTTGTGCCGATTGTTTGTGAGTTAATTCCGAGATCGACTTTTCCATAACAATTGCACTGCCTTCTGTTGGAGTATCTAATGATCCGATAATATTGAGCAGGGTTGTTTTTCCTGAACCGCTGGGGCCAACAAAACCTGCAAATTCGCCTCTGCCAAATGAGAGGTTAACCTGATTCAGTGCGGTAAAATAACTTTTTCCCACCGGAAATCTTTTAACCAGGTTTTCAATGTTTATAATTGTTGCCATATGTTTTGTATTTATTGTATTCTTAATAGTGTTTAGCTTCTGGCTACTGGCCTCTGGCTTTTAGCCCTTTGCTCTCTGCGCTTTGCTCCTTGCACTCTGCTCATTTCAATGATTCAATACATACATTACCTGAATTCCTATGCCTCCGAACAGATTTTCACCCACATCGAATCCCATTGCAGGTATTGCAGCATTTTCAGGATTCCAGTAGCCCATAACATATAGTGTCGTCTTATCAAATTGTCTGAACCAATTTACAAAATTATACATCATGCTATTTTCCCAATCATAATAAAATATGGCTTGAAGGTTATCAAACATTCCAATGGGATAGTTTACAGATAAACCTGTGAAACTGACTGTATTTTCAAAATTGAAAGCCTTTTCATCGAAAGTAAAGAACATGTGTTCGAGAATTACATTTAATCCGCTTCCTATACCAAAGGTGTAATCGGTACCAAGTGTAATTATTTCCTGATTGGTAAAATTTCCCAGATCTTTTTTCTTCCCGGCCCAGGCAGCCTCAAGCCAAAGACCAATGGTTATATCCAACTTGGCATCTAATCCAATTCTGTTTTCATTTATTTTTTCAAATTCAGGAATACCCTCTGAGAAACCACGTGAGTCAGCTACCCGGTGATTGTAGGAGATTCCTGCTTCACCAAGAGGAAGAGGAAACTGAACACGACCTCCCAGCTCAGGAATGTTCGAATTTGTTTTAATAATTTCCATCCCTTTGGGATTTTGATTACCGTATAATGTCCAGAACCAAATATTAACATTATTCAGAAAATAGTAACGTCCAAGACCGGCCCAAACACCTTCTGTTAAACGAAGTGGATCGCGCGGATCAACCTGATCAAACCAACGCAGAGCACGCATCATTGTTGCGGTTCCAAAGTCGATCTTTTGCAGACCAAAGCGAATTTCCAGTTGATCTGTTGAATATCTTCCCCATAAACGGTAAGCATTAATATTCCCGTCTGTTGAAGCCGAATCAAAAAAGTGAATACCGGCCTGACCATAAATATTTGCAGATGCTTCAAAATCGAAAAGTCCTGAACTGGTTGTGTGAATCTCATAATTTATCTGAGGAATATATCTTCCCCCTGAATAAACAGGATAAGGATTATTCGTATTTAAATGTACCCAGCTGGAGAGCTGACCTCTTAATTTTAATGTATTGACTTCTTTGCCTGAGTTTTGTGCAAGTAAATTCCCTGGAATAAAGAACAGATTAAAGAGTAATATGAAACAATATTTTTTCATTTTTTTGGAAGCAAACCATAGAACATAAAATTCATCGATTCCATAATTAAATCATGAGGATGATCATAATGATTAACTAATTCCTGGTGATCAAAAATTGTAGACATCTGGTTGAAGTAGTGAAGGATGAATTCAACTTTAATATCTTTCCTGATTAATCCGGCTTTTTGCGAGTCTGTTATAAATTCAATAAAGATCCTGAGTGTTTCCTGGCTGTATTTTTCAATTTGTGGTTGCAGTCCAAGTTCAGGGATTTTATAAACGTCGTTAATAAATTCAACACTAATATCTTCTGCTGCCTGCAACTTTATTGCAAACATTTCTTTCACTTTATCCTGGAATGAAAGATCACCATTTACTACATCTTTAAATTCTTTGATGGATTTGGTAATTATACTTTTCCATATAAATTTTGCCAGTTCGGTTTTGTTTGGGAAATACTTATAAAAGGTCATCTTACTAACCCCGGCTTCTTTGCAGATTTCTTCAATGGTTACGCGTTTTATTCCGTATTTCCAAAATAGGTCTTTGCTGGTTTTTACAATGCTCTGATATTTTGGATTATTCATTTTAATACGTTTTTAGTTTAAATATACGAATAATATATAAAAATACAAAAAAAGTATAATATAGATAATATTCGTATTGTTAAGATTATTTCTAAATATATGTCAGATAATTTTGTGAGAAATAACGGTTTAGTTGATGTAGTTCGCTGAAGATTAGTTGTTAGTGAGTTGAGGTACTAGGAACAAATCCTGGAAGATATTTTTTGTTTATCTCGAAATTGTAAAATCAAAATGTGTTCAGAAACATTTTTTATTAGTTTTAACATGAACCAGAAATCAACAAAATCTAAATATTCCATGAACGGCTGTTTTAGTCATTTTTGAAAATTCAATTAAAATATTAATATTTAAAATACTATGAAGAAACTGTTCTTTTTAATCATTCTGGGATTATTGTTCTCAGGGATTAAAGCGCAAAAGTTGTCACCTGTACTTGGGGTTCGCGATAACCGCCCGGAAGTTTATGCATTTACAAATGCAACAATTGTTGTTGATGATAAAACAAAACTGGAAAAGGCGTCGATGGTTATTAAAAAAGGCAAAATTCTTACAGTAGGGAAAAAGGTTACTATTCCTGAAGATGCGGTGGTCGAGGATTTACAGGGAAAATATATTTATCCGTCGTTTATTGATTTATACAGTGATTATGGAATTGACTCCAAAACTACTTCGGCTCCCCGTTCTTATATGAACCGCCCGGTTTGGGATTCAAAAATCGATGGCCCTTATTACTGGAACGATGCCGTAAAACCATATGTTGAAGCCGTAAACGGATTTCATGTTGACGATAAATCGGCCAAAACATTAAGAGATATTGGATTTGGTGCTGTAGTTACCCAGAAGCATGATGGAATTATGCGTGGAACTGCCGCTCTTGTTTCATTAAAAAACGACGACGAAGAGAAAGTAGTTATAAAAGGAAAAGTCGCCACTGGATTTTCTGTTTTGAAGGGGAGTTCGCAGATGAATTATCCAAATTCGTTAATGGGAGTTGCGGCTTTATTTCGTCAAACCTTGTATGATGCTGACTGGTATAAAAACCAAGCCAAAGAATTGGTTTACGACGAATCTTTGGAAGCGATCAATGCCTCCTCTGATCTTCCATCCATCTTCCAGGTGAGAAATAAACTTGAATTAATACGCTTTGCAGAAGTTAGCAAGGAATTTAATAAGTCTTTCATTATGAAAGGTAACGGAGATGAGTATCAACTGGTTGATGAGGTTGCCAAAGCCGGAACGCCTGTAATTCTTCCGCTTAATTTTCCTTCTGCTCCCGATGTTACTGATCCATATGAATCGGTTCTGGTACCTTATGAAGATCTGAAGCACTGGGAGCTGGCACCAACAAATCCTTCTGTTTTAAATGAAAAAGATATTGTAATTGCTTTTACAGCTGATGGTTTAAAGGATAAAAAGCAGTTTAGAAAAAACTTACTGAAAGCGGTTCAGCATGGACTTTCAAAGGAGGATGCTTTAAAAGCTCTTACGTCAACCCCGGCAAAATTGATGGATGTTGAAGATGAAACAGGTACACTTGAAGTAGGAAAACTTGCCAACTTCTTTATTTCATCGGGCGATTATTTTGAAACAGATTGTACCATTTATGAAAACTGGATTCAGGGTGAGAAATATGTTATGAAGGATAAAGATGTAGTGCAATTGGCCGGCAATTACGAACTTGTACTGAATAATGGAACAAAGTTTCCGGTTGATGTTTCCGGAAAACCCGGAGCTTATTCATTAATACTAAAATCCGGTGATAAGGAAATAAAAGGAAAGTTAAAAGTTTCGGATAATCTGGTAAATATTTCTTTTGCTGAAGAGAAAAAATGGACTAGATTGTCGGGTTGGTTAAAAGACAAGGAATTTGCAGGAACGGGAGTTCTGCCCAATAGTGAAAAGGTTACATGGACAATGAGTTTCACCCAAAAGACTAAAAAAGAAAAAAAGAAAGAAGAAAAAGAAAAGAAAAAGACAGAGTCTGAAGCCGGGGAGATTGGTAAAGTTATTTATCCTTTTGTAGCCTACGGAGGTGAAACAAGACCTGAATATCTGGATGTTCTCATTAAAAATGCAACAGTTTGGACATTGGAAGAAGAGGGTATTCTTGAAAATACCGATGTGCTTGTAAAGAATGGTAAGATTGCTCAAATTGGTAAAAATATTAAAGCCGGCGGAGTAACTGAAATAGATGGATCAGGAATGCACCTTTCTCCCGGAATCATTGATGAGCACTCACATATTGGTTTAAATGGAACCAACGAAGCTACGCATGCTGTAACTTCTGAGGTGAGAATGAGGGACGTATTGAATCCTGAAGATGTAAGTTTTTATCGTCAGCTTTCAGGTGGAGTAACATGTGCGCAGTTATTGCATGGCTCGGCCAATCCAATTGGCGGTCAGTCGGTAATTGTAAAATTCCGCTGGGGAGCACCAGCTGAAGAAATGGTGGTTATAGATCAGGTTGGATTTCTGAAACATGCCTTGGGCGAAAATGTAAAACAGTCGCGCTATCCTTCATTTATTGCCAATCGTTTTCCGCAATCCAGAATGGGTGTTGAGCAGTCAATCAGGGATGCTTATTTACGTGCTGCGGAATACAAAGAAAAACTGGAAACCGGTGAACCCGTTCGTAAGGACTTACAGCTGGATGCCATTGTTGATGTGTTAAATAAAAAAAGCTTTATGGGTATTCATACCTATGTTCAGAGTGAAACCAATATGATTATAAAACTTGCTCAGGAATTTGGAGTAAAACCTCACACTTTAATTCATAATACCGAAGGTTACAAAGTTGCCAACCAGATGAAGGAATCGGGTGCGGCAGGAAGTTTGTTCGCTGATTGGTGGGCGTTTAAATTTGAAGTATATGATGCTATTCCTTATAATGCCGCTATTCTTGCAAAACACGATGTACTTTCATGTATTCATTCAGATAATGCAGAATTGGCCCGTCGTTTAAATCAGGAAGCAGCCAAAGCAATTAAGTATGGCGGACTTTCAGAGGAAGAGGCTCTGAAACTGGTTACTCTGAATCCAGCAAAAATTCTTCACCTGGATGACCGGATGGGAAGTATAAAAGTTGGAAAGGATGCAGATTTGGTGTTATGGACAGACCATCCTCTTTCAATTTATGCAAAAGCCTCAAAAACTTTTGTTGATGGGGTAATTTATTACGATATGGAAAAGGATGTAGAAAAATTTAAGGAGATTCAACAGGAAAGGTCACGGATCATCAATAAAATCCTTGCAGAGGGTGGAAGTAAAAAGTCGGGCTCATCTCCATCAAAGGCTTCGGTAAGAGTAAATGATCAATTTGTTTACGATGATGAAAGCGCGTGCGATTATACAGAAGAATAAACTTAAAACGACTAAAAATGAAGAATTTTTTTCAATATAGTAGCATTATAATTTTACTTTTTATTGCATCAGAAATTATAGCACAAGTACCATCTCCTTCAAAAAAACAGGAGAAAGGTATATTGTTAATTGGTGGAACTGCACACCTTGGAACAGATGAGGTTGTTGAAAACTCGGCTATTGCATTTGAAAATGGAAAGATTGTTTTTGTTGGAAGACAGTCTGATATAAGTTTAAAATATTCAGATTTTGAGAAAGTAGATGTAAGCGGGAAACAGGTATATCCCGGTTTGATTTTATTGGCG
>Ga0272443_10003037_pt1 | contig 20362 bp, 9 predicted proteins | sample SSMAcet12_FD_193581 | JGI IMG/M metagenome (GOLD analysis project Ga0272443, IMG submission 193581) | Marine sediment archaeal communities from Little Sippewissett salt marsh, Falmouth, MA, United States - SSM-Acet-12 | ecosystem: Environmental > Aquatic > Marine > Wetlands > Sediment ... | reverse complement strand
TTTCGCCTCGACGCGCGCGCACGCGGCGACGTCCTCGGGCCGGTCGGAGGCCGGCTCGTACAGGCCCAGGTTGAGCGCGATGCTCGTGCGCGCTTCGGGACGGACGGCCTTGATCGCCTTCGCGCCGAGTCCGTGCGCGCGCATCGCGTTGTGCGCCGCGCCGATTCCCGCGCGCCGGTCCGCGCGGCCGGGCGCGGAGTTCCCCTGGACGTGCCCGCCCCAGATGAAGCTCGCCGGCTCGTTGAGCGTGAGCCAGTCGGTGACCCGGTCGCCGAGCCGCTCGGCGACGAGGCCGGCGTACTCGGCGAACCAGTTTGCCATGTCACGATGGGTCCACCCGCCGCGGTCCTCGAGCGCCTGCGGGTGGTCCCAGTGGTAAAGCGTCGGAAGCGGGCGGATGCCTTTCCCGAGGAGCGCGTCCACGAGATGACTGTAAAACGCGACGCCCTTCTCGTTCACGCGGCCGGTGCCCTCGGGCAGCACGCGCGGCCAGCTGATCGAAAACCGGTAGGCCTTGAGGCCAAGCCCGGCCATGAGCGCGACGTCCTCGCGCCACTTGTGGTAGTGGTCGCAGGCGACGTCGCCGGTCTCGCCGCCATGAATTTTTCCGGGCGTGTGGCTGAACCGGTCCCAGCACGACTCGCCCTTGCCGTCCTCGTCCCACGCGCCTTCTATCTGATAGGACGCGGTGGCCGCGCCCCAGAGGAACCTTTCAGGAAAGGCGAGCTTCGTCATGATGTCTCCAGTCCGTTCGCGGCGATGATCTCCGCGTAGGCGCGGCCGCTCGACTTCACGATGCGCCGCTGCGTCTCGTAGTCGGTGTACACGAAGCCGAACCGCTTCGAGAAGCCGTGCCCCCACTCGAAGTTGTCCATGAAGCTCCAGATGCAGTAGCCTTCGAGCGGGACGCCGTCGGCGATCGCGCGGTGCGCAGCCTCGAAGTGGGACTTGTAGTACGCGGCGCGGCGCGGGTCGTCCACCGCGCCGTCGGGGCCGGGCGCGTCGGCGAAGGCGCAGCCGTTCTCGGTGACGAGGAGCGCCCCCGGCGCGTAGTCGCGCTTGAGCCGCACGAGCAGATTATAAAGCCCGTCGGGATAGACCTCCCAGCCCATCTCGGTGTGCTCGCCCGCCTGCGGGACGCCCCTCGCGCGGATGAGCCCGCCGGCGTCGGGCGCATCCGCCAGCACCGCGCGCGTGTAGTAGTTCACGCCCACAAAGTCGAGGCCCGTGTGGATGGCCTCCATGTCGCCGGACTTGATTGGCGGGCTGAAGCCGCCCGACTTATAGAGCTCGACCATGTCCCCGGGGTAGCCGCCTCTGAGTACCGGGTCGAGGTACCAGCGGTTGCACTCGCCGTCGCGGCGACGCGCGGCGGCGGCGTCCTCGGGCGAGTCGGAGGCCGGCTCGCAAACCTGCAGGCTGAAGGCGAGGCCCACGCGCGCGGAGGGGCTCGCCGCCTTCAGCGCGCGATGGCCCTCGCCGTGCGCGCGCAGGAGGTTGTGCCCGACCGCGAGGCGCACGTCGCGCCCGGCGCGCTCGCCCGGCGCGTGCGAGCCGCCCGCGTAGCCGCAGCTCACGGAGACGTGCGGCTCGTTGAGCGTCATCCAGTCGGCGACCCGGTCGCCGAGCTTCGCGGCGACGACGCCCGCGTACTCGCCGAAGGCCGCGGCCGTGTCGCGGCCCTCCCACCCGCCGTATTTGTCCTGCAGCGCCGCGGGCAGGTCCCAATGATAAAGGGTCGGAAGCGGGCGGATGCCGTTCTCCAAGAGCGCGTCCACGAGCGCGCTGTAGAAATCGAGCCCCCGCGGCTCGACGCGCCCCGTGCCCTCGGGCAGCACGCGCGGCCAGCTGATCGAAAACCGATAGGCCTTGAGGCCAATCTCCGCCATGAGCGCGACGTCCTCGCGCCACTTGTGGTAGTGGTCGCAGGCCGTGTCGCCGACTTGGCCCTGAAAAATCTTGCCCGGCGTGTGGCTGAAGCGGTCCCAGATTGACTCACCCTTGCCGTCCTCGCGCCACGCGCCTTCGATTTGATAGGCGGCCGTGGCCGCGCCCCACAGGAACCCGTCCGGAAAACCGAGCATGTTGCCCCCTTCGCGATGTGCCCGCGGGCATTCTAACCCGGCCCGGGTGGGCGTCAACCGTGCTTGAAACCCGCGCGCCGCGGCGTTCTAATCCCCCCATGATCGACACCTATGAATTCGGCCGGATCGTCATCGGCGGCCAGGAGTACCGCGCCGACGTCGTCGTCTATCCCGACCGCGTGGACGCGTCGTGGTGGCGGGCCGAGGGGCACAGCCTGTGCATGGCCGACCTCGCCGGCGCGCTCGCGGCGGAGCCCGAGGTGCTCGTCGTCGGCCGGGGGGCGAACGGCCTCATGCGCGTGCCGGAGGAGGTCCGGCAAGCCGTCGAAGCGCGCGGCATTGAGATCATGGCCGCGTCCACGGCCGAGGCGGTCGAGCGATACAACGCGCTCGCGGGAGCCAAACGCGTCGTGGCCGCGCTGCACCTGACCTGCTAGGCGCCGCACCCGCCCTCGGCGAACCGCACGCGAGCGCTTCCGCGGCCCACCTTCGCCCACCTTCGCCGCTCGCTTGAGAATAGTCCCGCAAAGTTCCTGCGGGCACGCTACCTTGCAGTGCAAGGTAGCGTGTGGGACTTCGGGCTGTCCTTTAAGAGGGTCGTCCGGGCCGCAGCCGGCCCGAGTCGCAGCCGGGCGGAGTCGCAGCCGGGCCGGAACCGGCCGGAGCCTCCGGTGAAACCAAGCGGGCCGTGGCCGCGCTGCACCTGACCTGCTAGGCGCCGCACCCGCCCTCGGCGAATCGGCGCGGGTGCTTCCGCGCTCCGCCCGTCCCTTGCCGCCCGTCTCCGCTTCCGGCCGCCCCGCCTTCTCGCCCCGAAGCAATTCCGAAGTCGCTCCCGAAACCACGCTACCTTGCAGTGCAAGGTAGCGTGTGGGACTCCGGGCTGTCCTTTAAGAGGGTCGTCCGGGCCGCAGCCGGCCCGGGACGCAGCCGGGCGGAGTCGCAGCCGCGCCGAGCCGGCCGGAGCCTCAGGTGAAACCAAGCGGGCCGTGGCCGCGCTGCATCTGACCTGTTAGAAGCTCCGGACGCGGCCGGGCCGGGGCCGACCGGGCCGGGGGAGAATGGCCTTGACACGGCCGCACGGGGGTGCTATACGCACTCTCTGAATACGGCCCAAATTCCGGAGGTCACGCCATGAAGAAGCTCCTTCCGCTCCTCTTCGTTCTGGCCGCGGTCGGCTGCGGCTCGGGCGCCGCCGTGAGCGCCCCGGGCGCCCCGGGCGGCGAAGACACGCCCGTCCTGGCCCTGCGCGTCACCACCGACGTCGGCGAGGCCCGGCACAAGGAGGAGAGCCTCCTCACCGACGTGGAGAGCGAGTGGAGCGCGACCTTCGTGCGCCCGCGCGTCGCGATCGATTACCGCCGGCCTGACGGCCTCGAGGTCACCGCCGAGCTCCTCGCCTTCATGACCCCCAAGAACGAGGAGACCTGGAAGGACGGCGGCGTGGTCGTCGGCGAGAACGACCTCCAGCTCGAGGGGTACGAGGGCCGCGCGCTCGCCGGGTGGGGCGTGTGGATCGAGGAGGTGGGCCGGTTCTCGATCCTCCTCGGCGGGTCGATGCGCAGCGTGGAGCTCGAGCGCGAGGTCGGCGGCGCGGTCGCCGACTCGGAGTTCGACCTGCCCATCGCCGAGGTCGAGGCGAGGGTGTCGCTGCCGATCCGCTCGGCCGAGTCGGAGCTCACCGGCTCCTTCGACCTCAGCATCGTCGGCGGGTGGGTCGTCGAGCCCGAGGCCGAGGTGCCCGGCGCCGGGGACATCGAGGGGGACGACGGCTACCTCTTCCGCACGCGCGTGGGCTTCACGATCAACCCCCACCCGCAGCTGAGCTTCTTCCTCGGCGGCTTCTACGAGCGCCTCGAGCTCGAGGGCGGCGTCGAGGGCGCGGCCGAGTGGCCGGACAGCACGACCAACGTCGCCGGCGCCGAGGTCGGGGCGATCTGGCGCTACTAGCGCCGCGCTAGAGTGCAGGCGCGCGGTCGCGCGCGCTTTCTCTCGGCTGCGATTCACCACTTTGTGATATTGCGCCTCGCGGTGGGCGACGCGGAGTTTTTTCTGACGTACTAGGCGCGTCAGGGTGCGGGCGGCGCAGACTCGATCTGCGCCTTCAATTCCTTGCGGATTCCGTGGAGCCACCGCCTCTCCAGGGGCGCGGTTCTGCCGGGAGGCTTCTTGAAGCCATGCCGCGCAGAGACCGCATCCACGTCCCGCGCGAGCCGGTCCCGATGGCGCTCGCCGTAGAGTTCCCGGATACGCCCCGCGAGGTGTTTCTCTGAATTGCCTTCACCGTAGCCTGTTTCGCCGGCCTCCACCTGCCTCCACAAATCCGCGAAAACCGCGTCCGGGTCGTCGTACCGGAGACGAAGCTCCAGCATCTTGAACATCTTCCAACTCTGGGAGGTCGCGATACCGGTGCCGCACGGTGCGCGGACCACCCATCGAGAGAGGATCATCACGGATGACCTATACTTCCCTCGTTTCTCGTAGAGCGCGGCGAGCCGCTTGAGCGCGGCCTGTTGCCCGAAGCCCCACTCGTCGGTCTTGATGGGGTGCTCGGAGGCCTCCTTCAGCAGGGCCATCGCCTTGTCGGGGTCCTTCGCCTCGCGCAACTGTGCGAGGGCGATGAGAACCCAGGGCAGCGCGGGGTGTCCGGCGTACACCCGGCGCATCCTCCCGAGTTCGGCCAGGACCGTCTCTCGCTCTTTCGCCTCGACATCCCGGATGAGGTCGAAGACCGACCCGCTTACCTCCCGCGCTTCGTCCCATCGTTTCTGGAGCTCCGCATGGGATTTCTCGATCATACTTGCGCCCGAAGCATCGGTCACCGTCACGAAGATGCGCCTGTACATCTGCCCGTTCCACCAGGGGCCGCCTGGAATGCGGGCGCACATCAAGTACTTCTCGCCGGCGGCCGAAGCGACGATCACGGTCAGCCGGTACTTGCCGGGCTCGGCCGGCGTCACGACGTCGAAAGTCATGGCGGTCTTTCCGGAGTAGTCGATGCGGTCCCTGGCGCTGGGAGGGAGGTAATAGGTCAAGTGGGACTGGCTCAACGGTTTCTCCATGGGCTCAAACATAAAGGATATGGCCGCGCTCAGCAGCTTGGGGTCGCGCCTTCCGGCCGTGAAATAGAGTTCAGGCCGAGCGACGGACGAAGGGGACAATACCTTCGTCAGCTTGAGATCGAAGAAGGGCTCCTTGGTCGGGAGACTGCTGCTCGGAAAAGGCGGAGCGGCATCCAGGCCCACATCAAACCCGTCGCTCCGGCCCTTGAGATACACGCCGACGAGCGCGCCAAGCGCGAACACACCCAGGATCGTTGCGATCACCTTCTTCTTCATATACATCTCCTCCCCGGCTTATCGTTGGACGCCGCCGGGCGGGAGCGGTTTCGCGGTATTTCGAGAATCGGGATTCGAGCAGGAGGGGCGGCTGGGGGAGAGGCGGCGCGCTACTTCTTCCGCCCCGCGACCGCGGCCTTGAGCCTCACGGCCACGGCGCGGGCGAGGGCGTCGGGCTTCTCGCGGAAGGACATCTCGTAGACGTACTTCGCGCAGGCCTGGCCGCACATGACGTTCACGCCCCGGTCCTGCCCGCGGCGGAAGTCGGTGCGCACGCCCACGACCGGCACGCCCTTCGCGCAGGCGTAGCCCACCTCGAAGGCGGTGCCGCTGTCCGCGTCCGCGCCGTCGAGGACGGCGACCACGGCATCGGCCTTTTCGATCGCGGCGAGGCAGCGCTTGAAAAGATGCGGGTAGGTCTCGCGCGCGTTGAAGCGCTTCTTCTCGCGGAAGTCCTGCGGGAGGACGACGCGGCTTTTTTCACCGAGTTCTTGGCCGAGTTCTTTTTCGAGAAGCTCCGCGAGCCGCCGGTTCCAGAGCCGCTCGGGCTGGCTGAAGATGGGGCTGGCGAGGTAGACGATCATAAATTACGCGACCGCGAGCTCCTCGACGGCCTCGATCTTGACGGCGATCTTGCGCGAGACGCCCGACTCCTGCATCGTGACGCCGTAGATCGCGTCGGCGAGCGACATCGTGCGCTTGTTGTGCGTAATCAGAAGGAACTGCGACCGCTCGATGAACTCCTTGACGACGAGCATGAAGCGGTCCACGTTCGCCTCGTCGAGCGGCGCATCGACCTCGTCGAGGAGGCAGAAGGGGCTCGGCTTCGCCTTGAAAACCGCAAAAAGGAGCGAGATCGTCGTCAGCACCTTCTCGCCCCCGCTGAGCAGCGAGAGCGTGCGCAGCTGCTTGCCCGGCGGGCGCGCGACGATCTCGATGCCCGCCTCGAGCACGTCCTCGCCCTCGGCGAGGCGCACCTCGGCCCGCCCGCCGCCGAAGAGCTTGCGGAACATCGCGGTGAACTCGGTCGCCACCGCCTCGAAGGTGGCGAGGAACCGCTCGCGCGAGATTCTGTTGATCATGCGGATCGCCTCGCGCAGCTTGTCGCGCGCGCGCTCGAGGTCCGCGCGCTGGGTCGTGAGCGTCGCGCGGCGCTCCTTGAGCGCCTCCTCGTCCTGGATCGCGGCGAGGTTCACGCTGCCGAGCGAGCGCAGCTTGCGGTCGATGTCCTCGATCTCGGCGCGCAGTGCCTCGAGGTCCTGGACCTCGGGCGCGCCCGCGGCCGCCTCGGCCAGCGAGGCGCCGGCCTCCTCGCCCGCGCGCACCTCGAGCGCCTCGAGCCGCAGCGCGATCTCCTGCCGCTTCATCTCGATCTCGCTCTTCTCGCGCTCGGCCGCGCGGACGCGGTCGCGCAGCTCGCGGCTCTTCGTGCGCGCTTCCTCAAGCGAGGCGCGGACGGCCTCGCGCGCGCCGGCCAGGCGCCGCGCCTCGGCCTCGAGCTCGGCCTCGCCGCGCACGGCCTCGTCGACCCGCTCGCGCAGCGACGCGACGCGCACGCGGCTCTCGCCCGCGCGGCGGCGCGCGTCGGCGGCGCGGCGCGCGTGGAGCTCGGTCGCACTCGCGCGCTCGGCGATGAGGGTCGCGAGGCGCGACTCGGACTCGGTCATGCGCGCGTGGTCTTCGCGCAGGCGCGCGCTCTCCGCGCGCAGGCGCGAGCACTCGGTCGTGATCTCGGAGATCTCGCCGCGGAGCGCCGCGAGCCGGCCCTCGCGCGCGGCGACCTCGCCGCCGAGGCCCTCCTCGTCGACGGCGAGCTCCTTGCAGCGCGCGCGCTCGGCCTCGAGGCGCCCGGCCGCGGCGGACGCGTCGCGCTCGGCGTGCTCGAGCTCGCTCACGGCGAGCGCGCGCTCCTCGGCGACGCGCGCGCCCTCGCGCTCCAGCGCGTCGCGCACCTCGCCGAGGCGGACGGTCTCGGCCGTGAGAGCGGTGTACTCGGCGACGAGGCGCTCGGCCTCCTCGCGGGCGCGGGCGCGCCCCCCCTCGGAGGCGACCCGCTCGCGCCCGAGCGAGGCGAGCTCGATCTCGAGCGTGCCGAGCGAGCCGCGCAGGCGCTCGATCTCGCCCTTCCGGCCGATGAGCCCGGGCATGGGCCGCCGGTAGCGGCCGCCGGTCATCGCGCCGCCGGGGAAGAGGAGCTCCCCCTCGAGCGTCACGATGCGCGCCGCGCTCGCCGAGCCGCGCGAGACGCGGATCGCCGTCGCGAGCGAGTCGACCACGAGCACCGTCGCGAGTAGGTGCTCGAGGACGGGGCGGTTCTCCTCGTCGAAGCTCACCAGGTCCACCGCGCGCCCCACGACGCCCTCCTCGAGGAGGGCCTCGGGCCGGATCCACCCGGTCGGGCGCATGCGGTCGGCCGGGAGGAAGGTCACGCGGCCGAGCGACTCGCGCTTCAACAGCTCGATCGCGTCGCGCGTGTCGCGCGTGGTCGCGGCGACCACGTTCTGCGCGCGCGCGCCGAGCGCGTTCTCGATCGCGACCTCGTAGCGCTCGTCCACCTGCACGAGGTCGGCGACGATGCCGCGCAGTCCCGCCAGCTCCGGGTGCCCCGCGCGCATCCGCGAGAGGAGGCCCTTCACGCCGACCGAGAGCCCCTCCATCCGCTGCTCGAGGTCCTCGAGCAGGTCCAGCCGCGAGCGCGAGCGCTCGCGCTCGGCGCGCAGCCGGCCCGCGCGCTCGTCGAGCGCGGCGATCTCGCCGGCGGCCGCGTTCTCCTCCTCGCGCGCGAGGCGCACGGCGTCGCCCACCTCGCGGCCCCGCGCCTCGCTCTCGGCGAGGCGGATCGTCGCCGACTCGCTCTCGGCGGCGACCTCGCCCGCGCGCGACGCGAGCACCCCGAGCCGCTCGCGCACGCGCTCGACGCGGGAGCGGATCGCATCGGCCTCGGCCGCGATACGCGCGACCTGGCTCTCGAGCCCGGCGCGCCGGCGCAACAGGTCGATCGCCCGCGTGCGCATCTCCTCGATCTCGCCCGCGAGCGCACGCGCCTCCTCGCGCGCGCGGACGAGGGCCGACTCCCTCCCCGCGAGCACGCCGTCCGCCGCCTCGATGCGGCGGGCGAGCTCCGCGGCCGCCTCGAGCGCGGTCGCGCGCTCGGTCTCGGACGCCTCGGCGCGGCGGCGGTCCTCGGCGGCCTCGGCCTCGGCGCTCTCGGCCTCGGCGTCGAGGGCGCGGGCCATCTCCTCGGCGGCGGCGATCTCGCCCTCGAGCCGGACGAGCTCCTGGCGGGCGCCGGCGCGGCGGCGCTCGGCGTCGCCGCACTCGCGCTCGGCTGCGACCGCATACGTCTCGGCCTCGAGGATCTCGCTCTCGACGCGCTCGAGCGCGGCGCCGAGCGAGGCGGCCGTCTCGGCGGCGCGCGCGAGCTCCTCGCCGACCTCGGCGCGGCGCGCGGCCAGCTCGCGCCAGTCCGCGATGAAGAGCGCCACGCGCTTCGTGCGGAGCTCGCCGTCAAGGCGCTGGTAGCGCCGGGCCTTCGCGGCCTGCCGCTGGATGCTGCGGAGCTGCCGCTCGACCTCGGCGACGACGTCCGCGACGCGCAGGAGGTTCGCGTCCACGCGATCGAGGCGCCGGAGCGCGGTGAGCTTGCGCGCCTTGTACTTGCTGATGCCCGCCGCGTCCTCGAAGAGCGCGCGCCGCTCCTTCGCGTTCGCCTGAAGGAGCGCGTCGACCCGGCCCTGCTCGATGATCGAGTACGCGCCCGCGCCGACGCCCGTGTCCATAAACATCTCGCGGACGTCGCGCAGGCGGCAGGGCCGCTTGTTGATGGAGTACTCGCTCTCGCCCGTGCGGTAGAGGCGCCGGCCGACCACGACCTCCTCGAAGTCCACCGGAAGGATGCGCCCCGCGTTGTCGAAGTGGAGGAAGACCTCGGCGTAGCCGAGCGGCCGGCGCGAAGCGGTGCCGTTGAAGATGACGTCGGTCATCTCCGAGCCGCGGAGGCTCTTGGCGCTCTGCTCCCCGAGCACCCACCGGATCGCGTCGACCACGTTGCTCTTGCCGCAGCCGTTGGGGCCGACGAGCGCGGTGACGCCCTTCTCGAAGTCGAAGGACGTCCGGTCCGCGAAGGACTTGAAGCCGTAGCACTCAAGCCGCTTCAGGAACATGCGCTCACCCCGAACGAAAGCGAGAGGACAGACACGCCCACGCCAGCCGCGGGCGCACTCCCCCCTCTCGTAAGTATCGACCACACAGCATGTTAACCTTTAACACAACCCCGTCGTGCCCGCCAGCCCTTTTTCCCCGGAGGGGGGGCCTACGTCCGATAACATTCAGCCGCAAAAGGGGTTATATCACCCCGGAAGAGACCCTTCCGGCCCGGAAATAGTGCGGATTTTCGCGGATCGAGCCCCGTGCGGCCCCTCCCGCCGCGGCGTACCAGGGCTGAAGGGGAGGGCGGCTGCCGTGCGAGGGGGGGCGGGGGAGCGCTCCCGGAGGGGGGCGGTTATGCTTTCCAAGGAAGACCCGGGCGTTGCCTCGGACCCGTCGCGGTCGCGTTCCGGATACCGAGGGCGAAGCAACCGCGTGGCGGCCCGGCGGCGGCGCGCTACTCCTCCACGACGAGCGGCAGGTGCGCGGTCGCGCTCCAGCGGCCGGCGTTCGAGCGCGCGCGCACGTGGAACCAGTACCGGCCGGGCGCGAGGTCCCCGTACTGCGCGCGCATCGCGGTCGCGCCCGCCTCCGCCGGCACGGTGTCCGGCTCGCGGTCGAGCGCCACCGCGTAGCCGGCCACGCCCGAGGGCAGGGGCGGCGCGTCCCAAAGGAAGGCGGCGCCGCGCGCGCGCGGGTTCGAGAGGCAGAGGTTGTCGATCTCGAGCCCCCGCGCGCTCTCGACCGAGAGCTGGAGGTTCCCGACCCGCAGCGGCCTCTTCGCGCCGAACCGCTCGCGCAGGCGCTTCTCGGCGACGCGCAGGTCCAGGCGCAGGTGGTGCCACGCCCCGTCGCGCGCGAGCGGCTCGACCGTCGCGACGCAGTCCGGATTGCCGGCCTTGGTCTTGCCGAAGCCGACGATCGCGTTCTCCCCGGCGACGACGAAGCGGACCTCGGTCGGCGAGGCGTGCTTCACGCGGTAATCGAACTCGAGCACCGGGTATCGCGTGAGATCGAACGGACCCGGCAGGATCTCGACATGGCCCGCACCCCCGTCGTTCGAGGAGCGCGGGGCGAGGCGCACGGCGCCGGCCGAGCGCCAGCCGTCGGGCACGCGCCAGACGAGGCCCCGCCGCCACTCGCGCGCCGGGAAGGTGTCCCTCTCGAAATCGGAAAAGACGACGCAGTCGTCCGGCACGCAGGTGACGCGCGGCGCGCGGGGCGTCTCGGCCCTGCCGGCCCCCTCGGCCGCGTGGGCGAAGCTCCAGGTCCACTCGACCGGCTTCGCGCGGTTTCCCGCGCGGTCGACCGCCTCGAGGCGGCAGCGCACGGGCGCGCCGTCGGGTGCGAAGGGGCGCCCGTCCGACCGCGCGAGATCCAGGAGGAGATCGCCGGTCGCGGGCCGGTACTGCATCTGGCGGTCGGGCGCGGTGAAGACGCGGCCGTTCACGGTGAGCACGACGTCGTGACCCGAGATGCCCGCGCCCGCGTCGGTGACGCGGCACCGGATCGCGTCCGGGCACGCCTTCGCACCGGGGCGCGGCGAGACGACCTCGAGCGCGGGCGGCGCGACATCTTCAAACGCGCGGACCTCGATGCGGTGATGCGCGCTCGCGCCCCAGTTGCCGGCACGGTCCTTCATGCGCACATGGAAGTACCAGACGCCAGGCGCGAGGTTTTCGTAGGTCTTCTCGAGGGCGAGGCCCTCACCCTCCTCGTCGGGCACGGTGCGCGCCTCCCGGTCGAGGAGGTAGCTCGCGTCGGCGAGGCCCGAGGGGTCGCGCCCGCGCCATGCGAAGCGCACGCGACGCGCAGCCAGGCACGGCCAGAGGCGCACGCGCGCGAGGTCGAAGCGCCCGCGCGTGCCGTTCGACGAGGGGCCGAGGTCAGCGAAGGTCACGCGCCGGACGATCGCGCCCGCGCCGGGCGCGCGCAGTACCTGATTGAGGTCCACGCGGACCGTGCGCCACGCGCGGTCCGCGGCGGCGTTCGCCTCGGGGAGCGTCGTCTCCCGGCGGCCGCCCGCGCCGTCGGTGAGGTGGAGCTCGTAGCTGCGGCGCGAGGTGTGAAGCTGCAGGTTCACGTGCGTCTCGGGCCAGACGCGGACGTCGAAGCTCATCGCACTGTAGCGGCGCGTGTCGAAGGGGAGCTCGCGCATCAGGACGCCCGCGGTCCCGCCGGTGCGCGCGTTCTCGCAGCGCAGGAACGCGCGAGTCCCCTCGCACCCCACCGAGAGCCGCGCCCCGTCCTCGCCGCCGAAGGCGCGCCACGGGGCGGGCGCATCGAGTGAGTTGGCAAAGTCCTCGGCGGCGAGGGGCGCGGGCGCGACGACCTCGACGGCCGGCCCCTCCTGGTCGAGCGCCGGGTCGAAGCGGGGCGCGAATTTCGTTCTTCGTGACGATCGTCCCGCCAGGTCGCGCCCGGAGAGCTCGATCGGCACGTCGCCCTTCTTGAAGGCGAGGGCCGTCGCGCGCGCGTCGAAGACGAGGACGCCGCGCCACGCGTCGTACCGCAGCGCGCGGCCGTCCACATGAAAGTTCCTCCCGCCGACCGCGACGCGCACGCTGCGCGGGTCGAGGCCGGATTCGTCGCGGACGGCGATCTCGACCGGCCCGCCGCCGAAGGTCTTTCTGTCGCACTCGAAGCGAGGGCGCGTGCTGTCGCGCACGAGCGAGGGGATCTCGACGTCCGCCTTCGCGCCGCCCACGCCGCCGAGGAGGAGGTTGTCGATCTCGACGCGCGCGAGGGCGCCGTTGCCGCCGAAGCCGGCCTGGAGCGTGCGGCTGCGCTCGTAGTTGCCGATCACGACGTCGTCGACGAGGAGCTTCCCGGCGCCCGGCCGCGCCGCGGCGAGCAGCCCAAGAATCGGCACCTCGGCGCGGCGCCACGCGCCGTCGGCCTTGAAATCCGGCAGCCGGCCGAGGGACCGGACGCGATACGGCCCGCCCTCCTCGTCCTCGCGGCCGGAGAGCGCGACGCGCCAGCGCTCGCCCCCGGAGAGGAAGTAAAGGTTCACCTTCGCCTCCGGCGCGCAGCGGTAGTCGAAGGCGAGGCGGGGAAGTTCGGTCGCATCAAAAGACGCGTCGATCAACGACGCCGCGAACGAGCCGCCGCACGACTCGTTCACGAGGCGCACGCAAAGGTCCGGAAGGAGCGAGACGTGCTTACGGTCGGGTGTCCACATGCTCTCGCCCGGCTCCCGCACGGCAAGCTCGACGCGTGCGCCCTGGTTCCCGTCGAGAGAGCGCACGGGGGCGGTGCCGGACTCAAAAGCGTAAAAGCGCAGCGGGTGGGTCTTTGACTTGATGGGCATCAAGCCCAGCATCGGCTCAACTGGAGGACGGGCGTCTTCCAGGAGCGGCGTCGCCGGTTCGAGCGAGAGCGCGTTCACGCGGCAGCGCGCGATCATGAACCGGTTGTGGCCGAGCGACCAGAACGCGACGCCCCCGCCGTCGAGCGGCTCGGGGTCGGCGAAGCGGACGAACTCCTCGCCGTCCACGAGTCCGACGACGAGCGCCCCTCTCCCGGGCGCGGCGCGGCGCTCGAGGCGCAGGTGCGTCCACTTGCGGTGCAGGTTGGCGAGCGTGAAGCGCGAGTTGACGCGCAGGTCCGGGCGCACGAGTCGGGCCGACTGGGCCACGACCTCCCCGCGCCGCAGGAGCTTTGTCGGCCGGTCCGGGCCGCCGCAGATCAGGGTGTAGCCGGTCGCGAGGTCGCGCCCGGTCGCACCCAGCGTGATCGCGAGGTGGATCGGGCTGTCGTAGAAGGGCGCGGGCCGGACCGCCATGCCCGGCGCGGCGAAAATCTCCGCGCACACGTCCCCGCGCGCTCGCGCCTTGAGCCAGAGCGCGCTCACGCGCCCGGGCGCGACGCCGCCGTAGAAGGTGTAGGCCTGATCGCAGGCCCAGCGCGGCCGCACGCGCCACTCGCCCGAGGCGGCGAGGAACGTGGCCGGCTGGCGGCTGAAGGTCGTGTCGAGCCAGCCGTCGAAGTCGAAGGCGATTTCGCGCAGGCGCACGCGTCGCGCGCCGTCTTTGACGCTCGACCGCCGCAGGCCGAGGTGCCCGCGCGCGAGCGCCAGCGTGTCCGGCGCGCGGAACACGACCTCCTCGCCCGCGCGCGCGACGAGCGCGCCGCCGCGCCGCTCGAGCTCCGCCCCCAGCAGCGGGCGCTCCGGCGTGATGGGGCGCACGACCGCGGCGACCTTTTTGTCGCGCTCGAAGAGGCTCCAGACCGCCCGGCCCAGCTCCGCGTTCGCGTCGATCGCGAGGCGGTAGCCCGAGGCGAAGTCCGTCCCGTTGGCGTGGAGGGCGAGCTCGACCCGCCCGGCCTCGAGCGCGTCCTCGCGCCCGTCCCAGACGACGCGCCCGTCGCCGGCGAGCGCCTCGCGCATCCAGACGCCGTTTGCATCAAAACGCCAGAGCCGCTTCGAATCGGCCCACTTCGCGGCCTGCGGGTCGTGCTCGCGGTAGTGGCTCGGAACGACCGTCCGCTCGCGCGCGGAGCGCCGCACGAGGCGCGCGAGCGCGGGCGTCCCCTTCCCCGCGAGATCCGTGGGCGCGAGCGCGTGCGCGAGCACGAGAATGTCGTCGAACTCCGCGGGAGCGGGCGCCTCATCGCCGCCGGGCCGCCCTTCAGGCGTCCGCGACCAGAGCGCGACCTTCCCGCCCGTGAGCTCCGCGTCCGCGTGCGAGAGGGCCTCGACCCCATCGAGGAACGTGACCACGCGCCCGCCCGCGACCACGGCCGTGAGCGCGCACCAGTCACCCGCGCGGACGCGCGCGAGCCGCCGGGCCACGACCTTCTCGCGGCCCCCGCGCACGCGGACGAGTTCGACCGCGCCGGGCGAGCCCGCCGTGGAACCTGCGAGGCGCAGGAGCCAGTAGTCGTCCGCGCCGCGCGCGCAGAACCCGACCCCCTCCTCGCCGCGCCCCTCGACGAGGCGCACGGCCGCGCGCACGAGGTATTCGTCCCAGAAGCTCTCGCCCGCGAGGGCGAGCGCGCCCTCGGCGCCCGCCGCGGTGCGGCACCGGAACGGGCTCATCGAGAGCTCGGGCCGCGCCTCGACCTCGACCGAGAACGAGCCGCGCACCGCGCGCCACACGGCCGCGTGCCTCCCCCCGCGCTTGAAGTCGTCCTCGAGGAGCACGGGATCGGAGCGGTCCACCTTCTGCGGCCTGCCCGGCCTGACCTCGACCGCGCCCTCGCGGCCGAGGCCGAGGAGGCCCCCCGCGCTTCGCGGCGCGGCCGCGTAGAGGACCTGGCGGCCGCCCGCGACGAGGCGGATCGAGTTCGTCCGCCGCTTGAGCTCGAGCGCGACCGCTCCGCCGGGGTCCGGGAGCTTGCCCTCGGCCAGCACGTCGCCGCCGCGCGCGCCGACCGCGACGCGGCCGGTGCTGCTTATGTCGAGGAACCAGCCGCCCTTGTTCCCGCCGCCGCCGCCGGGCGGACCGCCGGGCGGATCGCCGGGTTCGACCTGGAACTCGCAGCGCACGCGCCAGTCTTTTCCCGCCGGCTCGAGCTCGATGGGGAAATCGAAGCACGGCCCCACCCGGCGCGTCGGGTCGAGCGTGACCTTCACGCGATTCTCGCCGCCGCGTGCGCTCGTCGCGAGGAGGGGGAGCGCGAGGGCAAGAACGAGGCGGTGCCTTGCGAGCAAGGGCGCGGTTCCCTTCGGGCCGATGGGGGTTCAATCCCTTCCCGTCAAACAGGTTCCGGCGCGGCGAGTCACCCGCGCGCGTCCATTCCCCAGGTTAGACGCGCGAAGTGCGCGAGGGTTTCGGTTTTTCGGACGCGCCCCGCGCTCAGCCGTTCCAGCGGAGCTCGAGCTCCTCGGGCGGGGCGAAGCGCGGGAAGACCACGGCCCCGGTCGCCGGGGGCGGGCCGGCGGCCTCGGCGCGCACGGGGTAGCGCACGAGGACGGGCGCGCCCGCGGGGGCAAGCGCGCGCCGCACGTAGGCGAGGCCCACCTGCTGCCGGCCCGCGAAGGCGCAGCTCGTCACCGTGCCGAGGGGGGTGCCGTCGGAGCTCGCGAGCTCGGCCGCCGGCCGCACCGGCCGCACGCCCTCGCGCGGCACGCAGAAGCGCACGATCTCGTGCGTCCGCGACTCCTCCCGGCGCAGGTACGCGCCGCGTCCGACGAAGAAGGTCTTGTAGGTCTTTATGAAATTGCCGAAGCCCGCGCCGTGGGGGCTGATCCTCTCCGGCCCCTCGATCTCGTGCCAGAAGAGGGGCAGCCCCGCCTCGGTGCGCAGCGAGTCGCGCGCGCCGAGCCCGCAGGGCGCGAGCCCCAGCGGCGCGCCCTCGGCGAGGAGCTCCTCCCAGAGCGGCCGCGCCCGCTCCGGGTGCACGTAGAGCTCGAAGCCCACCTCCTCGCCCGTGTAGCCCGTGCGCGCGACGCGCACGACGTGGCCGGCCAGGTGCGCGGGCGCGATCCGCCCGCGGTCGAGCTTCTCGATGCGGCGCCGCGACGGCCCGGGCGCGACGCGCCCGAGCACCTCGAGCGCGCGCCGTCCCTGGAGCGCGAGAGAGACGCACGCGCGCGGCCCGGCCTCGTCGGACCTGAGATCGAGGATGCGGCAGTCCGCGTCGAGCCGCGCGGCGGGGTACGCCGGGTCCACGAGCGCGCCGCCCACGGGCGGCCCCTGGCCCGCGAGCGCCTCGAGGTGCGAGCGCGCGTGCTCGGCGTTGCCCGCGTTCACGACCATGTGGAACGCGTCCGAGGCGAGGCGATAGACGATCACGTCGTCCACGGCTGTCCCGTCCGGCGCGAGAAGGTACCCGTACGCGCTCTCGCCCTCGGCGAGCCGCGCCGCGTCGTTCGTGAAGACGAGGTCGAGAAAGCGCTCGGCGCCCGGGCCCTCGAGGAGGAGCCCGCCCATGTGCGCCACGTCGAAGAGGCCGCACGCGCGCCGCACCGCCGCGTGCTCCTCGCCGATGGAGCTGTACCAGAGCGGCATCTCCCAGCCGGCGAACTCGGCCATGCGCGCGCCGAGCGCGGCGTGCGCCTCGGCGAGCGGCGTGCGGCGGACCGGGAGCCGCGACTCGGCCCAGATCCACCGCGCCCGCTCGGCCGACGGCGCGGCCATGACCGCGCGCACGCGCCCGATGCCCGCGAAGTAGGGCTTGGCCGGGTCGAAGAGCGGCGCGTGCCCGTCGAGGAGCGTCTCGACCGGCGTGCCCACCGCCGGCGCGCCCGGTCCGATGGACGCGCCGTGCAGTTTCCCCTTGGCCCCGCCCGAGACCGCGCCGAGCCGCCGCACCGTGAAGGGGCCCTGCACCTTCGCGTCGAGGTCCATCGCCTCGTCGAAGACGAGGTACCCGTCGCTCGCGCTCTCGAGCCAGAGCGCGAGGCGGGGCGCGTCCGCGGGCCCGGCGAGCAGCAGGAGCCGCTCGCGGCCGTGGTCGTCGGCCTCGCGCCGCACGAGCACCGGCGCGGCGAGGAGCGCGCCGTCCGGTCCGAGCATGGCCGCACGCGCGGCCTCGCCCGCCTTGAGCGCGAGCACGTCGCACCCGGCGAGCTCCTGGAGCGCGTAACGCGCCCGCGGGCCCGCGACCTCGAGGACCTCGACGCGGCCGAGCTTCGCGCGCTTCGCCGCCGCACGCGCCTCGGCGAGCGCGGCCGCGTCCGGCTTCGGCACCGCCGGCGCCTTCGCGCCTTCGACGCGCGCGGCGCGACGGGCGATCTTTTCGACCTCGCCGCGCGCCTCGGCCAGCAGGCCGAACGGGAGCTTCCCGCGCCGCGTGGGGTGCACGCGGCCGGCGTACTCGAAGGTGCGGACCTCGCGCAGCACGCGGGCGACGACCCCGGCGATCGCGTCCATGTCGCCCTCGCCGAGCCCGCGCTGCGTGACCCAGGTCGTGCCGAAGCGGAGCCCGGAGGGATGCACCGCGTTCTCGTCGCCGAGGATCGTGTTCTTGTTGCAGACGACGCCCGCGAGGTCCAGCACGCGGCTGGCGATCTCGCCCGAGAGCGGCACGCGCGTCTCGCCGCGGACGCTCTTGAGGTCCACGAGACACAGGTGCGTGTCCGTGCCGCCGTAGGCGAGCGCGAGTCCGCGACGCTCGAACCCCGCGGCGAGCGAGCGCGCGTTCGCCGCGACGCGCTCCATGAGCGCGCGGAACTCGGGGGCGCGCGCGAGGCCGAAGGCCGCGGCCTTGGCCGCGATGACGTGCACGTGCGGCCCGCCCTGCTCGCCGGGAAAGACGGCCGCGTCGAGGCGCTTCGCCTTCTCCGGGTCGGTCGAGAGGAGCACCGCCCCGCGCGGGCCGCAGAGCGTCTTGTGCGTGGTGAAGCTGACGACGTCCGCGAAAGGCAGGGGCGAGGCGTTCGCGCCCGCGGCCACGAGCCCGGCCGTGTGCGCGATGTCCGCGAGCAGGATGCACGGCCGGCCGGACTCCTCGGCGGCGGCGTCCGCGGCCTCGCGGAAGCGCGACCAGTCCACGCTCCACGGATAGGCCGAGTACCCGGCGATGATCATTCGCGGCCGCTCGAAACGCGCCATCCTGATGATGGCGTCGTAGTCGAGCCGGCCGTCCTCGCCGGGCGCATAGCTCGCGATGCGGTGGCGCTTGCCCGAGCGGTTCGCGGGCGAGCCGTGCGTGAGGTGCCCGCCGCCGGAGAGCGTCATGCCCATGACCGTCTCGCCCGGTTCGACGAAGGCCTCGTAGACCGCGTTGTTCGCGGCCGCACCCGAGAGCGGCTGCACGTTGACGAAGATCTCCTCGGCGGGGACATCGTCCGTGGCGAAGAGCGCGGCGCAGCGGAGCTCCGCCTCGGCCTCGACGAGGTCCGCGACCTCGACGCCCTTGTAGTAGCGCCGGTCGCCGTAGCGGCGGTAGTGGGCGAGCTGCCAGGCGTCCTCGCGCGCGAGCTCGCGCGCGTTACGACGAAGGCGCGGGTGCGCGTAGCCCTCGGCGTAGAGGTTCGTCAGCGCGCTCGCCATGGCCTCGCGCACCGCGGGCGGGGCGATCGACTCGGAGGCGATGAAGACGAGCTTCCCATCCTGGCGCGCGGCCTCGCGCGCGAGGAGCGAGTCGAGGCGCGGGTCGAGCGCCGCGAGACTCTCCTTTGGCACGAGGCCCGCCGGCCGGCGGCCGGCGGCCTTCTTGGATTTTTTCCTCGCGGCCGGCTTCTTCGGGGATTTTTTTGCGGATTTTTGGATCGGCTCCTTTGCGGATTTCTTCGTGGATGTTTTCGCCGAACGGGCGGCGGTCTTCTTTTTCTTTCTCTTTTTGGCCACGGCGCCTCCGGTTCCTTTGCGCTACTTGAGCCTGCCCGCGCCGAAGGCCTCAACGAGCGCGACCGCCTCGTCGGCGATGCGCTCCATGTTCTCGGCGGTCGAGGAGCCCAGGTGTGGCGTCAGCACCACGTTCGGCGCCGAGAGGAGCGCGCTCGCCGCGTCCGGCGGCTCGGTCGGGTAGACATCGACGCCCGCGCCGGCGAGCCGGCCCGACTCGAGCGCCCTCACGAGCGCCCTCTCGTCCACGAGCGCGCCGCGCGCGGTGTTGACAAGGAACGCGCCTTTTTTCATGCGCGCGATCGTCTTCGTGCCGATGAGATGCTTCGTGTCCTTGTTGAACGGAAGGTGGAGCGAGAGGAAGTCCGCCGCCGCCAGCACCTTCCCGAGCGGCATGAGTTCGGCGAAGTCGCAGGGGTTCATCGAGCGGCGGCAGGCGACGACGCGCATGCCGAAGGCCTTCGCGCGAAGCGCGACCTCCCTGCCGATGTGCCCCACGCCCACGAGGCCCAGCGTCTTGCCGCAGAGTTCCGTTCCCTTGAGCGCCTTCTTCTCCCAGGCGCCCGCGGCCGTGGACGCGTGCGCGCGCGGCAGGTGCCGCACGAGCGCGAGCATGAGCCCGATCGCGAGCTCCGCGACCGCGATCGCGCTCGCCGCCGGCGTGTTGCGCACGAGGATGCCCTTGAGACGGCAGTAGTCGAGGTCGATGTTGTCCACGCCCACGCCGCCGCGAATGACGAGCTTCAGGTTCGTCGCGCGGTCGATGTACGCGGGATTCACCTTGGTCGCGCTGCGCACGAGCACGACCTCGGCCTTCTCGAGGAAGGCCTCGTCCGCGACCGCGACCTTCCCGAGGCGCGCGAGCCGCTTCTCGAGCCCGGGCCCGAACTTGTCCGCGATGAGGATGTTCATCTCTCGCGTCCCCCCTGCGAACCTCTACAGCAATTCGTCGATCCAGCCCAGGAGCTCCTCGAGATCCTTACTCTGGAGGTCGCCCATGTGCGAGATGCGGAAGGTCTTCTCCTTGAGCGCGCCGTAGCCGTTCGAGATCATGCAGTCGCGCTTCGCCATCAGCTTCTTGTTGAGCCCGTCGATCGAGACCCCGCGCGAGTTCTTCACGCAGGTGAGCGTCTCGGAGCGGTACCCCTCGGGCGCAAAAAGTTCAAAACGGTCGGCCGCCCACGCGCGAACGAGCGAGGCCATCTCGCGGTGGCGCGTCCAGCGCGCCTCGACGCCCTCGGCGAGGATGCGGTCGCACGCGAGGTCGAGCGCGAAGAGGTGCGGCTCGGCCGGGGTGGTCGGGGTCTGGTCCTTGGCCGCGGCCTTGGCGTACTGGAGGAGGTCGAAGTAGTACCCCCGGCCGCCGATGCCCTTCGCGCGCTCGAGCGCGCGGGCCGAGGCCGTGACGACCGCGAGCCCCGGCGGCAGGGCGAAGGCCTTCTGCACGCCCGCGAGGCAGACGTCGATGCCCCAGTCATCCACGCGCAGCTCCATGCCCGTCATGGACGAGACCGCGTCGACGAGGAGGAAGGTGTCGGGGTATTTTTTCACGACC
>Ga0272443_10003035_pt1 | contig 20379 bp, 6 predicted proteins | sample SSMAcet12_FD_193581 | JGI IMG/M metagenome (GOLD analysis project Ga0272443, IMG submission 193581) | Marine sediment archaeal communities from Little Sippewissett salt marsh, Falmouth, MA, United States - SSM-Acet-12 | ecosystem: Environmental > Aquatic > Marine > Wetlands > Sediment ... | reverse complement strand
TATAAAATTATTCCGTTAAAGCGTATTGAAGGAACGATGTTATTGTCTAGTTTTGCAATCCGACGTCGGATTCGAGTCAGCCTTTTCCTTTGCCTTGAGCTGTTATATTAATCATGTTGATATAAATCTGTCGGTTATTAAATCAATCTGATTTCGGATTCAAAGACTCAAGGGTTGGCTCTCGGATTATTATATATCTTGATTTATTTACTTAGTTTGAAGAAGGAGGGATTTCAATGGGCATAGATTACGCAATCTTTTTTTTCCTTCATCGTCAGTGTTATCCTTTTGTTCATAACCTGATATATTCTTCATAACCAGTGTGGATAGTGTTCTCTGGACACCGCACAACAATTTGTTATACGCGAATAACAACTTTATAACAATCTCTTGACTCGCACTTATAATCTTGTTATTATAAATCTACAATTATAAATTAATCAGAATTTAATATTTTTTTGGTAATAAAGCTTGAACAATGCTAATTGGTGTTAACCATGGGCCTTTGGGATTTTCAAACTTTTCAATATTAACGACTTTATAGCTCCCCAAAAACAATACAGAAAATATCAGTAGTTAATTGATTTGTGTTACAAGTACTCATTAATTTCAGGGAAATTGAAAGGTTTGGGTCGTGTTGTTCTCTGATTGTGAAACAAATCAAACTTATATTAAATATATTAAACTGCCAAATTAACAATAATCTGCCAGTCAATAATCAGGCTGGCTATTTTAATTTATTTCTGGTTTTAAAAAACATAGAAAGGAAGGTAACAAGAAATATTTAGAAAATGATTATCCTTTTCTCACCGAAATTAACCTAAGCGCACAGCATTGGTCATTATAAGCCCAATGTGGGAAAGTTTCGGGGGAGTTGAAAAGGGATCTATTTTAAAAACAACCACATATTTCATTTCTTAAAACACTCTTATAAATATGGGCTCGTGTTTTATTTAAGGTTGACAAAATATTCGCGTGGGTCATCAAGAGGTGAAAGAAATAATTTTGTTGAATTCATGTCTTTAGTTTCAAGTTGATTTTGAAAAGGAGTTAACATGTTCCACATTCTCTTTTCACGACATAAAATTTCTGGTAAAAGAATTAATTATTCAATAGTACTACTAATTCTGATTAGTTTAATTACTCTTATTTGTGCAGAATGTACTGAGACTGCGCATGCAAAATCAATTAGTGAAAATTTGAATTCGGTTTCACTTGGATACATTCCCCCAAGGCCAACATTCACTTGTGAAGATACCGTACGGATCATGCCTTTGGGTGATTCGATCACATATGATAATTTCAGTGGTGACCCAAGGCCTTCAAGTGAGCGTACCGGATATCGTTCTCATTTATGGTGGGAACTCGAAGCCAACGGCTATAATGTGGATTTTGTTGGCAACGTGGTAGCTGGTGAAGCGATTGTGCCAGCTTTTGATCCAGACAATGAGGGTCATGGTGGATGGCGAGATGATGAAATAGCTGATCATATTTATGGCTGGCTTGATACAGCACCTGCTGATATCATCCTTCTTCACATTGGAACCAATGGATTAAACTCAAGCCCAGATGATGTAGAGGACATCCTGGATGAAGTAGATCGCTGGGAATCGGATAACAGCCAACATATCACGATGATCGTTGCGAGGATTATCAACCGCGCCAGCTACAGTTCGACCACATCAACATTTAACGACAATGTGGAAGCCATGGCGCTTGATCGGGTCAATAATGCCTCGAATGATGCCTACCCAGATGACATTATCATGGTCGATCTGGAAGATGGGGCCGGAATAGATTATTCAACGGATATGGTGGACAATCTTCATCCCACAGATGGGGGATATGAGAAGATGGCGTTGGGGACAACCGCCTTTCCAGATGAAAACTGGTATGCCAAACTTACCGAATCTGTGGGCGGCAACCCTCCACTGTTGCCCTCTTGTTCAGAGGTGACGTGTCCAGCAGATATGATTGCTTATTGGCGATTGGATGAAACAAGTAGTGGAACCTATGCTGATTCATATGATAGCCACCCCGGGACCTGCAGCGGGAGTGACTGCCCAACACCAGATCCAGGTATCCTCAACGGCGGGCAGCTTTTCTCAAGATTGGATGCAACCAAAATCGACGTTCCTGCACATTCAGATTTTGATTGGGGTGCTGATGACAGTTTCACGATTGAATATTGGATGAGAGGTGTCCCTGGGGAGACATGCTCCGGCAGTGTGACCAGCGATAACGAAGTGATTGTCGGCCGGGATGATGCAAGTTCAAATTTGCATATCTGGACGGGGTGTAAGGCTTACGATTCTGGAGGGGTTGATGGGGGGTACGCAAACTGGCAGCTGCGTGACGTCAACAATAATGGGGTGAGTATTACCGGCACAACGAATATTGCGGACGGCAGTTGGCATCATGTTGTGGCGATACGGGATGCTTCAGCTGATATGAATTACCTGTATGTCGATGGGATCAAAGAAGCAGAAGCGAGCCACGACTACACGGCGGGGTTCGAATCTGCCACAGCGGCTCTTAATCTTGGCTGGCTGAATCTGCCGACGTATTATCATTTCACGGGTGCCGTGGATGAAGTGGCGGTCTATGGTCGGGCGTTAAGCGCGAGTGAGATCACCAGCCATTATAACGGTGGATCGGGGTCACCGTATTGCACGATGGATGCCCAAGCGCCTGTGATCGCTTCCACACCGATCACCACAGCTGAAGTTGGCGCACTCTATAGCTACGATGTTGATGCCAGCGGGTATCCAGTACCATCATTCAGTTTGTCAACATCACCATCGGGGATGTCTATTGACCCCGCTACAGGGGTAATTTCATGGACGCCTGGCTCAACAGGAGATTTTGATGTTACTGTTGCAGCAACAAATTCAGAAGGAATGGATACGCAATCGTTCGAAGTTTTCGTTACCAATCCACCCATATGTCCTGTGGATATGCTTGCTTACTTAAAACTAGATGAACTCAGTGGTTCTACATTTGATGATTATTTTAATGGTCATGATGCCAGTTGTTCGGCTGGTAATTGTCCTTCCTTCGCCACTGGGATATTGAATGGCGCACTGGACTTTAATGGCACGGATCAATGGATCACTATGCCAGACGATAGTGAACTGGACTGGGGGGCAGATTCCAGCTTCTCGATCGAAGTATGGGCAAAACTGACAAACTGTGATTCAAGAAATAAAGTAATGGTCGGCCGTGATAATCGGCCTGGTGGTACACATTGGTGGGTGGGATGTTCCATAAGTACAAAAACCGCACGATTTAACCTTCTAGACACCAACGACAATGGGATAGATGTTAATGGAACTACGCCGATTAATGATGGCGAATGGCATCATATTGTGGCGGTTCGGGATAATAGTAACGATGAGATCCGACTTTATGTTGATGGCGTTTTGGAGGACAGTGCTACTCATGATTATACTGCTGGGTTTGACGCGACAACCACCCTTGGTATTGGTTACATGGCCTACACTGGTACGCCGGATTATTTCTTCGATGGTTTGTTAGATGAAGTTGCACTTTACGGTAGAGTGCTAACACCATCTGAAATAATTCAGCATTACAATGACGGCGATGGTATGCCATATTGTTCTATTTCACTTCAAGCCCCAATTATCACATCCACAGCTACAATAATCACCCAAGTGGGCATCCCCTACAGCTATGATGTTGAAGCGCTTGGGAATCCAATGCCTACTTTCAGCCTGAATATCGCACCTGCAGGGATGACGATTGATGCCAACAGTGGCCTGATCTCATGGCCCTCGCCAACATTGGGAGATCACGATGTCGAAGTCGAGGCAGTGAATAGCGAAGGGTCTGATACACAAGCCTTTGTAATTGCTGTGACCGAAGCACCGCCATTTGTATTACGAATCAACAGCGGTGGACCGACGATCGTTGATGGCGCGGTCACCTGGGAAGGTAGCGCCCCATATGTAAGCGGTGGATCGGACTATACCTTTAGTATCACCAGCGTAGACACCACTACCAATGCTATTACGACCCCAGTACCACCATTTGAGGTTCTCCAAACATGTCGTCACTATGATCACACGTTCGACTTTTCATCTGTCCCCGATGGTAATTACATTGTCAGAATTATCTGGACAGATCAATTTGATCACGACCGAATTATGGAATATCGGATTGAAGGGGAAACAGTGCTAGAAGACTGGAATATCGTTGATGCAGCTGGAGGCACGAATATCGCTGTAGAAAGATTCTTCAATGTTTCGGTCTCCGATGGGAATGGCATGCAGATCGAGGCTTTGAAAGGGGCTGGAAATGATGTCTTTGAAGCGGCAATTGAGATCGTCTCCCTTCAAAGTGAAACACCACCCATTATCACGTCCTCGGCAATAGTTAGCGCTCAGGTTGGCATTCCATATACCTATGATGTGAACGCAAGCGGTCATCCTAGCCCAACCTTCAGCCTGACCACGGCGCCAGTTGGAATGACGATTGACCCTTTATCTGGATTAATTGAATGGACACCGATATCCATTGGAGATTTTGATGTCACAGTTGAAGCGATTAATTCTGAAGGTTCAGATAATCAATCCTTTACGATTCAGGTTAGCTCTGCCCCTGTTTGTCCTTTAGATATGATCTCCTACTGGAAATTGGATGAAACAACAGGCAGTGTTTTCGATGATTATTACAATGGAAATTCAGGTTCTTGTCCGAGTGGTTATTGCCCGACGCCAACCACTGGAAAAGTCTATGGAGCTCAGATTTTCTCTCGGGCTGATCAAACTGCGATCAACGTACCTGCCGATTCTGATTTTGATTGGGGGAAAGACGACTCATTTACAATTGAATATTGGATGAAAGGCATTCCTGGGACAACCTGCTCAGGCAGTTCCACGAATGATAACGAGGTTATTGTCGGACGTGACGATGCGGGTTCAGGGTTGCATATCTGGACTGGATGCAAAGCTTATGATACAGGTGGCGTTGATGGTGGTTACGCTGCCTGGCAATTACGAGATATCAATGGCAATGGAGATTATATCCAGGGAACGACGAATATTGCTGATGGTGAGTGGCACCATATTGTTGTAATTCGGGATAACTCCGAGGATAAGAATTATCTTTACGTTGATGGATACAAGGAAAATGAACTCTCATTTGACTACACAGCAGGATTTTCATCACCAACTGAACCAATAAACATTGGTTGGCTGAACTTAAGTCTTGGTTACTATTTCACGGGCACAATTGATGAGGTCGCCGTATACAGCCGAGTGGTGGAACCATCGGAAATCCTGGACCACTACAACAGTGGATTAGGAAAGTCCTATTGTTCTGTTTCTCCAGAACCTCCCACGATTACTTCTACTCCAATCACTGTTGGTGAAGTTGGCACTTTATATACATATGATGTGGATGCAACTGGTTATCCCGCACCAACTTACTCATTAACTGAATCACCTTCTGGAATGACAATCGACCCAGTGTCAGGTCTACTTGAATGGACACCTTCCTTAGCAACCGATGAAGATGTCACCGTCTTGGCGACAAACAGTGAAGGATCGGATGACCAAATGTTTTCAATTTTGGTCTCTTCACCGCCAATCTGCCCGCTGGATCTTCTTTCATATTGGGAACTGGACGAGACAAGCGGTTCAGTTTTTTCTGATACTGCTGACGGAAATGAGGCTGAATGCTCAGGTGAGAATTGCCCAGATTTTTCAATAGGAAAACTCGAGGGTGGATTAGATTTCAATGGTACATCAGACTTCCTGATCGTACCGGACGATCCTTCACTGGACTGGGGTGCAGAAGACAGCTTCAGCATAGAACTTTGGGCCCAGCCAGACCTCTGCACAACACGCAATAAGGTTATGATAGGTAGGGACGATTACATATCCGGTTCCAATCACCTCCATTGGTGGTTGGGTTGTAAAGCCAGTGGAACACCATCTGAACGGGTTGCTACCTGGAATATGTTGGACAGCACTCACAGCGGGATCTCTCTGGGTGGGTCAACCCGTCTGGACGATGGGAGTTGGCATCACCTGGTAGTAATTCGTGATGAAAGCACAAATTCTAATTATTTATATGTTGATGGTGTGCTTGAAGCATCAGGGACCTACGACTACCTTGCAGATTTCAGCGGAAATACTCCGCTCAATATCGGATATATGGCTTATAACTACACCCCTGATTATTTTTATGATGGGAAATTAGATGAGATTGCCATTTTCGACCGAGCGCTTTCTGCCGCGGAAGTGGCAGAGCATTACAACGCTGGGCTTGGAATGAAACTTTGCAGGGAGAACCTTGAGCCCACAGATTTTTCCCTCTCCAATGATGAAATCTTTGAAAATGAATCAATTGGTTCTATAGTGGGTACATTGAGCACAGTTGACCCGGACCCGGTTGATATGCATATCTATACCCTGGTTACTGGTGCTGGCTCTGACAATAACGGTTCCTTTACTATCATAGATGATCAATTATTAACTGCTGAAGTCTTTGATTATGAAGCAAAGGACAGCTTCACTGTCCGCATACGCAGCACAGATACCGGAGGATTATTTATCGAAAAGTCCTTCATCATCAGTGTTGTTAATGTTAATGAAGAACCAACGGATATTGCACTCTCTAATGACCACATACCTGAGAATCAGCCTGCAGGTGTCCCAATTGGAACTTTCAGCGTTGTTGATCAAGATGTTGGAGATTCTCATACTTGTACATTGGTTGCTGGTGCAGGTTCGGATGACAATGCATCCTTTATTCTTTCAGATGACCAATTGCTTTCTGCTGAGTTTTTCGATTTTGAGAATAAAGATAGTTACACAATTCGAGTAAGCTGTGCAGATTTTGGCGGTCTTTATATTGAAGAAATCTTCACAATTAACATTACCGATGTAAACGAGACCCCAACCGATATTGCACTCTCAAATGATCATATCTCAGAAAAACAACCCGTTGGTACACTGGTCGGTAATTTCTCAAGTCTTGACCCTGACGCGGGTGACACTCACACATATAGCCTTGTCTCTGGCATTGGTGATGCGGATAACGGTTCCTTCAGCATTTCCGGCGACCAGTTATTGACGGGTGAAGTTTTTGATCACGCTGGCAACGACACGTATTCTATCCGAATTCGCAGCATGGATTCCGGTGGATTATTCATTGAAGAAATTTTCACGATAACCATCGTTGATGAGTCTGAACCACCAACCGACATAGACCTTTCAAACAATGAGATTGCAGAGAATGAACCTCTGAATACGATTATTGGGTCTTTTTCAACAACAGATCCGGATATTGGCGATACGTTTACATATACATTAATCTCTGGCGTTGGCGATGATGATAACGTTTCATTCGTAATCAGTGGTAACCAACTCTTAGCAGCAGAAATATTTGACTTTGATGAAAGGGAAACATATTCAATAAGGGTTCGCAGTACTGATTCAGGAGGGTTGTTCGTTGAGGAACAATTCACCATAAATATTTTGGACTTAAAAGATTCTGACTATCAGATATTCATGCCGGCTTTCAGTAATTAAAAAGGAAATCCCAATTCTATGGGAGGTTGAGCACAGACAGCCTCCCATAAACAGAAATTCTTCGTAATTATTTTCCTTTTTATTCATAGAAGAAACCAAAACGAAAGCACGGCTGACTATTTAGCAAAGTTAGAGCAAGTGATTCCTTATGAGGAGGAAGTCATGTCGATTAAAAAAAATCATTTCAGGTCAATTGTGAAAGATCGTAATAAAATCTTTCATTTAGCCGTGTTATTGATCTTTCTGAGCGTACTTGTTGGTGCGCAGCCTATACAGAATGTCCTTGCTGCAGTTAGCTTTGCTTTCCAAGGGAGGTCTCTGCTTGACATTCCCCCAAGGCCAACATTCACCTGTGAAGATACCGTACGGATCATGCCTTTGGGCGATTCGATCACCTATGATAATTACAGCGGAGACTCAAGACCTTCAAGTGAGCGTACCGGATATCGTTCTCATTTATGGTGGGAACTCGAAGCCAATGGATATAATGTGGATTTTGTTGGCAACGTGGTAGCTGGTGAAGCCGTTGTGCCAGCCTTTGATCCCGACAATGAAGGTCATCCAGGTTGGACAGACAGTCAGATAGCTGACAATATATATGGATGGCTGGAGATCACCCCTGCGGATATCATCCTTCTACACATTGGAACCAATGGCTTAGATTCCAGTCCTAATGATGTGGAAGATATCCTCGATGAAGTAGATCGCTGGGAATCGGATAACAGCCAACATATCACGATGATTGTTGCGAGGATTATCAACCGCGCCAGCTACAGTTCGACCACAACAGCATTTAACGACAATGTGGAGGCCATGGCGCTTGATCGGGTCAACAATGCCTCGAATGATGCTTATCCGGACGATATTATCATGGTAGACCTGGAAGACGGTGCTGGGATAGATTATTCAACGGATATGGTAGACACTCTTCATCCAACGGACACCGGTTATCAAAAGATGGCATTGGGGACTCCACCCACCTATACAGAAAGCTGGTACTCAAAGCTTACCGAATCAGTGAACGGCAGCCCTCCACTGTTGCCCCCTTGTTCAGAGATGACTTGTCCCTCGGATATGCTGGCATATCTAAAATTGGATGAGACCAGTGGATCGATCTTCGATGATTTCTTTGACGGTCATGATGCCAGCTGTGAATCCGGACACTGTCCTGGATTCTCCACCGCCGGCCTTCTTAATGGCGCACTTGACTTTAACGGCACCAGCCAATGGATTACCATCCCGGACGATGACGAACTCGATTGGAGTGCAGACTCAAGCTTCTCGATTGAATTATGGGCTAATCTGACGAATTGCGAATCTAGAAACAAAGTGATGATCGGACGTGACAATACAGATGACGGCGGAACCCATTGGTGGCTGGGGTGTAGCATCAGTGGAAATGTGACAAACTTCAATTTACTGGATACAAACCGAAATGGAGTTGCTGTTAGTGGTACAACCCCCATCAACGATGGGAACTGGCATCATATTGTCGCCATTCGGGATAATACGCTTGACGAAAACCGGATCTATATAGATGGCGAATTAGAAGGAACGGCGAGTTGGAACTATACTGCTGGATTTGATGCACCCACGGCACTCGGTATTGGATATATGGCCTATAATCTCATTCCTGACTACTACTACGACGGTCTGCTCGATGAGATTGCCTTATACAACCGAGTGATAACACAATCGGAGATCACTGATCATTACAATGGGGGAACCGGAAAATCATATTGTTCAACTTCTCTTGAATCACCTGTAATCACTTCCACACCTGTTTTGGACGGACAGGTAAGTGCACCATACAGCTATGATGTGGATGCATCTGGAAACCCTGCACCAACTTACAGCTTAACTGATTCCCCAACCGGGATGATAATTGATTCTAGTACCGGTCTTATTGAGTGGACGCCAACCGCAGAAGGTGATTTCTCAGTTACGGTTGAAGCAACCAACTCGGAAGGGTCAGATACGCAAACCTTTGTTATTGCTGTGACCGAAGCGCCACCTTTTGTTTTGCGGATCAACAGCGGTGGATCGACAGTAATTGATGGAGATACTACCTGGGTAAGCAGTGCGACCTATGTGACTGATGGATCAGATTTCACATTTGGTTTCAGCAGTGTAGATACAACCACAAATGTTATTTCAAGCCCCATTCCTCCATTTGCTGTACTTAATACATGTCGTCATCAGGATCACACCTTTGACTTCTCTTCTGTTCCCGATGGTGATTATCACGTGCGAATTATCTGGGTAGATAAATATATTGGTGACCGAGCGATGACATACCAAATCGAAGGCGTGACGGTATTAGAAGATTGGAATATTGTCGATGCTGCAGGTGGTACAGGTATCGCGGTTGAACGAGAATTTGATGTGACAGTTTCCGACGGGAATGGTATGCAGATCGTGGCTTTGAAAGCCTCTGGAAATGATGTCTTTGAAGCAGCGATTGAGATTGTTGCCCGGGGAAACGAAGCCCCACTTATCACCTCCTCACCATATACGAGTGCTGAAATAAATGTTCATTACACCTATGATGTGGATGCATCTGGCAATCCTTTACCAACTTATGTCCTGACCACAGCGCCTACAGGGATGGTTATTGATTCGAGCACTGGTCTCATTGAATGGACCCCAACCGCAGAAGGTGATTTTGATGTAATGGTTGAAGCAATTAACACTGAGGGGACGGATGTTCAAGCATTCACTGTAAGTGTTTCTCCCCCCCCAGCATGCACCTCGGACATGATCGCGTATCTAAAGTTGGATGAGACCAGTGGTTCAATCTTCAGTGATTATTACGATGGTCATGATGCAAGTTGCATCTCTGGTCATTGCCCGGATTTTGGAACGGGAATTGTGGAAGGTGCCCTTGATTTCAACGGTACTGATCAATGGATAGATATGCCAGACCACATTGAGCTAGATTGGGGTGCTGAGGATAGCTTTTCAATTGAACTATGGGCGAATCTATCAAACTGTGATTCTCGAAACAAGGTGATGATCGGTCGGGATGAAAATGGCGGCACCCATTGGTGGCTTGGTTGTAGTTCATCAACCAAAACAGCCTATCTAAATCTAAAAGATTCAACTGCCACTGGACCGGCTGCCCTCGTTGGGACGACTCAGATTAACGATGGTGAGTGGCACTACATTGTCGCTGTGAGGGATAACAGTACAAATCAGAATTTCCTCTATGTGGATGGAGTGCTTGAAGCATCTGTTATGCATGACTATACTGCTGACTTTGGAACCTCAACTGCACTTGGAATAGGTTATATGGCCTATCATCTGACTCCTGACTACTACTATGATGGTCTTCTGGATGAAGTCGCCTTATATTCTAAAGCACTTTCTCAAGCTGAGATTCTTAATCATTACAACAATGGAAGTGGTAAACAATATTGTTCTGTCGCCTTGGAGGCACCTTTTATCACATCATCTCCGGTGGTAGAGGGGACGGTTGGATCGCTATATTTTTATGATGTTGAAGCAACAGGTAACCCCGCCCCAACATTCAGTTTGACGACATCTCCAACCGGGATGATTATTAATTCGACCACAGGGGTTATCGAATGGACGCCAACCACAGAAGGTGATTATGCTGTTACGGTTGAAGCTGCTAATGCTGAGGGGACGGATACACAAGATTTTATCATCACCGTTCTCCAAGCCCCTTTATGTCCATTGGACATCATTGCATACTATCCTCTGGACGAAGTTGCTGGCCCACCGTTTGAAGATACTATAGGAGGCAATAATGCTGATTGCAGTGGGAGTGAATGTCCGATCTCAACGATAGGTATTGTCAGTAACGCACAGTCTTTTGATGGAAATGACAATATTTCTGCGCCTGACATCGATTCATTGGAATGGACTTCTGAAAGCAGCTTCAGCATAGAACTATGGGCAAAGATGGACCCCTCTGATAGCTGTGCTGGTAATGACGTGATGATTGGTCGTGATGGTTCTGGTAACCTGCACTGGTGGGTGGGTTGTCTGAATAGTTCTAATCTGGCGTACTTCGGTTTGAGGGATAATTCGGGTCACTATGAAGGGACAACAAGCTCAACTGCAGTCAATGATGGTGAATGGCACCATATTGTCGCGGTTCGAGATAATGCAACCAACCAGAACAGGATATATGTTGATGGATCCTTGCAAGGCACAACAGACTACGACTATTCAGGAGGCTTTGCTGGGTCTGCGCCGCTCAGTATAGGTTCTCTCAATACGGGTTATAGATTTAATGGACAAATAGATGAAGTGGCGGTATATGATCGGTCTCTAACAGAAACTGAGATCCTCACTCATTACAATGAAGGGAGCGGGTGCAATTATTGTGAAGAACTCGCCCCTACCATTGTCTCACTTCCTGTAACTGATGCGACTGAAGGCATTCTTTACAATTACGATGTTGACGCAACTGGCAATCCTGCCCCAACTTTCACATTGAATATTGCGCCTGCCGGGATGACGATTGATGCCAATAGCGGTCTGATTTCGTGGCTCTCGCCAACATTGGGAGATCACGATGTCGAGGTGGAAGCGCTGAACAGCGAAGGATCTGATACGCAAGTCTTCGTTATCTCGGTGACTGAAGCGCCTGCATATGCCTTGCGCATCAACTGTGGTGGACCGATGATGGTTGATGGTGCGATCACCTGGGAAGACGATGACCCATATATTAGTGGCGGGTCAGATTACACGTTCAGCACCAGCAGCGTAGATACCACTACAAACAGTATTGCAGACCCCATCCCACCTTTGGATGTATATAAAACTGTCCGTCATACTTCTCCGCATACATACGATTTCTCGGAAGTCCCCGATGGAGATTACCTTGTGCGCATTCACTGGACCGATCAAGCGACATCAGCAGGCGGTCGACAAATCGATTATGATATCGAGGGGGTTCGGGTAGAAGAGGATTGGGATATCTTTGCGGAAGCGGGTGGGACGTTTATTGCGATAGATAAAGTGTATGAGGTGACCGTCTCCGACGGAAATGGGATGCAGATCACCTCCTCGGCAGCTTCAGGAGATGCGTTTGAATCGGCAATTGAGATTGTTGCTAAAGAATACACAGCACCAACCATCACTTCCACACCCGTCACCGATGGTGTGGTGGGTGTCCCATTTAGTTACGATGTTGAGGCAACCGGATACCCTGCGCCTATTTACAGCCTGACGCTTTTCCCCACAGACATGACAATTGACTCTGCCACTGGAGTGATCGAATGGACTCCTTCTTCGGCTGGTGATTTTAATGTCACGGTTGAAGCAACCAACTCTGAGGGCAGCGACACGCAATCCTTCAGCATTCATGTGGAATCAGCACCGGTCTGTCCTCTAGATATGGTCTCTTATTGGAAGATGGACGATACGTCTATTCCGCCCCTGGTCGATTCTTATGGAAACAACGATGGGACTTGTTCAGGCGGAAATTGTCCCACGCCCGGAATGGAGGGCATTGTCAATGATGCGCTCAGTTTCGCCGGTGATGATGAGATTGAGGTCGCCGATCATCCTTCTCTCAAGTGGGGGGCGGCTGACAGCCTGACGGTAGAAACCTGGGTAAAGACCACACAGGATTGCACTGGTAACAAGGTCTTTATTGGCAAACATAAAAATACGGGAGAAGCCTACTGGTGGCTAGGTTGTACGGATGATAGTGGCACGGTCGAATTCCAATTCGCGGATTCAGAGGGGGTCGGCTCTGGCCTATCCTATGGCGCCGGGGTTAATGACGACAGCTGGCATCATATCGCCGCCGTGATATCCAGGGATGAGAACACTGTCTATCTGTATGTTGACGGGGATCTGAAGAATTCAGTAGCTCACACATTCACCGGCGATTTTTCCAGTACACGCCCGCTTCATATCGGCCACTACCTCAACTCATACCACTATATCGGTCTGTTGGATGAGGTGGCCCTCTACAGCAGAGCCCTTTCGGAAGCCGAAATCCTGACGCATTACAATGAAGGCTTGGTGGGAAATGGTTACTGTCAGGGGGCAGCACCTGCGATTGTTTCCACACCCGTCACCGATGGTGTGGTAGGCGTTTCATATGTTTATGATGTTGAGGTAACGGGTAACCCTGAGCCTACTTACAGTTTGACCGAATATCCAACTGGGATGACCATTGATCCAAATACTGGAGTGATCGAATGGACTCCTTCTTCGGCTGGTGATTTTAATGTCACGGTTGAAGCAACTAACTCTGAGGGCAGCGACACGCAATCCTTTGTTATCTCAGTGGTTGAACTTCAACCATGTACCAGCAGTATGACATCTTTCTTCCATCTAGATGAGGCAACCAGTCCCTACAATGATTCGATTTTGGGTCTCCAGGGGACCTGTACGAACTGTCCCACTTCCGTAACCGGTTTAGTCGCCAATGGGCAACAATTTGACGGCGTAAATGATGAAGTGAATGTCGCGGCTGATCCCTCCTTTGATTGGGGTAAAGATGACAGCTTCTCGGTGGAATTCTGGGTATGGAAGGATACCGCATGTACGGGAAATGAAGTGATCGTTGGCCGGGACGATTCCGTTTCGAGTTTACATATCTGGATTGGATGTAACAGCAATGGCACAGCGAACTTCCAACTTAGAGATACCTCAGGTGGAGGAGATAGTGTTGCCAGCGTCGCAACACTCAATAATGGGCAATGGCACCATGTCGCTGCAGTGAGAAATGGTGTGACGGATACCAATACAATCTATCTGGACGGTACTCCTGCATCTATTAACCAAGATTATGAATATGGATTTGAATCCGATACAGCGCCATTGAATATCGGTTTCCTGAATCTTAGCGGTCATTATCGCTTTGATGGCTTGCTGGATGAAGTGGTTATTTATAACCGAGCGCTCTCACAAACTGAAGTTCAAGATCATGTTGATAATCCCGAGATTTTGTCATCCTGTACGCCAGCGCCGATGATTTATTCCACACCTCTAACAACTGGCTTAGCAGGTACGCCCTATACCTATACTGTTGAAGCTCACGGTAATCCGGCACCTCAATTTGGCTTGGATTCCGGCCCAGCTGGTATGACCATAGATAGCAATTCAGGTTTAGTTGAATGGCTGGTTCCTACGGCAGGTGATCATTCCATCACGGTTTCGGCATCAAACCTTCATGGCACAGACACGCAGACATATACGCTGAGCATTACCAGTTCCAACCAACCTCCCGAGATCACTGAAACAGGCCCTGTTGACATTGATATGTCAAAAGATGGCAACCCGATAATCTTTGAACTGACCCTCAATGCAACCGACCCGGATTCCGATCCTATCGAATGGAGCATCCTGATTGCTGCGTCACATGGCACTGCGACAGCGGCAGGTGTGGGGGAATCCAAGGAAATTGACTTCATCCCAGACACTGGATTTGTTGGCGATGATAGCTTTGTCGTCCAGGTGACCGATAATAATGGCGGGTTCGATGAGATCACAGTCCAGGTTCACGTCTTCGAAGCCCACAGCATTGGACTTGTCACAGGTTGGAACCTGGTGTCATTCACGCTGCAGCCCATTGATACGAGTATCGAAACGCTCTTATCCAACATTGATGGTGAATATTCCCTGGTTTACGCCTGGGATGGTGACGCGAAAGAATGGCTGAAATACGATCCTGCTGTAGGATTTGGCAATACGTTGGACACATTAAATGAAAGCCAGGGATTCTGGATCAATATGAACGTAGCAGATAACCTGATCGTCACCGGTACGGCTCCTACAGAAACAAGCATTGCTATGTATAGTGGATGGAACCTCGTGGGCTACCCATCGATTGACAATCGTTCTCTCCCAGATGGATTGTCGCTGAACGGTATCCCCGCAGGAGAGCTGAAGGTGGTTATGGTGTTCCACGCGATGGATGGCGTTGATCCTTGGAAGATGTATGATCATACCCTCGCTGGTGTGGCCCCATATGTAAATGATTTGGATGAGATGACACCTGGGTGGGGGTACTGGGTGGAACTTGACTCTAATCAAACATGGCTATTGGATTTTGATATGCCATGATTTAGACGATTATTTACTTTCGAATCCTCAAAACATTTCAAGGAGAAAGAAATGAAAAAGGCAAGTATAGTTTTCTCAAGTTTGATATTTCTCTTACTTCTCATTATTTCCACGAGTCCTGTCAAGGCAGTGCCACCGATCCCTTCCAGTTTCTTTGGTGAAGTCCATTTTGAGTCTGGTGATTTCACCCCAATTTCAGGGACAACAATTGTGGAAGCTTATGTGGATGGGGGGGGGACATCTGTAGCCAGCGCAACGATCACAACTTTTGGGTCGGATTTAGTATATTCGATCAATGTGCCCGGTAATGATGAAGACCCACAGCCATCTACGATCCAGTTCAAAATTGAAGGCAGGCTTGTAGCTACGGCTAATTGGGTTTCCGGCACTAACGTCAACCTGGATTTGCATCCACCTTTCCCAGATGCCGGAGGACCATATGTCGGTGTTGTTGGAGAAGATGTCCAATTGAATGGGTCTGCAACTGACTGGGGATCGGATGTTTCGAGTTATGCCTGGGATTTTGATGATGATGGCATCTATGACGACTCTTCAATTGCATCGCCACTTGAATCCTTCTCTGCAGGAGTCAACCCGGTTGCATTAAAGGTAATAGATGGACAAGGCGGTGAAGGCTTTGATGAAACTGACGTCATTTTTGTCGCACTAGGCGGTCTGAATGGTCAGGTGTATGATGGTGACCCGAAGTCGATCACTGTAACCGACGTCTCACCTTATTCCACTGTGGTTTCCTATGATGGCTCATTGACTGCTCCAACCAATGCTGGTACATATCCTGTTGTTGTGGAAGTCAAGGATGGTGCCACAATTATCGGTACAATCTCCGGGTATAACCTTGTGATTGATAAGCGTGCTATTACCGTAACAGCTGTGACAGACACAAAAGAATATGATGGCGATACGTCTTCTGCCGGTGTCCCGACCATCACTGTGGGTTCCCTTGCGACAGGCGATACAGCTGTCTGGAGTCAGACATTTAATAACAAGAATGTCGGCACCGGGAAGACCCTTACGCCCATGGGTACGATTACTGATGAAAACAGCGGAAACAATTACGCTGTAACTTATGTCAATGACATCACTGGCAGTATCACCGCACGGCCAATTACGGTCACGGCTGTGACAGACACAAAAGAATATAATGGCGATACGACTTCCGTAGGTGTCCCTATCATCACCACCGGTTCCCTTGCAACTGGTGATACGGCTGTCTGGAGTCAGATATTTGATAACAAGAATGTTGGCACAGGGAAGACCCTTACGCCTACGGGTACGATTACTGATGGAAACGGCGGAATCAATTACGCTGTAACCTATGTCAACGACACCACTGGCGTTATCGCCTCTCGGCCGATTACGGTCACAGCTGTAACAGACACAAAAGAATATGATGGCGATACGGCTTCCGTAGGTATCCCGACCATCACCACCGGTTCCCTTGCAACCGGTGATACGGCTGTCTGGAGTCAGACATTTGATAACAAGAATGTCGGCACCGGGAAGACCCTTACGCCCATGGGTACGATTACCGATGGTAACAGTGGTGATAATTACGCTGTAACTTATGTCAATGACACTACTGGCAGTATCACCGCTCGGCCAATTACGGTCACGGCTGAAGCAAAATCAAAGGTGTTCGGCGCTGTCGATCCACAGCTGACCTACACCTATATTGGGACCCTTGTGGTGGGAGATTTCTTTAGTGGAAGCCTGAACCGCGAAACGGGTGAAGCGATTGGCACCTATGCTATCCTGCAAGACACGCTCACACTCGGTACAAACTACACGATCACATTCCATTCGGCAGATTTCACGATTACTCCTATTGAGCATGTCATTGCCCTTGAAATGGGCTGGAACCTCGTATCATTCAACTTGCACCCAGTTTCGACCGCAATTGATGATGTCCTTTCCAGCGTCAGCGGAAAGTATGACCTGGTGTATGGTTGGGACGCGACAGGTGGACATCCTGGATCTGGAAACTGGATGAAGCATGACAATCTTCCTGGCACAACGGACACATTAACGGATTTGGATGAAAAAATGGGTTTCTGGATTCACATGACGGAGGTAGCTAGTCTGACGATCAATGGAAGCTTCGAAGATAGTACCAATATTGCACTATTAGATGATGTCGGCGGTTGGAACCTGGTCGGCTTCCCAGCAAGCGCACTATCAGCCTTGCCTGAAATCCTTGAAGAAAATGGTGTTGGTTCAAGCTCCTACAGCCTGGTTTACGGGTATGACGCATCCGATACTGTAGATCCCTGGAAACTCTATGATCCCGCAGCTCCAGATTACTCCAATGACCTGGATAACTTATCGCCAGGGTGGGGATTCTGGATCTATATCTCTGCTGACGCTGATTGGTCGGTAGACTTCGAGTAAATTTATGGTGAATTTTCCTGAGAGATGGATAAACATCTCTCAGGATTATCACTTGAAGCAATCAATCCTGAGCCATTGGAGCAAGCGATGAAACGAACATTGAAAATATTGAGCATATTAATTGCGTTGTCTTTGGTATGCCTTTTTCCAACACAGCGCATTCATGCATTTCCGCCGCTACCATCTAGCTTTTATGGCACCGTGAAATTGAATGAAAAGGATCTTCCTGATGGTACTTTGGTGGAAGCGCTGATAGATGATGTTATTTATGGTTTTACACTCAGCCAAACCTATGAAGGCAGCTCGGTCTACTCGTTGGATATCCCAGGGGATGACCCGAGCACGGAGATGGTTGAAGGTGGTACAACAGGAGATATCATTTACTTCCGGGTGGGCGGTTTGATTGCAGAAGAAACCGGTGAGTGGGTTTCTGGATCAAATATCAACCTGGAGTTAACCATAAAATCAGAGGAAAAACTGACGACACCACAGCCAACCTGGACACCACAACCGACACAAACACCAATCAGCCTTTTTACACCTGTTTCGACAAATACGACTACTGCAATCACAGAAGGGGATGAAATTTCACCTATTGCTGATCCAACACCCACAGCTACACAAGGCTCACAGTTAGCGGCAGAATTAGAATCTGACCCAAACCAGGATTCAGGAGCTGGTGAAGACGACTTGACTTACACGGAATCTGGACAACCAGGAACCGGCCTAGGAGCTGAGAATCAAAGTGAATATGTAGATGAGGAGAGAACGAGTGATACTCCATTATTGACACTTGGGATCAGCCAATTAGTCTTTTGGATTGGCATACCAGGCGTTATTGTGCTTGGTGTTCTATTAGCATTATTTTTAAAAAAGAAAAAGGATAGCTTATTACTCTAATAGTATTGCCCTTAACCAAATTCTTTTATAAGAAGGCTAAGGCCGTTTGTTAACCAGAGATACGAATGTTGGATATCTCGATGTTTGAGGAGATCTAATGAAAATAAAAATCCGAATCTACGCAATGATCATCCTGTTGGTACTGCTACTGTCATGGAATTCAGCTGTTACAGCTATGCCGCCCCTCCCTTCAAGTTTTTATGGCACGGTGAAAGCGGATGGAAAAAATGTGCAAAGTGGTTCAAGAGTCATCGCCCTTATTGACGGTGTTGAATATGCTTGGGCTGACGTGGAAATGTACGAAGGAGATACCGTTTACTCTCTTGATATTCCTGGTGATGATGCAGCAACACCCCAAGTGGAGGGAGGGCATTTTGGGGACACGATTACATTTAAGATCGCAGATAAAATCGCATATGAGACTGCTAATTGGACCAGCGGAGTCAACATTAATCTTGATTTGACTTTTCCCCCAATATCTAGCCCGCCAGTTTTGCCAGCCAGTTACTATGGCACAGTTAAAATTGATAATCAAAATGCGCCTGCAGGGACAGTTATTAAAGCTAAGATTAATGGCGTTGTCTACGCTCAGGATGAGGTTGAATTATTTGAAGGAAACGCTGTTTACACTTTGGATATCCCTGGTGATGATCCTGCCACGAGTGGAATAATCGAAGGCGGTACGCTTGGTGATACAATCCAGTTCATGATTGGTGGTCTTGAAGCAGACCAGTCATCAACCTGGGAGAGTGGTACTAATACGAAGTTGGACTTAACAATAAATGAAAAGAAAGAATACCAATATTTATTCCCACTAATAATGCAATAGTTATTTTGATCTCTCAAGAGATTATGTTAAGTTGGTATAGCAGTATTGCTGGGTTTTAATCTTCACTTACGTATAATTAACTATGGTTTCAGACTTGATGTGTATCAAGCTTATTGATTACTTCACCAGTTTTCAGATAGTCTAATACAGCCTTGAGATGATCATTCAAACCACGTTGTACTTAATAAATTACTCAAGAGTGACAGTTGAAGTATCTATGCCCTTGGGGAAGCTTTAGCAAATCAACCCGTTTTTGTTTTCAATATTCAAATTCTCTCAGTGAGAGCCAGTATGAGCAAAATATTCATCAATATTTATATCAATGGTGAATCGATGATGATCACTCATTGCATTACCCTGATCGTAGGTTAGTGATATCTTTTGCTTTACTAGCATTGATTGGAAAGAATCATTATTCTTGGTAATTTATTAAGAATTCACGATTGCCAGCCACTTCATTTGTTTCAACAATTTTACACATAGTATGCTTTAGGCATTTTATATTACGGAATAAAATACTTCTCGGTAGCTTTTTGTAAGATTTATTACAACAATTGTCTAACGTATTTGACAATCAAAGGATATTGTTTTAAAATTCTTTATGTTGAACCTTCTAAGTGAATGGGT
>Ga0272443_10003033_pt1 | contig 20396 bp, 19 predicted proteins | sample SSMAcet12_FD_193581 | JGI IMG/M metagenome (GOLD analysis project Ga0272443, IMG submission 193581) | Marine sediment archaeal communities from Little Sippewissett salt marsh, Falmouth, MA, United States - SSM-Acet-12 | ecosystem: Environmental > Aquatic > Marine > Wetlands > Sediment ... | reverse complement strand
TTGAGCCATTTAGGCCGCGTTGAGACGGGCGCGACGCGATCGTTGCGATGCGACAATCACTCCGGTTTGACAGGGTTTCAACCCGGAGAAGCCATCGAAGGCCGTCTCTACGCGGCCTTTATGGCGTCCCGCCAAAGGCGGGATTTGGCCGGCAGGAGAGTCGACGCCCACTGGCCTCCGGTGTCCACCCTGGATCTTTCAGGATAACCGCCTTTAAAACTCCAGGGCCTTGATTTTGGACTTGCGGTCGCCGGCGGCCTCTTCTTGCCCGACGGTACAGGCCACCTCGGCATTGAGAACGCCGCCGGCCTCCACGACCAGATCCTTGCAAACGACCTTTCCGGCGCATTTGCCGCTGGAAAGCACGATCAGTTCTTTGGAAGCCTGTATCGATCCTTCGAAAAGGCCTCCGATCGTGACGCTCTCTACAACCGCATCCGCATAGAGGCTGCCTTCGTCGGAGATGACGACGGTTTCTCCCTCCAGGGTGCCCTTCACCGTACCTTTAATGATCAGCTTTCCCTTGCAGGAGATGGTTCCATCGATGGTCAGCCCACTGTCGATAATCGAAATGTTTTCGCTCTTGCGCTTCATGGCCAAGCTCCCATGTCACGAGTTGTTTTCTGGGTTATCCCGCTCAGCCGGCAGCCCCATGGTTCCGGCATCGGCGGTTTCCGGCTCTATTTTTTTGCCGGCGGCGGCAGCAGAGGCCAGCGGTATTGTTCCTATAAGCAAGCGATTATAAATTAAATCTATCCGATCTGCCCCGGGAAGACGCCTTCCCATCGTCACCGACTGGTTCATCGGCAGGGGCTGACGAATTTTTCCATGTCTGCTGAGAAAGGCTTTCGGCCCGGCTTCGGCCGGCATGTTGGTTCGGATATCGATCAGCTCGATCGGTGCATCCGGATCGATCTCGGCCGCCTGGTCCGGCACAGCACAAACCAGCGTACCGTCGGCCTTTCGGAACACGAGATATTTCAGCTGGGGTTCTGTCAGCTCCACGAAAAGGTCTCCGACGGTCTGCTCGCCGCAGGCGACCACGACGGGATAGGTTTTTCCTTTCTTGTCGATGGAATAGCGGGGCCACAGGTCCCTTGCGGTGTCGATGATGTATCCTCGGTCTTCTCCGGTGTTGTTTTCGAGATTGCCCACATACCCTTTGAAATTGACAGTGATCTCCTCCGGGTCGAGCCGCCAGGAAAGAACGTCGACGATCTGCAGGGTGTCTCCGCGAATAAGCCTGGCTCGGCCGTGATTGGGAAAAACGCTTTCGACCCCGTTGATCTTTATCCGAAACAACAGCATGGAAGAAACAGCATCGCCGCGATCGGAAACTTCAGCTGTGGTCAGTCTGCCGGAACCCAGCTCCAGGTAAACACTGCCGCATGAAATGAAGTCTTTTCGAACCACGATGCGGGTGGGTCGGTCGATCCGGATTTTCCTTCGGAAATCGTTGACAGCGCCCAGCCCGAGGATATCCGCGCTCAGGCCCCGCTGATAGTTGGCCTCGATGTGGGAAATGCAGATGGTGTCTCCGGCGGCAACCCGCAGCACTTGGTCGTTCTTCACCGCCACCGGCAAAGAATCGTTGACGGAAACAACCAGGTAATGCAGGGCCGGCGGTTCGAGATTGAGTCCGGGATTTTCCGGAACGATGCCAAGCCAGTCCATGAAAGCATTGATCGCGAGGTTATGGTGGCGCACCTTGTCTTCCAGCGGCAGCGACTTGCTCGTCTCCACGCCGTAGGCCGGGATCCCGGCGTTGGTGAGGGCATAGAAGGTGGCTGATTTTCGCTGTTCCTTGTTGGGGGAATCCTCCTCCCGGGTTCGGTGATTATTGAAGTGAAAATGAAGATCGGGGTCTTCGATCTGCCCGTTGATCACCTCACAGACCGACCGGGCGATATCTCCCAGATAGAGAGTCCTGCCGGTGTCGGGGTCCACAAAAGCGTCGGCGTCGGCAATGATCGACTGGCCGAACCGGCTCGGATTTCGCTCGTCGCTGATCCACGTGCTGGCGTAGAACCCGGAGCCGTCGTGGAGATTGAGAAGACAGTCGCTTTCATGAATCAGTTTTTTCAGTATTTGAACGATTTTTGCCTCGTAGTTTTCATTGCGGTCCTCGGCAAACTTCCGGTTCATATCCTCGTTGATCTTCCTCCGATTCAAAAGAATCGACTGGAAGTTGGCCCTCGGGACCACAATCAGATTTCCCTTTGTCAGACTGAAATCCGCGTAGTGATCCGCTGAAAGAAAGCCCCCTGGCTCGTCCCCCTGGATGCCGCCGATCAACAAGAGCGTCTTGCCCGGCTTCTTTCCCCAAATCCGGTATACGTGAAGTTCGTGGTCGGTTCCTTCGTAAAAAACCGTGAGCGTGCGATTTTGAGCCTGCACGGATCCAGTTGTCAGGATCAGAGCCAGAAGACAGATCGCGGCAAAACCCCAGCCATGGCATATGCCCCCTCCGGCTGCTAAAAACGGTTTTACGCTGCATGATTTTCGGTTTGTCATTGCCTATCCGGCGTCAACTTCCTTGGCGGTTATCGAAAAATCTTTCTCGATGATCAGTTCTCCCCGGGTATCGAAAATATAGACGGTCAAAAGATCAAACCGACCGGGATTCGACACGCTCGTTGTTTCGAATGTCATCGGCTTGAAGCGGGCGATGGAAAAAAACTGGCCCCTGCTTGCCGGGCTCGGCCGCCCCCCTTCGACCTTTGCCCAAGGAATCAGCACCCACGAAGCCCCGCTTGAATCGTTGTTCTGTTTGAGAACCACAAAGGCACGACCTGATACGCTTTCCAGCTCATCGTCGCCTTTTCGAATCACGAAGGTCACTTGCAGCAGCGGTCGATCCTGTTCATGGACCACCGACAGGTTTTCCACGACCAAAGACTCGGGGGACGGCTCTGCAGCTCCGGCATGCGCTTGGCCCGTTTCGGTTTGCTCTCCGGAGCCCGGGGCCTGCTCGACCGAAAGCTCCTGGACCGGCACCGGCTCCGGCTGCGGCTCGGGACCCGCTTCCGGCTCACGGGCAGCAGCCTTTTGCGGGCTGTCTTTTTCTTTACCGGAGAAATCGCTTGGCGCGCCCGCTTCTTGCGCGGCGGGCGCCTGGGGCGGCTTCGCCTCCGAGGAGTCCTTTTGAAATCCGGCCTCGGTGAGCACAAGCCGGGCCGTTAAGACGTCCTTTTCGTATCGAAGCGCCTCGACGGTCTCCCGCAGCCGGGTGGTTTCAGCCTTCAGCCGTTGATTTTCGTCGAAGGTCTGCCGATTCAGCAGATAAAGGCCCCCGGCGGCTCCCACGGCCACCAGCAGCAGCCCTATCAGCAGATAGAACAAGCTCTTGAATCTGCGAACCGAAACGGTCTGGCCGTGATCGCCCACGAAAAGCAGGGTCCAGCGCGAGCTTCGCTTCGAGGGCCTGGGAATCCGCTTCGATTTCAGATCTGATTGAAGGTTTCCCGGTAGATCTTCCATTGATTGCCTTCACGCTTGAGGACCAGCCTCTTGATCCCCTTCGTCTCGAATACGTTGGACGCGTATCGTTGAACAAAAGAGACGGTGCTTTGTTGCTTTCCCCGCTCGATGGTCATCTTGTTTGTGCGGGTGACCCGGATAAAACGGTATTTGCGGTTCAACTGGTTCTTGTAATCGATCCAGGAATCCAGGTCAGCCCCTCCCTCGGAACGAAAATCCTGCGCGTAAAATGAGGCATAGCGCTGGATGTCTTTCGACGACCATGCTTCGAGCCACTCATCGACCACGGCGACGATCTCCTCCTCCATCCCCCGCTTTTTCAGGTTGCGGCAGGCGGCAACCAGCGAGTGGCCCTGCTTCAGGTCCTTCAGGGGTTCTGCCACCACCTGGTCAACGTCTCCCATGATCCGGAATCCCTTCTCTCCCTCGGCCAAAAAAAACTTTCTCGTCCCTATGGAAACTTTCTCGTAGGCAGTGCGGATGACCTGGTCGAACAATACCGTGTATAGGGAACCATGGCGGTAAATGCCGGTATTCACCAGCTCCAGGGAAAAAACGACATTTTCTTCGGCCATCCGGATGCGCAATCGGTCCCAGTCTTGCCACCAGGAAAGATCTGGAAGATAGGTCGGATCGTAGGCCCTCAGATAGTCATGATACGTTCCTTCAGTTAAAGCGGAGCGCCAGCTCGAAAGAAGCTGCATCGCTTTCTCTTGAGCCCCCTGAGACTCCACAGCCTCCCATTCTTGAAGCTTTCCGACGATGATGATCGGGGTGCGATGCAAGGTGATATAGCCGGCCAGACGATCGATGGCGCTGTTTTCCAACACGATGCAGCCATTGGAGTCCCTGGGTTTGAGCGGTTTATTGGTGCCGTGAAGCCAAATGGAGTTGCCGCCGCGTCCTTTCCTCCGGTCCATGAAGTTGGGGTAGTCGATCGGAAAAGCGCGGGATCCGTAAATCGGGGCAAGATCTCGGTCTGGGTGTTCCTTGATGAAAAAATAGACCCCTTCGGGCGTCTTTCTGTCTCCGGAGCGGGTCTTCGGACCGGCCGCCTCTCCGGTGGAGCAGGGAACCCTGAAGACCTCCGAAAGCCGATCTCCTTCAATGGCATAAAGAATTAGAAGCTGACGCTGTTTTTCCACGAGAACGGCATAGCTTGTCGAAGAATCACCGCCCGCTTCCACGGCGATCAACGAAGCCGGATGACCGAGGGCGGCAGCCGGGGGGGAAGAGGCTGCCGCCGAACCGCAAAACGGCAGAAACAGAAAAAAAATCAGAACCGGGAATAAATGGCCGATCTTCAACCTTGCCTCCTTTTGCTTGGAATGTGGGATTACCCCATAACCGGTTTTTTGTCAAAACCATCTCACCGGCCGGCCTGGTCATACCGGACGCGGACCGGGTCGCCCCTGCCGCATCCGATCTTTTCCGAGGCGCTGCCGCGATTTACGGCTATCTCCAAAGTCCCCCGGCTGCCCACGACCACCAGGGCGCTGCCCGGTTCTGCGTCCCCGTAGCTGCGGCAGATACCTGTCAGGGTTCGGCCGCCGATGCGGACCTGCAGTGTTTGTCCATGCTCCTGCCCCCTCGTATCGGATCCTTCGTCTACTTCGATGTCGGTAATCAAATTGCCGAACCGGTCCACCCAAACGACGGTCCCGACGATCTCCCCGTTTTTATCGATCCGTTGGGCGGCGACTTCGATACGCCGAAGACTGCCCGATGCTGCGGCCGGCCCCAGCCGGTCCAGGGGGACTCCGCGAAGAAGGTGTGCGCCGACGGGAGCAAAGATGTCCCGACCGTGAAACGTTCGGCTGACTTCGGCCCGGTAAAAGGCACGGTTTTCTACTCGAACGATTCGGACCTTTGGGTCGCTGTCGAGGATCCTTGTCAACACCCCGTTGTCCGGTGCGACGAAGGTGTGACCGGCGCTTCTTGCGGCAATAATCGCCCGGTCGGTTCCCACACCGGGGTCGACCACCACCAGATGAACGCTGTGCTCGGGGAAGAAACGCCAGGCGGAAGAAATCATAAAGGCAGCCCCTGCCACGTCTTGCGGTTCGATGCGGTGGCAGAGATCAACGATGTCGGCCCCCGGCGCAATGCCGTAGATAACGGCCTTGACCAGCCCGACGTACTCGTCATCGGTTCCGAAATCGGTCAACAGGCTGATGACGGCCATGTCACTCCTTACCGGTTCATCGATTGAGCGACCCTCTCGGCTTCGCGCAGAAGAGCCTCAGCACCGACAGGCATTGCGGGGAAGCTGGGATGCTTGAATGCGAAAAACCCCTGAGCGCTGTTTTCAGGCTTCCTGGCCTCCCAGCCTTCCAGCCTCCCAGCGCGCCGAAGGCGCTTTTAAAACATTTTGCCCTGCACCGGGACCCCCAGATGTCGGCAGGCCGAATCAGCGGCCTTCCGCCCGGAGGAGGTGCGAACGAGAAAACCGATCTTGAGCAGGTAGGGTTCCACCACATCCACCAGCGTGTCTGTCTCTTCCTGGAGCGTTGCGGCAATTGCCTCGATTCCTACCGGACCGCCCCCGTAAAAATCGATGATCGTTTTCAGATAACGCCGGTCCAGCTCGGTCAGCCCCCGTTCGTCCACCCCCTCCAGGATCAGGGCGGCTTGAACAGTGGCCGCCTGGATGCTGCCGTCTCCCCGCACCTGGGCATAGTCCCGCACCCGCTTCAGGAGGCGGTTGACGATCCTGGGGGTTCCTCGGCTTCTCCGGGCCAGTTCCGACGCGGCGTCATCGTCGATTTCTACCTCCAGCAAATCGGCGGAACGAAGGGTGATTTCCACGAGATCTTTTTCGCCGTAAAAGTCAAGGCTGCGAAAAATCCCAAAGCGGTCGCGCAGGGGTGCAGAAAGCAGCCCCACACGGGTCGTGGCTCCCACCAGGACGAAGCGCTTGAGCCGGTAACGGTGGCTCCGGGCATGAACCCCTTTGTCGAAAATAAAATCGACCGCAAAGTCTTCCATGGCCGGATAGAGAAATTCTTCGACGGTTCTGGGAGTTCGGTGGATCTCGTCAACGAAGAGGACGTCTCCTTCCTCCAAGCGGGTCAATATACCCAGAAGATCCCCGCCCTTTTCCAGGGCAGGCCCTGAAGTGACTGTCAGGTTCCCCCCCATTTCGTTGGAGACGATATGGGCCAGGGTGGTTTTTCCAAGGCCGGGAGGGCCGTGGAAAAGGATGTGCTCCAGGGGCTCTTTTCGCTTCTTGGCAGCTTCGATGGCAATTTGCAGGGCCTCGACCACCTCCCGCTGTCCGATGTATTCACCCAGCCTCCGGGGGCGAAGAGAAAGAATCTCCGGCTCGCTGTCCTCGGGCTGCTGGGAGCGGGACACAATCCCCTGTTCAGGGGAGGAGCGGGTGAGAAAGTCACCGGTCACGATTGAACCTCTCCACGGTAGACCTCTTCAAACAGCGCCTCGGCGGTGCTGATGCCCGGATTGCGCTCCATGGCCTCGGTGACCATGCGCCTGGCCTCCACCTTGCTGTGGCCGAGCTGCTCTGTCAGCACTTTCAATACCTGGGCAAAAAGATCTTCGTTGGGTGGAGGTTCGAAGGGCTCGGCCGCCCGGATCAGGGCAAACTTTTCCATCTTGCCCCGAAGCGTGGCCACGATCTTTCCCGCGGTTCTGGGACCGATGCCTTTGAGTCGTTTCAACCTCCCGGTATCGGCCGTCTCGATGGCGACGGCGATCTCACGCACCGGCATTTCAAGCGCCTTGACGGCCTTCATCGGTCCGATGTCCTCCACGGAAATGAACTGCTGAAAAAACTCCCGCTCGGCTTCCAGGTTGAATCCGATCAGCGCCGGCTTTGGCTGGCGTTCGGTTTGATGGAAATAGATGTAAAGAGAGATTTCGTCTCCGGTCGACTTTCCGGACAACGCTTCCATGACGACCGCCGGAAGCATCACCTCGTAGCCCACCGGCCCGGCCAGCAGTAGAATCCGGTCGTTCTCCTTCTTGAGAATCGTTCCTTCCAAGTATCCGATCATGGCAAGCCCTTCGCGGTGAAGTGCTCCTGAAAACTCACCACCGCAGGCGCGGAGACTGAAAATGCCTAAAACGACTAAAATGAGCGTAAATGCCTAAAATTGCGGTGAGGATGCCTTTGCCGGATACGTCCATGTTTTACCGGGGCCGGCACTTGCTCCGGTAGAGTCCGACCAGGGCAAGCGCCACGGCGTCCGACGCATGATAGGGGCGAATCGGATCGGTGCGCCCAAGGATATGCCTCACCGACGCCTCCAACTGCTCCTTGCTGGCTCGGCCGTTTCCGGTCAGCACTTGCTTCGCCTCCCGAACGGCCACCTCTACCACCGGGATTCCGGACCGGCAGGCGCTCAACAGAACCACCCCGCAAACCTTGCCCAGCGTAATCCCCGAACGGGGGTTCTCCGGCAGGGAGAAGGCATCTTCGACAATCACCAGCTCTGGACTTTCTTCGGCGAAAACAGAGGACAGGCGCGTGTATATTCGGTCTAACCGGCGGGCAATGGCCTTGCTGGAATCGGTGCCGATGCTTCCGAATGCATAGCGTTGGATACAGCCGGCCGAGCCTTCGACGATACCGATGCCGGTGTCGGCAAGCCCTGGATCTATGCCGATAATCTTTGGCATCCGAATTAAAGCGACTTCAATTTGTCTTCGGAGATTTTGGCCTCGTTGCTTTCCGGAAATTTGCGAACCAGTTCCTTGAGGATGAGGCGGGCATTTGCGGTGTCGCCCAGCTCGATGAAGGCAAATCCCTGTTTGAGCAGCGCGGCTGGCAGTTTGTTTCCTTCCGGGTAGGCCTCGATCACCTTCTGATACTCGAGAATCGCCTTTTCATACCATTTTTCCCGGTAATACGTTTCCCCAATCCAGAACTGGGCGTTGTCTGCCATTTCCGAGTCTGGAAATCGCTCGACCAGCTCCTGGAAAGATTCCCGGGCTTCGGCCAGGTTTCCCTCGTCAAGGAATTTTTTACCGTCGGCATACAACCCGTCCGCGTCCGGTTCAGGAGCGGACTTCGGCGGCTTCGGCGGTGTGCCCGCCTGCCGCTGTGAATCGAGGCTGAGATACTGCTCCAGTTGGCGGATCCGTTGGGCGTTTTCCGCGGCAGCCGAATTGAGTTGATCCAGCCGGCTGTCTAAGCGTTCTCCAGCCTGCTTTCCGCCCTCGCTTCGCTGGCGAAGGCGGAATTCAGTCTCTTCGACCCGGCCGGTGAGCTCCTGAAGGTCCTCTCTGCTCTGGGCGGTCTCCGCGTTGGATCCGGCCAATTGACTTCGAAGGGCCTGAATCTGCTCCTGCATGTCGCTTTTGATTTCATCCAGCTTCGATTCGAAGCGAACGTCAGCGTCGGCGACGTTGGCCAGGCGGTTTTCCAATTCCTGCTGCCGCTGTTCGAGCCGAAAGATCCGCTCATCGAGAACGACGATGTCGTCTTTTACCGCACAGCCGGCCGCCAGGACCGACACCAGGCAGAGGATCAACAACCGGATATTCATAGGCAAACCATAAGACCCCTTGGCGGGTGCCAGGACTTGAAAAGATCGCCCGCCGGCAAGGCGGACGTCTAAAAGACCGCCGGCAGGCGGGCCGCTCTGGTCATTGGCCGCCTGCCGGCAGGTTTTTGCCCGTTTTTGTTCATCGTAAAGGGCACCGCCGAAGCTGAAAAAACGACTCCAGTCAAAGCCGCTTCCCAAACCGAGGCTATTCGATCACGAATTCGCAGCGTCGGTTCTTCGCCCATGCCTCTTCGTTGTGGCGCGGATCCAACGGACGCTCCTCGCCATAGCTGATGGTGGTCAACCGGCTCGGGCTGATGCCCAAATCGACCAGGAAGCTTTTGGCGCTGTTGGCGCGACGATCACCTAAGGCCAGGTTGTATTCGTCGGTGCCGCGCTCGTCGCAGTGGCCTTCGATCATTACCCGGATATTCGGGTTTTCCCTCAGATATTGGGCCTTTCGGGTCAGGGTGTCCTGGGCCGGGGTCAGCAATGCACTGCTGTCAAACTCGAAGTAAATGTTTTCACTCTCGAATTGCTGCCGGGCCAGCATCGCCTGGCGCTGGGCCTCTTCCATGGCCAGCTTCTCGGCTTCCAGGGCGCGCTGCTTTTCCATATCCGCCTTCTGCTTGCCGGCCATTTCCTCTTGCTGGGTCTGTTCCGGCTGCACCTGGGCGGCGGTCTTCTCAGGAGCTGTCATGGCCGCCTCTTCGGTCTTCACCGTCTTTTTGGCGCACGATACCGTGAACAGCAGACCGGGCAGGATCAGGAAAAGAGCCAGTGCGATCCACACTTTCTTCTGCATTTCATCCTCCTTTTGAATTTACCGAAATTCGGTTCTTCTTGACAACCTTTTATAAAATCAAGCCCTGCTGATCAAGCACAAACATGCGACTTTTATCAAAATCAGTATAAATCATGAGATATGACGACCGCATCCATCCCCCTTGGCCCTCCGCCTTTCGCCGGTGCTACGTACATATGGGCGCCATTGAAGTGACGATTGTTTCACCGCCATCGAGCACTAAGGGCTGCTCATCCGGGCAGACCACGCCGGCGACGACTGTTCTCCGGGCAGAGACAGCAATCGCCGCTGGTCGGTTCCATATGCGGTCATCACATAGATCCTGGATTTTCCCTCCCGGGTCGAACTAAAAGCGATCAGGCTGCCGTCCGGCGCCCATGAGGCCGATTCGTTGTCGCCCGCATTGCTGGTGAGCTGCACCGGGGCGCTTCCGTCCATATCAACCACACAGATATTGATCTCGCCGTTTTCCATGGCGGTGTATGCAATCTTGTCCCCTTTGGGTGACCAGCTCGGCTGCGTATTATACCTCCCCTGGAAGGTGAGCCGTTCGACTCGGCCTGTCTCCATTTCTTGAACAAATATCTGGGGAGTTCCGGAGCGGTTTGAAACGAATGCGAGCTTTCGACCGTCCGGCGACCAGGCGGGGGATTCATCGATACCCCATTTTTTTGTAATTCTTTTAATAATTTTCCCGCTTCCGGTCAACAGATAAATTTCCGGATCGCCGGAAAACGACAGTGTTGCCGCAAGGGCGAACTGGCCCGGAACCCAGTCCGGGCTCGTGTTGATTCCCTCCCGGGAAACCACGACTCCGCGCTTTTCCTCCACGTGCCGGATGAACAGGTCGGGTTTGCCTTTGGCATAGCTCGTATATGCAATCCATTTTCCGTCCGTGGACCAGGCCGGAAACAGAGAGATACTGCCGTGACGGGTCCATTGACGCGGGTTATGGCCGTCAAAATCGCATAGAAAAATCTCCTTGGCGCCCGTCCCGTTGGAAACAAAGGCGATTTGACTCTCGAAAACCCCCCATTCACCGGTCAGAAGATGGATCACCTCCCTGCAAAAGCGCCGGACCATGCGGCGCAAGTCTTTGGGTTCTCCCCGGTAGCGTTTTCCCACCAGCAGCTCCGCCTTGAAGGCGTCAAAAAGGCGAAGCTCCAGCTCGAGCAGGCCGTCTATGAGGGCGACTTTCCCGGTGACCAGCATTTCAGCGCCGATGACGGTCCAATTTCGAAACGTGATTTCCTCGGCGGTCACGCCGGTCTGTCGGGGGGCATCCAGGTACGCGCCTTGATCGAGAATCTTAAAATATCCTGTAAAATCCAACGTTTCAGAAAGAATCCGCCCCGCCTCTTCAGCGCTCTTCATCTCGCCCGGATCCCCGTTGCCCGAGGCAAAGCCGGGGATGGCCACCGGGATCTTCCGAAGGAAGGGGTTGCTGATGTCGATGTATTCGTAATCCCGCTGGGCGTCTGCCGGCGCCGGCGCCGCAATCACCGCTGCGGTCAAACACGCGACCGTCATGACAACGGATGGCAGCCGCTTGAAAAATGCTATCATTTGACTCCCTCTGGGGTGAATCGCAGCCCAACGGTAATCAACGACTTTGCGACTCCCTTCGGAAAGGGCGCCACCGGGTTGGCTTTGAGCACGGCACGCTTGGCTGATTCGTCCAGGTACCGGTTGCCGCTGCGTTTGTCAAACCAGACGTCCCGAATCTCGCCGTTGGGCAGCACGGTGAACGCCAGCTCGACGACGAGATCGTCGCCGTTGCCGGCCAAACGGTCGGGAAACGCCCAGTTTTTCTGCACCCGCCAAGCGATTTCCATGCGGTAGATGTCGATCAGTTCGAGCTCTTTGAGGGCTCCCTCGGCAGAGCCGCCCACCGTGCCGGCTCGTGCAGAGACATCCGTTTCCTTGGAGGGCTGATCCGCAGGGCTGGTCCTCTGACTGCTTTCCACCTGCTCCCTCAATCGATCCAGCGCCTCCTGCAGGGGGTCCGGGCGCTGCTGAGCCTCCTGCTCCACCTTTTCTTCGATCCGGGAAATGGCGCTGTCGACCACTTTCGACGAGCGGTAGGTCTGTTTCTTCAGGGATTGTTTGGTCTTCGGCACTGGCGGCGTCTTGGGCACCGGCATCTCGGGCGCCGGCATCTCGGGTTTTGGGGGCTCTGTCGGTTTGGTTGGGGCGGGCTGAACCCTCGACGCCGTGGTCTCGGCCGGCGCAGCCGGAGCCGCCCGAGGCGCCTCTGCCTGAGGCAGGCTGACCATGGTGACGCTGACCGCCGGTGGAAGGGATCTTTTCTTTTCCGGTCGCAGAGCGGGCAGAAAATGCATCATGACAAAAAAGGCCACGTGGCAGGCAAAGGACACGGCCATCATGGCCGCCCACATGCGGGTGCCGTCATCCGAACCGGCAAAGGAGCGTTTGTCTACCGGCGCCACGTCATGATCTCCGGCAACGCCGGAGGCTTGACTCGTGAACCGCTCGAAGCGGTTGCTTCAAAAGCCTCCGAAAGGCGGCGAAAACCGCGGACATCTCAGTCAGCGCCGGGCCCCAGGCCTTTCGTTTCATATTTCCTCTTCTTCGCCGCTGCCTCCGGGCACGGTGACCATGCCGAGTTTTTCCACCCCCGCCGCCTGGATTTCGGCCATGACCCGCACAACAACGCCATAGGGGATCGTCTTGTCGGCGCGCAAGTATACCTCCCGGCTTCCCCTGCCCTCCAGGATCTTGTCCAACTTGTCTCGCAGAAACCCGATTTCTATGGGCACATCGTCGATATAGGTGCGCCCCTCCCTGTCGATGCTGATCATCAACGGTTCGGTCTCCGTCGGCATCGGTTCGGCCGAGGCTTCCGGAAGATCGACGTCGACTCCCTGGACCATCATCGGAGCGGTGACCATGAAAATGATCAGCAGCACCAGCATGACGTCTACAAACGGCGTCACATTGATATCGGACATCAGTCTGTCGCTGTTACCGGCCGTCGCCAAGCGCTCCTCCCTCTCGCCGGAGCATCTCCCGCTCGACGATGTTGATAAAATCGGCGGAAAAGCTCTCCAGTTCGCTTTCCAGCACTCGAATGCGGTTCATGAAGTAGTTGAAAAAAATGACGGCCGGGATGGCCACGGCCAGCCCCGCCGCCGTGGCCACCAGGGCCTCGGAAATTCCCGGCGCCACCACGGCCAGGCTTGCAGACCCCCGGAGCCCGATTCCGTGAAAGGAGTTCATGATGCCCCAAACCGTGCCGAACAGTCCGATGAACGGGGTGGTATTGCCGGTGGTGGCCAGAAAAGGCACCATCTGGGTCATTTTGGTCACTTCGGAGCGAGTGGACCGCCGAAGTGCCCGCTGGACGTTGTCCAGGCCGGTAAGACGAGAGCCGAGGCCGCCGGCCTCTTCCTGCCTTGCTTCCGTGCCGCGGGAAGACAAAGGGATGCCGGACTGGTCGAGCTTCTTGAGCTCCAGGTACCCGATGCGGAAAATGCGCGCCACCGGACTGCTTCGCAGCTGCTTGGATCGGGCAAATGCATCGGAAAGGCTCCGGCTTTTCCAGAAAAAGTCCGTGAAGCCGGCCGATTCGGCAAATGCACGACGCAGATATCTGAATTTTATCAAAATAATGGCCCAAGAGGTGACCGAAAAAAACAGCAGCAGCAGCAGCACGAACTGGACCATCAGCCCGGCATCGAGGATCATCTTAAATACGTTCAAACTATCGGAGGTCATAAGATTTGCTCCAGTATTGCGATTTTAGACCCTGCAAGCTATACGAAGTTCCATAACCTGTCAAGCAGACGGAAAGGACGCCCTGCATGGATCGAATCGCTGATCTTCTCTTTGAAGCCAAGTTTCTCAAGGAACTTCCGCGCTCAGGCTTTCCTTATCTCGGCGACGGCCGGGAATCGGTGGCCGAGCATTCCTTCATGGTGACCTTCCTTGCCTATGTGATGGCGAAGATGGCACCGGAAGCCTCCATGGAACGGCTTCTGGCCATGTGCCTGCTCCACGACCTGCCCGAAGCCCGCATCGGCGACCTGAACACGGTCCACAAAAAATACGTGCAGGCCGACGAAGCACGGGCCGTGCGGGACCTTACCGACGGGGTGCCCTTTGGCGGCGATCTCGCTTTGCTGATCGAAGAGTTCAACGAAGGAAAGACCCGGGAAGCCAGACTGGCCAAGGATGCCGATCAGCTCGCCCTGGTGTTGGAGCTCAAGGACCTCATCGACCGCGGCTACCGACCCGCACAGGTCTGGATGGGCTACGTGGTGCCCCGGATCCGGACAGAGGTGGGAAAACAGCTGCTCGAACGGATCGTAAATACGGATAGGGACGCCTGGTGGCTGCGAAATTATATTGACACCGCCGCTATACCTTCCTAAAGAATTTTTTTTGCGACTTTTGACGTATTCGATGCCAGCAAGCGCCAACACGGATTGCCCTTATTTTTCGATTGCTCTGTTTCATATATCTGCCGTCGACGGGAGGAACTAAATGAACTGGATTACCCAAACCTTCGGATCATCGGTGGGGAAAAAACTGTTGATGGCCGTCACCGGCCTCGGCTTTATCGGCTTTCTGACCGCCCACCTGGCCGGAAACCTGTCGATCTACGCCGGCAGGGATGCCTTCAACAACTATGCCCTGCACCTGCATTCCCTGGGGCCGCTATTGACGGTGTTCGAACTGGGTCTGCTGGCGCTGGCCGCAGTCCACGTGTTCACCGGTCTGCTGCTCTTTTACCAGAACTGGCAGGCCCGGCCCAAGCGGTACCAGGTCTACAAAAGTTCGGGGGGGCGGACCATCGGGTCGGCCACGATGCCTTACACCGGTTTTCTGATCCTTCTTTTCGTGATCTTCCACCTGTCGAATTTTTCCTTCGTGGACAAAACCACCACGACCATCTTCGATATCGTTGCAGGCTCTTTTCAAAATCCGGTCTACGTGGCGATCTACGTGGCCGCCATGATCGTGGTGGCACTGCACGTCAGCCACGGCTTCTGGAGCCTGTTTCAAACCCTCGGCGCCAATCATCCCAAATACATGCCGATCATCACCGGGGCAGGACTCGTGGTCAGCATCGTCTTTGGCGTCGGTTTCGGATTCATCCCCTTGTATATCACCTTCATGGTGTAAAAAAGACCGCCCGGAAAGGAACCGACATGTCACTGGAGGCTCAAATTCCCGAAGGTCCCATTACGGAAAAGTGGGATAAGCATCGTTTCAATCTGAAGCTGGTCAACCCGGCCAACAAGAGAAAATATGAGATCATCGTGGTGGGTACCGGCCTGGCCGGGGCCTCGGCCGCGGCATCCCTGGCCGAACTCGGCTACAAGGTCAAGGCATTCTGTTACCACGATTCGCCCCGGCGGGCGCACAGCATCGCCGCCCAGGGCGGGATCAACGCCGCAAAGAACTACACCAACGAAGGCGACAGCATCTGGCGGCTGTTTTACGATACGGTCAAAGGCGGCGACTTCAGGTCCAGGGAGGCCAATGTCTACCGGCTGGCGCAGATCAGCAACAACATCATCGATCAGTGCACGGCCCAGGGCGTTCCGTTTGCCCGGGAATACGGCGGTCTGCTGGCCAACCGCAGCTTCGGCGGCGCCCAGGTATCGCGCACATTCTATGCCCGCGGCCAGACCGGACAACAGCTGCTGTTGGGGGCATACAGCGCGATGATGCGCCAGGTCGCGGCCGGAAAGGTCGAAATGTTTCCGCGCCGGGAGATGCTCGATCTGGTGCTGGTCGACGGCAAGGCCAAGGGGATCGTGGTGCGCAACATGATCACCGGCGAGATCGAAACCCATGCCGGCCATGCGGTGCTGCTGTGCACGGGCGGATACGGAAACGTATTTTACCTGTCCACCAACGCCATGGCCTGCAACGTCACCGCCACCTACCGGGCCTACCGCCGGGGCGCCTTCTTTGCCAATCCCTGCTTTACCCAGATCCACCCGACCTGCATACCGGTCCACGGCACCTACCAGTCAAAGCTGACCCTGATGAGCGAAAGCCTTCGAAACGACGGCCGGGTGTGGGTCCCCAAAAAAGCCGGCGACAACAGAGCGCCCAACGAAATCCCGGAATCGGAAAGAGACTATTACCTGGAGCGGAAATATCCCAGCTTCGGCAACCTGGTCCCGCGGGACGTGGCCTCCAGAAACGCAAAGGCCGTCTGCGACGAAGGCCGGGGGGTCGGCGAAACCGGCTTGGCGGTCTATCTCGATTTTGCAGACGCCATTGCCCGGGACGGCAAAGAAACCATCGAGAAAAAATACGGCAATCTCTTTGCGATGTATGAAAAGATCACCGCCGAAAACCCCTACCAGGTGCCGATGAAGATGTATCCCGCGGTCCATTACACCATGGGGGGGCTCTGGGTCGATTACAACCTCAAGAGCAACCTGGACGGCCTCTTTGTGCTGGGAGAAGCCAACTTCTCCGACCACGGGGCCAACCGGCTCGGGGCCAGCGCCCTGATGCAGGGACTGGCAGACGGATACTTCGTCATCCCTTACACCATCGGAGGCTACCTGGTAGGTGAATCCTGGGACAAGGTGACCACCGGTCACCCGGCATTCGAACAGGCCGCCCAAGAGGTCAAGGAGCGGATCTCCCGGCTCCTGGCCATCGGCGGCAAACGAACCGTCGACGATTTCCACCGGGATCTGGGCCATATCATGTGGGAGTATTGCGGGATGTCCCGCAACAACGAGGGCCTGGAAAAAGCCCGGTCGATGATCCGGTCGCTTCGGGAAGAGTTCTGGGAAAACGTCCTGGTTCCCGGCATCAACGAGGACCTGAACCAAAGCCTGGAAAAGGCGGGAAGAGTGGCCGACTTTCTCGAGTTCGGCGAGCTGATGGTCATCGATGCCCTGAATCGGCAGGAATCCTGCGGCGGCCATTTCAACGAAGCTTATCAGACCGAGGAAGGCGAGGCGCTGCGAGACGACGAGAACTTCAGCTACGCTGCCGCCTGGGCGTTTGACGGAGACGGAAACGAACCGGTCCTGCACAAGGAGCCGCTAGACTTCGAACACGTCCACCTTGCACAAAGGAGCTACAAGTGAGCAAGACGATCAATATCACGCTGAAGATCTGGCGCCAGAAAGGGGCCAAGGCCAAGGGTCGGGTCGAGACCTACAATGCCACGAACATCTCCAAAGACATGTCGTTTCTGGAGATGCTCGACGTCGTCAACGAGCAGCTGACCCTGGACGGCAAGGAACCGGTCGCCTTTGACAACGACTGCCGTGAGGGGATTTGCGGCGCCTGCGGCGCGGTCATCAATGGTCAGCCCCACGGACCGGAAAAGGGGACCACCCTTTGCCAGCTTCACATGCGGCACTTTTCCGACGGGGACGTCATTTTCATCGAACCATGGCGGGCCCGGGCCTTTCCCGTCATCAAGGACCTGGTGGTGGATCGAAGTGCACTGGACAGGTTGGTTCAGGCCGGCGGCTACATATCGGTCAATACCGGAAGCGCCCCGGATGCCAACACCCTGCCGGTGACGCCGACAAATGCGGAGATGGCCTTTGACGCGGCCGCCTGCATCGGATGCGGCGCCTGCGTGGCGGCCTGCCCGAATGCATCGGCCATGCTCTTTGTCGGGGCAAAGGTATCCCATTTGGCGCTGCTGCCCCAGGGGCGGCCCGAAGCGGCCCGGAGGGCGCTTTCCATGGTGAGAACCATGGACCAGCTTCGCTTCGGCAACTGTTCCAACCACAAGGAATGCGAGGCAGCCTGCCCCAAGGAAATCTCCATTGCCAACATCGCCAGGCTCAATCGTGAATTTTATAAAGCCGGTATCGGGTCCAGGGAGCAATAACCGGCCATGGATCCAGGTCAGACGCCGGGGCGCCGCCGATGCGGCACCCCGGCCGTTGTATCGTCCTTTTCTGCCCCCCCTAAGTACATGCGGCGTAATTATGCTGACGATGAGCTCACCGCCGAGGCGCAGAGACCGCGGAGGATGCACAGAGAAGATCGTGAAGGTTTTCTCTGCGTCCTCTGTGTCTCGGCGGTGATTTTTTTGATCTGAAATTCGTCACCGAAATTATGCCATCGTGCAATAAGTCTCTCCGGCGTTGATCGAAGACCTTCTTGCAGTGCCCGGCGATTTTCCCTTCGTGGTTGACTTGGCGAGGCTTTATCATTAGTAGCTATGATGCATTTTACGGATTTTACCGTTTTGGCCCGTCTTCGATGCCGGTATCCCTTCGGTTTTTCCGAAAACAATGAGAAGCCATGAAGCTTGAGACCCAAGATTTGGCCAAACGCTTGGCCATTCCCGTAGGTACGCTGGAGCGGTGGATCCGCCAGGGCCGAATCCCGGTCTATCGGGAGGGAAAGACGTGCGTGTTTCGCAGATCCTCTCTGGAGCGCTGGGCCTCTGTGCACAATCTGGTCTTTTCCTCCGGCGGCCCTGAAGCGGCTGTTCCGCCGGCCCGGTCTCCCGGCTTGGAAAATCTGCTTCCGGTAATGAAGCGCGGCGGCACTTTCTACGAAATACAAGCCTCTGGGGTGGATTCGGCACTGGCGGCGGCCGCAGCGACGATACCGGGGCTGTCTGTTTCCGATCGGGAAGAATTGCTCGCCGGGCTCAGAGAACGGGAGCAGATGACCTCTACAGGCATCGGCAAGGGGGTGGCCATTCCCCATCCGCGCACCCCACCGGCCGGCATGATCCAGGATCCCCTGATCACGACCTGCTTTCTTGGGCAGCCGCTCGATTTTTCTGCGGTGGACGACCGGCCCGTGTTCGTGCTGTTTGTCATGCTCAGCCCCTCGATCAAGGCGCATCTTCACCTTCTGTCCCGTCTTTCTTTCTGCGTTCGAAACGATGCCTTCGTCGAATTTTTGAAGGGGCGTCCGTGCCCGGACGATTTGCTGTCCCGGATCGCCGAGTTCGAGCACCGCCTCGATTCAACAGGCGTTTGAGACACGGAGGCTTTTCACTCATGCACTTTCTTCGATCATGGCGCCGCCCTGGAACATGGCCGATCTTCCGATTCGACGACCGGCTTTTGCTGATCTTTATCGCCGTCATCGTGGGAATCTGCTCCGGCATAGCCGCCGTCGTCCTGAATCGATCCCTGACCGCGATGCTCGAATGGCTTCATCCGCACCGGCACAACTGGTGGGCCTTTGTTCTGCCCGGGGCCGGGGCGGCGCTGTCCTCGCTTTTTTTGAACAAGGTACTGCGGGAAGGGGCAGGCCACGGGGTTCCCGAGGTGATCTACAGCGTGTCTCGATACGGCGGCCTGCTCCGATTCCGGTCCAGCTTCTCCCGACTGGTCTCGAGCTGTCTGACCATCGGAAGCGGCGGATCGGCGGGACCCGAGGCTCCGGTGGTCATGAGCGGCGCGGCCATCGGGTCCAATATCGCCCGTTTCTTTTCGCTGAATGACCGGCAGCGGGTCGCTCTGGTCGGCTGCGGGGCCGCCGGCGCCATCTCCTCCATCTTCAACGCGCCCATTGCCGGCATGGTCTTTTCCATCGAAGTGATCCTGGGAGAATGGAAAGCGATCAACATCATTCCCATCGCCATTGCATCGGTGGCCGGCACCGAAATCAGCCGTATCCTCCAGGGCAACCAGATCGCCTTCAGCCACCGGCTCTTTCACATCGATCTGCTCGACATCACGGCCTGCTTTGCGTTGGCCGGGGTCTGCGCCGTGGCATCGGTGGGACTGACCCGGATGCTCCGGCTGTCCGCACGCCGATCCGCGAGGCTGGTCTCTGTAGCATGGGTCCGGGCAGCACTTGGCGGATGCACCGTGGGCCTCATCGGGCTGGCCCTGCCGGTGGTATTGGGCGAGGGGTATCATTCGATCCGAACCATGATCGAAGGCACGTTTACCCCGGGCCTGCTGCTGGTGGCGGTGGCGGTGCTGGCAAAGATGGCAGCCACCGCACTGACCCTGGGCTCAGGAGGCTCCGGCGGCATTTTCGCCCCCTGCCTGGTCGTCGGCAGCCTGACCGGCCTGGCCTTCCACCGGGGCCTGGTCATGATGTGGCCGGCCGTGCAATGGGTCAACGAAGGCTGCTTTGCCCTGCTGGGCATGGCCGGGTTGATCAGCGGCATGCTCCAGGCGCCGTTGACCGGCATCTTTCTGATCGTGGAAATTACCGGCAGCTACGAAGTCATCCTTCCCCTGATCATCGTGTCGGCGCTTTCCACGACCATCTGCCACTATGTCGAGCCGGCTTCCTTCTACCTCAGAGAGCTCGTGGAAAAAGGACAGCTTCTGCGGCCCGGCACCGACGCGCGGGTTCTGGCGGACCTGAGTATCGCAGAGCTTATCGAGACAGACTGCATCCGTGTTCATTCCAGCATGCTTTTAAGAGAGTTCATCGAGGTGGTCAAAAAAAGCAGCCGAAACCATTTCCCCGTGGAAGAGGAAACAACCGGGAAGTTTCTGGGCATGATTCACCTGGACGACATCCGGGCGTATCTGTTCAATCCCGCCATCTACGATGCGGTAGTGGTCGGACAAATCATGGACACCCGGGTGGAAACGGTTCATCCGGACGACGATCTCAACGATGTGCTCCGGCATATGGACTCCCACCGCCTG
>Ga0272443_10003032_pt1 | contig 20402 bp, 10 predicted proteins | sample SSMAcet12_FD_193581 | JGI IMG/M metagenome (GOLD analysis project Ga0272443, IMG submission 193581) | Marine sediment archaeal communities from Little Sippewissett salt marsh, Falmouth, MA, United States - SSM-Acet-12 | ecosystem: Environmental > Aquatic > Marine > Wetlands > Sediment ... | reverse complement strand
GGATGTTGCGAGTAGCCTGAACAATCTGGCGGCATTGCTTGAGGCTCAGGGAAAGTACGGTGAGGCGGAGCCGCTGTATCGAGGCGCGCTGGAGATAGTGGAAGAGCAGCTGGGCCCGGAGCATCCGGATGTTGCGAGTAGCCTGAACAATCTGGCGGCATTGCTTGAGGCTCAGGGAAAGTACGGTGAGGCGGAGCCGCTGTATCGAGGCGCGCTGGAGATCGATGAAAAAGCGTTGGGTTCAGAGCATCCCGGTGTGGCAACCGACCTGAACAATCTGGCGGGATTGTTTGCCGCTCAGGGAAAGTCCAGTGAAGCGGAGCCATTGTATCGGCGCGCTTTGCTGATCTGTGAGCAGTCATTAGGAACATCGCATCCGAATACGAATACGATACAGAGGAACCTTGCAGGATTGCTTGAGAACCTGAGGGAAAAGAGCGATAGGGATAAGAGATGATAGGACATGATAACTTCAGAAAGCCGTTCGTTGAACAAATGTTTTTTTGTATTCGACGAACGGATGGAGAAGTTAGCAGGCCCCCTGCTTTCATGATTGCTTTTGTCATGTCAAGCAGCGCTGTTGAGGGCGCGTATAGCAGCAATCGATTACGATTTTATGACACATCGTTTACCATTCATCGGGATTGAAGCCACGTTTTTCAGCCTTCTGTAGATTCATTGTTATATAGAGTCTACTGCGTAATTACCTCAAATCCTTCCGCCTGTTTACGTATCGACCGCCGTTCGATCCGTCGCCGGCCGCAGGCACAATTACACCGATTTCTGTCGGCTTCTCGACAGAATCGTTACCATGAAGTACACCTTGGATCCGTTGAGCATCAATGGTCTGCATCCAGGCTTCGCCAAATGTAAACCTGTGCCGCGCTGCAGTCTGGACGCTGCTTGATACGGCCCCGGACAAACTCTTCTTAGCCCCCCCAGCTTCCGGTGACGGGAGGCTATGCCACTCACTTAACCCTTTTTCGAAAATATTCTTAACTTCATTGCACATGGTTAAGCGCTTTAACGGTGATCCCATAGCTTTTCCTGTTTGATTGGGTGGAACCTTCAAACATAGGGCTATGGGTGTTTTTTTACGCCAACCTGGGGAATCTTATTTTCCGAAAAGTGGGGATTGTTAATTGCCGAAATTTGGGGATTTTCAATTTCCGATTACAGGTGGCCTGGCGCCAGGATGGATGTGTTTGTTTTTATGATGAATTAACGCTATATACAAATGAATTTGCGGTGCCGGTTATTCAATAACCGGCTTAAAAGGGAATCCGGTGAAAATCCGGAACAGTACCCGCTGCTGTAATCCTCAGCCGGCATTATTGCCGGCATATATGATCTGTCAATTAAGCCACTGAACCGGGCCACCGGATCGGGAAGGCGACAGACAGGGGAGAGTCAGAAGACCTGCCGTAATGTCTTGAGCTTCGGGTTAAAGCAGTTATTGTATCATATGTTTGTTCAATACTCATTTTTTGCGCTATGGGAACCTGCGTTCTTTGAACCGTTCCTCGTATCGCTGCCATCAGCATATCTCCCCTCAGCGAACCTCGCTGGCAGGAGCGTTTGTGCCTGGCTGCTGCTTTCCCGGACCATGACACTGATTTGTGTTTTTATCCACGGGAATCAATCATCAGGCAATGCGTTTTCTGCTCAATATCAGCACTCATTCACATGATCTCGAACTTGCCGGTCCGCAGTGGCGGCATGTGTCTGCTCTCCTTTCCGAGACCGGTTTTGAGGGTTTTGAACTCTATCCGGTCGGAGACTATGACTACAGTCGTATTCCTTCCGGGCTGATCGGCGGGGTTCATCTGCGTTTTTTTGTGATGCTTCGTCAGATCTGGCAGAATGACCGCCAGCAACTGCTCAAGCTGTTCGATACGGAAGAGAATATCAGGCAGTATTACGGAGGGGACAACCGTGACGCCGTTGTGAGGTGTTACCGCGATCAGCTTGAGCTTGCCCATACGCTCGGAGTCCCATATGTGGTGTTTCACCCGGTGCATTATGAGCTTGACTATGTTTTCAACTGGCAGCCGCCATGGTCATGGCGGGAGACAGTCGATCTTTCCGCCGAGATAATTAACGAAGTCCTTCAGGGCAGTTCATACAAGGGCTGGGTGCTGTTCGAGAATCTCTGGTGGCCGGGCAATTTCCGTCTCGATCGTACTGAAGAGATCGACAGGCTGCTGGGTCGCGTCAATTACGGACGAAGCGGTATTGTACTCGATACGGCGCATATTTTTAATAAAAATCAGGATTTACGGACAGAAGAGGAGGCGATCTCCTATCTGCTGCGCCAGGTGGACTCGCTTGGCGAATACCGGCATCTTATCAAAGCGGTTCATCTCTGCAAAAGTCTGTCGGGCGATCATGTCATGGCGGGGATGCGCGCTCCCGATCCGTTTCGTGGGGCCAGTACGTTCTGGGACCGCTTCTCTCTTGCTCTTGACCACGTTCGCGGTATCGATACTCACGATGCCTTTGATCATTCCTCCATAGCGAGCTTGTTTGAACGCATCGATCCTGAGCATGTGGTCTTTGAGTTTTCTTATGGCTCGATCGAGGAGTGGCGTTCGAAAATTAAGCGCCAGACAAGGGCTCTCGGGGATGTTTTCTCTGCCAAAGGGGAGCGGCCACGATGAGTCGACAGGGTATTTCCTATCTGATCCTTGTGGTGACCCGTTCCTGCAATCTTTCGTGCGTCTATTGCTACGAGGGGAGCGGTAATCATATCGATCACCCGATGAAGGTGACGACGGCTCTCGAAGCGCTTCAGCTTGCCGCTTCGTCAGGAAGGCCGTTTCATGTGCAGATATCCGGAGGCGAACCGCTTCTTGAACCGGGGACTGTTTTTGCCATTCTCGAACAGATTCGGAGCACTAAGCTTCCGGCCAGCGTGGCTATACAGACAAACGGGGTGTTGCTTGATCGGGAGATCATCAGAACACTCGATGTATATGGTGTAGGCATAGGGCTCAGTATCGACGGGCCGCCGAATCTTCAGGAGACGCTCAGAGGAGGCAGCGCGCCGACCTATCGGGCCATGAAGCTTCTTGAAGAGGAGGGTGTGCCTTTCAGGGTGACGTCCGTAGTCTCGGATCGCAATGTCAGCAAGCTTCATCTGCTGCCTGTGAGTCTGCACGGTTTTTCGATGGCTTCAGGCATTGCTCTGGACCTGCTTGTCAAAAAAGGAAGGGCTCGTCGAAACGGTCCGTGCGATATTCCTTCCGGAGAGGAGCTTCGTTCAGGGGTGTGGAAGCTGCTTGAAACCATGCAATTGCTTAACCGGGAGCGCAGGCGGCCTCTTGAGCTTCGTGAGGAGCGTCTTGTTCGGCATGCGTTCCGCCAAGGTTCCCAGACACAGTACTGCGCGGCCGCATGTGGTTCAAGCCTTGCTGTAACGCCGGACGGGTTATTGTATCCCTGCACTCAGACCATGGATGACGCGTCATGTTTTCTGGGTACTCTGGATGCTTTCAAAGAGTCGCGTTCTCCTCTGGTTTTGAAAACAGCGGCGAGTTATGCATGTGACGGTTGTTCCCTTGAAGGCCGTTGTCCCGGCGAGTGCCCTTCACGACTCATGTATAACGGCGGAGATGGTGAGCGGCTTTTCTGTGAAATGTACCGTGCAATAGTTGATTTTTGCGTTCAAACAGGAGATATCGTTATATGAAACCATTTTCTCTTTGCTATTTCACCACAAACCATTCGGAGGTTCCTTCATTCAGTGCCGGTGTTCGTGAGTACATCAGTGATGGCGGAGCGTTGGATGTTTTCGCCCGAGTGCGTTCACAGCTTACTTCACCGGTCCAGATCGGTGAGTTTGCGAGGCTTGCCGCCCGCTCTGACATAGTGATTGTCCGCCTTATGGGGGGAAAGGCTTCCTTTCCGGCGTTCGACGCGTTTTTTGAGGCTTGTGAAGAACGAAAGAAAGCCGGACAGGCAGCGCCATTGCTGATTATTCAATCCGCAGGGGGCGATGACGAAGCAATGGAGCTTGCCCGTGAGCACAGCGCATTGTTCGGCACTGAAACCGGAGAGACGGTTCAGCGATATCTGCTCAATGGCGGACGGGAAAATTTCAGAAACATGCTGGTGTTTCTCCACAATCATCTCTTCGGGACGGAGTATCCTGCGGTTCCTCCCCGCAAGCTTCCCCACGAAGGAATCTATCATCCGGATTTTCCGGCCTATGATGATATCGAGGGCTATATCGAGAAGTACGTTGATCCTTCGAAACCAACAGTCGGGCTCTGGTTTTATCAGAGCTATTTTGTTGATGGAGACCTTGCGGCCTACGATTGCCTGATCCGTGAGATTGAGCAGCAAGGCGCCAACGTCATCGCTGTCTTCCACTTGCGTTACCGCGACGCTATGCGTAACAACAGGGGTTCGGACTACGTGGCCGATACCTTTTTCAAGGACAGTGATGGCAAGAGCCGGATCGATGTGCTTATCAATCCACTCATGTTTTCACTCACCCTGAACGCTCCCGATTACCGTGACATTCTGCCAGGGCTTGACGTGCCGTTTCTCCAGGCGATGACGACGTTTCAGTCATATGAAGAGTGGAAGCAAAGCGTTCAGGGGCTCGGGACGATGGAGGTCTCTTTTTCCGCTGCCCAGCCTGAATTCGACGGGGCGTTGATCACCGTGCCGTTTGCGACCCGTGAGCAGGCGGGTATCGATCCCCTGACCGGCGCCGAGTTGATGAAGATCATGCCGATTGAGGAGCGGGTGCAAAAGCTCGTGTCCATGGCGATACGTTGGGCTGCGCTGCGTCGCAAGCCGAACGAGGAGAAGCGCATAGCGATCGTTTTTCACCACTATCCTCCTCGTAACGACCGCATCGGGTGTGCGGTCGGCCTGGATAGTTTCGACAGTATCAGGTTGCTCCTGAAGAGAATGCGTGAGGAGGGATACTCGGTCGACAGGGAGTATGCAACCGGCGATGATCTCGCCAGGGAGTTGCTCGACAGGATGACCTGTGACCAGCGGTGGCTGCTCCCGGAACAGATGGCCGGGCGGGCCGAGGCGTCTGCCGGTCCGGAGGAGTACCATCCATGGCACGATGCGCTTCCCTCCGAGGTAAGCAGCAGGATGAATGGTGAGTGGGGAGAGATGCCGGGCGATCTCTTCGTCCATGAGGACCGGTTGCTCTTTCCCGGGACAGTCAACGGCAACGTGTTTCTTACCATTCAGCCGCCACGGGGCAAACTCGAACGTCAGGATCAGCTTGTCCACGATCCTGATATCCCGCCACCGCATCATTATCTGGCTCATTATCGCTGGATGCGTGATGTTTTCAAGGCGGACGCGGTGATGCATGTCGGCAAGCACGGTTCGCTCGAATGGTTGCCCGGTAAGGCTCTCGGGTTGTCTGAGGAGTGCTTCCCGGACCTGGCGATCATGGATCTTCCCAATATCTATCCCTATATCATTAACGATCCCAGCGAGGGAACCCAGGCAAAAAGGCGGTCGAACTGCTGCATTGTCGACCATCTGACGCCGGTGTTCACCAACGCCGATCTTTACGAGGAGATGGCAGCACTCGAGACTCTTCTCGGCAACTATGTCGAGGCGCGCAGGAGCGATCCCGGCAAGCTCGATATCCTCAAGCCGATGATCTGGGACGCTCTCGTCGAGGCTGACCTCGACAAGGACACCGGCTACGACAGGGCGCGGGCAATGGCTGACTTTGACGGGTTTCTTGAAGATCTCCATGCGTACCTTGATGAGATAGCCGATACCATGATTTCCGATGGCCTGCATACTCTCGGGCTTTCTCCCGAAGGTGACAGGCTTGTGGAGCTTGTTGTTCAGATGACCCGGCTTGAACAGGGCGGGGTTCCCTCACTGCGTGCGTCCATCCTCAAGGCGCGGGGGTATGATCTTGACGATCTGATCGCCAACAAAGGCAAGCCTGTGTATGGTTCTGCATGCAAAACCGGCGGACAGATCATCCGTCAAGCGCATGAAACCGCACGTGAGATGGTGAGCATGCTTTCCTCGCGTGACTATGAGGAAGATGCAACGGCAGCAGTTCGTGATGCCTTGCCGGATGTGCTTAGCGGTGATGTGACGGAAGGGTTGCGCTATATCTGCAACGATCTGGTACCGAGGATCAGAAGGGTGAGTGACGAAATCGATTCGTCGCTGAAGGGATTCGACGGAAGATATGTTGAGGCAGGCCCGTCCGGGGCCCCCACGCGCGGCCAGGCGGATATCCTCCCGACAGGCCGCAATTTCTACTCTGTCGATCCACAGAAAATCCCTACGCCGGCAGCCTGGAAGGTGGGCATGAGCCTTGGCGATGCGCTTGTGGAACGCTATCTGTCAGAAAAGGGTGAGTATCCGCGAAGTATCGGTATCATTCTTTTTGGGGGGTCGACCATGCGTTCCGGAGGAGACGATCTGGCTGAAATTTTCTATCTGATGGGAGTCAGGCCGGTCTGGCAGAAAGGCAGTGGCTACGTCAAGGGGGTTGAAGTCATTCCGTCCAACGAACTCAAATGGCCACGGCTGGATATCATGCCGAGGATTTCCGGGTTTTTCCGTGACGCTTTTCCGCTGCTTGTCGACCGTATCGACGATGCAGTCAAGATGGTTGCAGCACTCAACGAGCCACCGGAGATCAACCTGATCCGTCGCAATGTGCTTGCCGATGTCGAGGCATACCGGAAGGAGGGCATGAGCGAAGACGAAGCGCTGCGCGAGGCGACATTCCGGGTGTTCGGCTGTCCTCCCGGAACATACGGTGCTGGTGTCGAAGAGCTGATCGAGTCAAAAAACTGGGAGTCGCAGGATGACCTGGCAGATAACTATGTCCGCTACTCCTCTCATGCGTACGGGCGCGGTTCGTACGGCAGGCAGAAGCCGGCAACCTTCAGAAAAGTACTTTCACGCCTCGATGCTACGGTGAAAAACGAAGACTCGCGTGAGTACGACATGTTTTCCTGCACCGATTACTACAACTATTATGGCGGACTGATTACGGCCGCCAAACAGGAACGAGGGGAGCTGCCATTCTCGCTTGTTGGAGACAGTTCCGACCCTGAGCGTGTGAAGGTGCGGACAACCTTCGAGGAGGCGAAGCATATTTTCCGTTCCCGCCTCCTTAATCCGAAATGGCTCGATGGCCTGAAACGTCATGGCTACAAAGGGGCCGGTGACATTTCCAAGATGATGGATGTGATTCTCGGCTGGGACGCTACCGCGGAGGTAGTCGAGGACTGGATGTACGACCGTGTCGCGAAGAAGTACGTGCTCGACGAGGAAATGAAGGCGTGGATGCAGGAGGTCAACCCTTATGCGCGGCAGAACATTCTCGACAAACTGCTCGAGGCCGTCAGCCGCGGCATGTGGAACGCTTCGGACGAGATGAAGCAGCGCCTGCAGGAGGAGTACCTTGAAACCGAAGGCGAGATAGAGGAGATCAACGAGTGAAAAGGCTGAGTGTGTTATCAAGCGTGCTGCTGCTCCTTGCCTTCTTGCTCGCTGTCGCGCCATCGGAGCTTTCCGCGCAGCAGAAGGACGAGAAGCTGGTGATCACGGCAGAGGAAATACGAACGATGAACGTGCAGAAAATCGACGACCTGCTCAACCGCATTCCTGGAGTGAAGGCCGGTGATTCTTCTGTTTCCATTCGGGGTTCGTCGAATGTCAAGGTGATGCTCGACGGCCGTTCGATCAACGATCCTACCTCGTATTCCGGAGCGGTGAAATGGTCGATGATTTCTCTCGAAGCCATCGAGTGCATCGAGGTGATAAAAGGGGGCGGCAGTACCTCATATGGCGACAATACCGGCGGTGGCGTTATCGTGATCACGTCCAGGCGTTCAGACCATTTCGGTGGAACTGCAGGCGGGTACCTTGGTAACCATGGTCAGCAGAAGGCCGCTCTCGATCTTCAGGGGGGAAGAGGGCGCCTGTCGGCAGGTTTTTCTGCAGGATATGAAAATTCTGACGGGTTCACCGTCAATGACGACAAGAGGCGCCGCCGTATGGGAGCGAGGGCCGGGTACCGGTTTTCTGACGATGTCTCCCTTTCTTTTTCAGGGGATTACAATGACGAGCATAAAGGGCTGAGAGGCTATCCTGAACGGCGAACACCGAATTCCAGGAAAGAGTATGACGATGTCTCTCTGCTTTTCGGCCAGGATGTCGGGGCTGTTTCGGGAAAGACGTGGTATTCTGTTGCCCGTACCCTCAGCACGGACTCCGACAGGGACTTTTCAGCCTCTCTCGAGGTTACCAGGGCCGGCCAAAGTGTCGAGGGGCCGCTTTCTCTGCCCCTGGCAGGAAATGTCGACAGCGGTATAGGGTATGAATGGCAGGAGGCTTCAGGTTCCAGTGTCGGGAAAGCCGATGAGGAACAGGCGTGGGTATTCATGTCGAAAACGATGCAGTTGGAGAATGGCCCCTGGTCTGTGACGGCGGGTGCGAGAGGAAACATCTATTCCGAATATTCTGCTGCTGTCAATCCTGAAATGAAGGCCCGTTACCGAACCGGCAAACATTCCGTCGAGCTTGCATACAGCCGGGCAAGCAATCTTCCTACGTTCAGAAAACGGTTTTACGAGTCGTCGGTGACAAAACCGAATCCCGATCTCCAGATGGAGAAAGCTGCAAACTACGCTTTTTCACTTTCTGTCGTTGCGGATTCTTCGCTGTCGTTCGATGCCTCGCTCTTTTACCGGGACATCAAGGACCGGATCACATACGTGAGAGATCTCGAAACCAATACCGGACGGTACGAAAACTTTGGAGAAGTAACCTACAAGGGATTGGAGGTTTCAGCGTCCTGGTCACCGTCATCATTGTTCGCATTCACTCCGTCTTACAGTTACCTGCATGCGCTGAACGAAGAAACAGGGTTCTGGCTTCCGGCCAAGCCGTTTCACAGCATTATGGCGGATGTGGTGTTCAGGCCGCTTAACGGGTTGTCCTTCAGGGCTGTCGTCAAGTACAACGGGAAGACATATGTGGACTCACAGAATACCCGTACCCTGGCGGCGTATACCGTGGTCGATGCGAGAGCTGATTACAGCCTGGGAGATCTGACCCTGTATTGCGACATCGATAACCTGCTTGACGAGAGCTATTTCTATGTCGATGGCTACGATGCTCCGCCGAGGGAGTGGGTCGTCGGTATGAACTATAATTTTTAGTGTCTATGCATTTACTACTCTATCCATTTGCCGCGGTTATCGGGCAGGAAGAACTTAAGCGCGCCTTGCTGCTTAACGCGGTCAATTCCCGTATCGGCGGTGTCGTCATACGCGGGGAGAAAGGTACCGCGAAGTCTACTGCCGTCAGGGCTCTCGGCGAACTGTTGCCTCCAGGTGAAGAGACGGCACAGAACGCGCAGTACCGATCACGGGTGATTACTCTGCCGCTCAACGCTACGGAAGATATGGTCGCGGGCGGTATTGACTTCCAGTGCACCATGCGCGAAGGATGCAGGGTATTCCAGCCGGGCATCCTGGCCAAGGCCAACAAGGGGATCCTGTATATCGATGAGGTTAACCTGCTTGATGATCACATTGTCGATATTGTCCTCGATGCCGCCGCGTCGGGTGAAAATCGCGTTGAGCGCGATGGGATATCGTTCTGTCATCCGGCATCGTTCGTGCTTGTTGGCACCATGAATCCCGAAGAAGGAGAGCTTCGCCCCCAGCTGCTCGACAGGTTTGGCCTCTGCGTCGAGGTTTCTGCTGAAAACGATGCAGAGAAACGTGTGGAGCTGATGCTCCGGAGAGAAGCGTTCGACGAAGAGCGCGACGGGTTTATCGCTGTTCATCAAAAGGAGAGCGAGCGGATAGCCGGGAAGATTCTGTCAGCAAAAGAACTGCTGCCGAATGTCAGGATGCCTTCTCATCTGCGCGGATTTATTTCCGAACTCTGTCGCGGGAACAACGTCGCCGGGCACCGGGCTGACCTGGTTATCGAGCAGGCGGCAAGGGCCAATGCCGCCTACCGGGGATCGAATGTTGTCGATGTCGACGATATAACCGCAGTGGCGTCACTTGCCCTTGCGCACCGCAGGAGGGATGTCCAGCCTCCACCGCCTCCCGAGCCGCCCGACTCCCGGGATCAGCAGCAGCAGGAGCGTGATGCGCAATCCCCAAAGGAGCAGGAGGATGAACAGCAGGAACCGTCTGCCGATTCCGGAGAGCGGGATGCGAACGATCAGGAGCCTCCAGAGAAGAGCCGGAAGGCCCAGGATGAGCGGCCTGATGATGCTGAAGGCGATGATCTTCAGCCTGATAGGCCCGATGAAAACGAGTCCGGAGAAGAATCCGGTGAGGCTTCCGTGTCTGAAGAGGTGTTCGAGATCGCCGATCCCTTCAAAGTGCGTCCCATCAGCTCGCCGAAAGACCGTACGATGCGGCGCGGTTCTGGCAAACGTTCCCGTTCCAGGGTGTCACAAAAGCAGGGGCGTTATACTAAAAGCACCATGAAGAGAAGAAACAACGACATTGCTCTCGATGCGACGCTTAGGGCTGCGGCTCCTTTCCAGCAGCATCGGGAGAATCTCAATGGCATGGCGGTGATTCTTCGCAATGAAGATATTCGTGAAAAGATCCGGGAGAAGCGTCTGGGAAATCTGCTGATCTTTGTCGTCGACGCCAGTGGATCGATGGGTTCCAAAGGCAGAATGGCGGCATCGAAGGGAGCGGTTATGTCACTGTTGATAGATGCTTACCAGAAACGCGACAAGCTTGCCATGGTTTCGTTTCGCAAAGACGGAGCGACTGTCAATCTGCCCGTGACATCGTCGGTCGAACTTGCCGCAAAACTGCTCAGGGAGATGCCGGTCGGAGGCAGAACCCCGCTTTCCGCCGGTTTAGTGAAAGGCTACGAAATTGCGCGCAATCATCTTATGAAAGAGCCCGATGCCCGTCCTGTGATTATCATGGTGACAGACGGCAAGGCAAACAAGGCGATCGGTGACCGGAAGCCTCTTGAAGAAGCGATGGAGCTTTCAAAGAGAGTCGTCGGGGAGGAGCGCATTCGTTTTCTTGTGGTAGATACCGAAGAGCCGGGTCTGGTGAATTTCGGACTTGCCCGAAAGATTGCCGGTATGCTGCATGCGGAGTATTTCAAGATTGACGACCTGCAGGCCGATAGCCTTTTGAATATTGTAAAAAACGCTACATCATGAAAAAAAAATACACCTATCCGTTTACTGCTATTGTCGGCCAGGAGCAGATGAAGCTTGCCCTTGTGCTCAATATTATCAACCCCGCCCTTTCCGGAGTCCTGATTCGCGGAGAAAAAGGGACGGCCAAATCGACTGCCGTGCGTGCGCTTGCCGATATTCTGCCTGAAATCGATGTGATCGGTGGTATTCCGTTCAATCTTGCCCCCGACGAAGATCGTGACGTTATCCGGGAGTGCTTTGCTGTTTCGGGCGGGGAACTGCCTGATGAAGGAAATCTGCCGGTTGAAAAGCGCAATGTCAGGGTTGTGGAGCTGCCGGTCGGGGCGACAGAAGATCGTGTGGTCGGTACGCTTGATCTGGAGCACGCCCTGAAGGCCGGTGAAAAGCGTATCGAGCCGGGCCTGCTTGCATCGGCTCATCGAGGGATTCTCTATGTCGACGAGGTAAACCTTCTCGACGACCATGTTGTCGATGTGCTTCTGGATTCCGCAGCGATGGGGGTCAATACCATCGAGAGGGAGGGAGTTTCTTTCGCCCATCCGTCCAGTTTTACGCTTGTTGGAACCATGAACCCTGAAGAAGGGGAGCTCAGGCCGCAGCTCCTCGATCGTTTCGGTTTGTGTGTGCATATCGAAGGGATCAGCGATGCAGGTGATCGTGTAGACGTCATGGAGCGGCGGTTTGCTTTTGAGGACAACCCTGAAGCTTTCTGCCGCCAATGGTCGGAGGAGTCGGAGAAGCTTGTCGAGCGGGTCGGTAGAGCCAGGGAACTGTATCCTTCAGTGAGCGTCAGCAGGGACAACCTGATGGCGATTGCCAATTACTGTCTCGAAGTCGGGGTTGACGGCCACAGGGGGGATATTATTATCATGAAAACCGCCAAGACCCTTGCAGCGTACGATGGCAGAATGGCAGTGGAAAAAGAGGATATCGATCGGGCGGCCCTGCTTGCGCTTCCACATCGTATACGCCGTCAGCCGTTGCAGGATATCGTGATGGATGTCAGCTCGATCTTGAAAAACAAGGCTTGTGAACGAGTCTCAGGATGAATGAATTTTCGGATTTTCAACTTCAATTTTGCGTGTACCATGAAGACCATAGCGTTTTTCAACAACATCCACAGTTCGGCGATCTGGCATCAGCTTTCCGAAACGATGCGTGAAAAGGGAATCAATCTCCTGACTTATGGGTTCGGAAGCGAGAAGGTTCTTGTCGAGGATATAGAAAAGGGTGAAATCGATATCCTTCTGACCAATGTTTCAAGAGATATGCCGGGATTTTCCGCGCTGGAGGACACCATGCTCAAGGTGCCTGTCAGAGTAGGGCTTGGTTCGGGCCTGCAGGGGGATTTTTCAACGTTCAGCGATGCTGAGCTGGATGAAATCAGGAGGTATTTCAAGGTGCTGTCAAAGGAGAATTTCCGACAGGGACTTTTTCGCCTTGCCGGTCTGGATTATGCTCACTGCAAGGAGGTTTCAAGCTCAGGCATCTACCATCCCGATGCCGATGGCCGTTTTGGCGACACCTCTTCTTATCGCGATTGGCTCGAAAAGAAAAACCGTCCGGTTCGCACTGCCCCGGTTGCAGGAATAATCATGCACTACAGTCAGCTTGCCGAGGGCAATCACGCCGACATCGATGCTCTGATCTGCGAACTCGAAGCTCAAGGGGTTGTACCGTTCTGCGTTTTTTGCGATAGCATGCAGGACTTTACGGCGGACCGTGACACCCTTTATCCCTGGTACCGTTTTTTTCGGGATGAAGCACTGCGTCCCGATATCGTTCTCAACTTTCTCATGGGCCGCCTGATCGCTTCGGGCAAAGACCGCGATATTCTCAAGGAGCTCAACGTTCCGGTCATGCAGCTGATCCGAAATTTCACGCTTTCTCCGGAACAATGGTTTGAAGATCCGGTGGGGATAAGCTCGATGAGTTTGACGCACTCTCTTGTTCAGCCGGAAATGTTCGGGGTGATCGATCCGGTCATGGTCGCCGGTTCAAAGCGCCATTCCGGTGATCCGTACACGGTGTTTACAGCGGTTCCGATTCCGGAAAGAATCAGGATGGTTGCCCGACGCGTTCGCCGATGGGCATACCTGAGAAAATTATCGAACAGAGAAAAATGTGTTGCCATCATTCTGCACAACAACCCGTGCAAGGGCGTCGAAAGTACTGTCGGAATGGCGGCTGGTCTCGATACGTTCGAGAGCCTTGTCGATCTTCTCAGGCGAATGAAAGAGCGAGGTTATCACGTGGGCACGGTTCCCGAAAACGGAAAGGCGCTGCTCGATATGATCCAGGAACGCAAGGCTCTTCATGAGTTTCGATGGACGACCGTTGACGAGATTGTCCGCAAGGGCGGTGTGCTGCATACCGTGACCCGGCGGGAGTATGAGGTGCGGTTCAACGCGCTCGATGCATCCGTGAGAGCGAAAGTCAATGCTGACTGGGGGGACTTTCCCGGGCAGGGTATGGCCTGGAAAAAGCACGGGGATGATGCTGTTCTCGTTACCGGGTTGCGCTTCGGAAACGTTTTTGTGATGGCTCAGCCAAAACGGGGGTGTTACGGGGCGCGTTGCGACGGTGAAGTGTGCCGGATTCTGCATGATCCCGAGATTGCTCCTCCGCACCAGTGGCTGGCGACCTATTTCTGGATTCAGGAGCAGACAGATGCGGTGATTCATTTCGGTACCAGCGGTGCGCTCGAATACCTTCCCGGCAAGCGTGCAGTATTGTCAGGCAACTGTTTCAGCGATATTTCGCTTGGCGATCTGCCGAACATCTATCCCTATATCATGGATGTTCCGGGAGAAGGTATGACCGCTAAACGGCGGGGGCGAGCGGTGATTATCGACCATCTGACTCCCGCCAGTCGTCCCGCGGCGATTTCTGATGCTCTGGCTTCATTTGAGGAGATGCTTTCGGAATACAGGCGTGCTGTTGACGGTAACGACCGATCTCGTCTGCAGGTGCTTCAGACTGCTATGCTCGATGCGGCAGTCGGTCTTCGTTTTCTCGATGAGGGTGCGTGCGTTGAAGAACTTGAGAAGAATATTGAGCGGTTTGGCAGGCAGATCGAGCGGGTGAAGCGCTCGATGGTTCCCGACGGCATGCATCTTTTCGGTCGTGTGCCCGAAGATTGTTCAGTAGCCGCAATCGTTCTTTCCGCCATTGCCCGTTCACCGGCGGGAGTGTCATCACATGAAGAAATTGCAGCACTTCACCCGTTCCCATCTTCTGACGGTTTTCAGAATGCCCTTGACGTCATGAAGGCTATCATCAGCGCATCCGGAGTGGCGGATGAAATGCAGAAGAGCATTGATTCGCTGCCTGCTGACCTGAAGAACTGGTGCCGTGAGATGGCTCAGAATGTTTGGCGTGCCGGTGACGAGACGGAGCATCTGCTCAACGCGCTCGATGGAAAGTATGTCGAAGCCGGTCTTGCCGGATCACCTTCTTCCGCTAAACCGGATGTGTTACCGTCAGGCAGAAATTTTTTTGCCGCTGATATCATGACCATGCCGACTGAGGCCGCATGGCAGGTCGGGCGCAGTCTCGCCGACCAGTTGCTTGTCAGGTTTTATCGCGAAGAAGGGCGTTTCCCCGAAAGTATCGGTCTGAGCATGTGGAGTTCAGATGCCTTCAAGTCCGACGGTGAAACGCTTGCCCAGATCTTTTATCTGCTCGGGGTCGCTCCTGTCCGGCAGTCAAACGGTCGGGTCAATGCGGTTTCTGTGATTCCAGTCGAAGAGCTTGTCATAGAGATTGACGGTACGTGCACGCAGAGGCCGAGAGTAGACGCGACGATCGAAACCAGCAGTATCGTTCGGGACATGGTGCCGCATTTCATTACGCTGATTGACAAGGCGGTCGCCGTCGTTAGCGCGCTTGACGAGCCTTTTGAGATCAATCCGGTCAGGAAGCATACCCGGGAACAGCTTCAGCAGCTGCAGATTGAACTTGCTGAGGAGATGGATGAATCATCCATGCAACGGCTTGCGCTTTTCAGGGTGTTTTCCTCAGCGCCCGGAACCTATGGTTCGGGTGTCGGACTGGTACTCGACGCGTCGGCCTGGAAGGATGAACAGGACCTCGCAGAGGCCTACATCAATCAGACCGGTTATGCCTATGGAGGGGCGCAGCTCGACGCGGGACGCAAAGCGCACGAGCTTTTGGCAACACAGCTTGCCCGGATAGAGGTGACCTGTATCAAGCAGACCTCGGCGGAATATGACTCCCTTGATTGCAGCTGTTATGCTTCCAGTGCAGGAGGAATGACCGCTGCTGCTTCATTGCTTTCGGGGAAAAAGCCGAAAACATGGTGGATTGACACCACGGTGCCGGGAGAAACCGATATCCGTGACTTCAGGGATGAAATCGATCGTTCAGCAAGGGCAAAGCTTCTGAACAACGACTGGGTCGAACGGATGAAAGAATATGGCTTTCAGGGCGCGCAGAGTTTTGCTTCACAGGTCAATACCCTTTTCAAGTGGAGCGCGACGACAGGAGAAGTGGAAAACAGGGTATTCGACGGCGTCGTGGAAACCTTTGTCGCCGATGCCGATAACAGGGAATGGTTGCGAGAGCAGAACCCCTACGCGCTTGAGGAGATTACCCGTCGTCTGCTCGAAGCGGAGGCCCGAGGGCTTTGGGAGGCGCGGGAGGACCTGCTTGAAGAGGTTCGCGCAGCGGCGCTTGTTCTCGAAGGCGACCTTGAAGAGCGAATTGGAGATGTAGAGGAAGATTTTCAGGGTTCCAGAGTGGACGTGTTTGCGCGCAAGGATGTCGACCTCTGGAAGTCAGAGTGGAAGATGCCCCGGAAAGACGGGATATAAATCCTGATATTCAGGAATGCTATCAGGCGTCAGAAAGACGCTATAAGTTTTTGTTTTTATCAGCCTTACGGTGCCGGACACGAATGTGCGCGTCCGGCTTGAAAGGGAATCCGGTGAAAATCCGGAACAGTACCCGCTGCTGTAATCCCGTACCGGTTCGATATCCGGTAAACAGGTGTGCAGAAAAGCCACTGATCCGCTCCCTGCGGATCGGGAAGGTCTGCATTTCCGGGAAAGTCAGAAGACCTGCCGTAATGGATTAATGCTTCGGGAAGAAAGCGAACGCTATCATGACGTGCCATTTTCTTGTTCCTCAACCGGGAGCAACAGGACGGTTGCTTGCGCTGACTGACGCAAGGTACAGCTGTTGTTCATCCGGAGTCGTCGCCTCCATTCTGTCCGGGGGCAGGCGTAGCGTGTTTGCGCCCTGCTTCTCGATAGGATGCAGGATTCGCGCTGGACCATGCTTTTTGCTTTGAGAAGGTTTTTCGGCGTATGAGAACCAATACCGGAAAAATAAAAATAATCATCTAACGTATATATATTATGAAGTTTAAAGCATGTATAAGAGTGACAGTGGCGATGGCTGTTGTCGCAGTTCTTTCCGTATCGCTTGTGGCAGAAGCCATGGCGGAAAAAAGGGTCGTTTCGGGAGTTGTTTCGAGCGCGTCCGATGGCGAGTTGCTTGTCGGTGCATCTGTTCAGGTCAGTGGAACAGATGCTGGCACTGTAACCGATGCACAGGGCGAATACCGGCTTGAGATTCCTGCCGATGCCCGAGGGCTGATCTTCAGTTACATCGGTTATGCGACCAGAACGGTTTTACCCGGACAGGGCAGTGTGCTCAACGTCGCTCTTCAGAAGCGTTCGTTCGCGGCGGGTGAAATCGTTGTTTACTCGACCCGTTCAAGGGAAAAACTGAAAAACATCCCTCGAAAGACAGAGATTATTACCGAAAAAGATATCGAGGCAATCTCGCCTTCGGATGCGACCGAGCTTTTGAAAAAGATTGCCGGTGTAGATGTGATCGAGTATCCGGGGCTTCTTTCCGGAGTTTCCATCCGGGGCTTCACTCCGAATTACGGTTCCTATTCTAGTGCGCAGTACGTCACCTATCTGCTTGATGGAAGGCCACTGGGGACCAGAAACCTTTCGACAGTGGATATGAACCTGGTCGAGCGGGTCGAAGTGATCAAGGGGCCTTCTTCTGCGCTTTACGGTTCGCAGGGGATGGGCGGAACCATCAATTTTATTACGAAAAAGTCTTCGGGGACTGTCAGCGGAACAGCTTCAGCAGGCTACAGCAGTTTCTCAACCTACGACGCGAACGTCGCTGTCGGTGGCTCCATCGGCGACCGTTTCGATTTCGACCTCGGCGCGAGGTACTTCACACAGGACGACGATTACAGGATCGGCAGCAATACGCTTATCTCCGATCCGCATCCCGAACTGCTTGATCCCGATCTGCTGGAAGACGGTGTCAAAACGATGCGTAATTCAACCTATGCCACCAATTCCGCGACGCTTCGTTTCGGTTATCGTATAAGCGATGACTTCCGCCTGGATCTCAGAGGGTCGGTGTTCAACGCTCCTTCGGTCAGAACGGCGGGAACCGTCTGGGGCTACTATGAAGACGGACTGAAAGATGTGTTTCGCCGAACGGCAGACCTCGCTCTTACCGGAACAACCGGTGCGCACAGCATCAAGCTCGTTCCGTACTGGTCCCAGGATAAATACAGGTATCTGGACGATGCTGCGGGTAAAGTGTTTGCTTCTTCCACCAGTGAATATAACGAGTACGGATTTCAGCTTCAGGACGCGATCCGTTTCGGAGCCCATCGTTTCGCCGCTGGAGTCGATTACAAAAACGCCTCCCTCGAAGGACGGCGCTACAGCGCCCCGGATGTTTCTATCAGGCCGTACAGTCCCGATTCAGAGCAGAGCAGTCTTGGCGTTTTTGGTGAATTCGGATTCTCTTTTCTCGACGAGAAGCTGATCGCTAATATCGGGGGTCGTTATGACAGGACGGCCTTTCGACTTCTCGATACTCCTCTGATTGACGATGCTGATACCGACGAGGAAGAGGACGGTGATTTCAGCCCTTCCGCAAGTCTCCAGTACCGCGTTCTGCCTGATCTGAAAATCCACGCAAGCGTCGGTCAGGCCTTCGTTTCCCCGACCGCTCTCCAGAAAGCAGGCGAATACACGTCGAGTTGGGGCACGGTTGTCAGGGGAAATCCTGACCTCGATCCGGAAACCAGCACGACCTGGGACGCCGGTTTGACATGGAGCGACGACAAGAATGGGTGGAGAGCGGACGTTACGTATTTCCATACCGGCTGGGACGATTTTATCACGACCGAATATCTCGAGGACTTTACACAAACCTACGTCAACGCTGCCAGTGCGAAGATGAGGGGAGTTGAGCTCGAGGCTTCCTATGATTTCGGCGCGCTTCGTGACTACCGATATTCGCTGCGTTGTTTCGCTAATTACACGCATCAGCTTGAAGCGAAGGTGACAATCGACGGCGTCGAGGAAGAGATGAAGTGGAACCGGAAAGGAGTCGGATCGTTCGGTATTGAGTACGACGATTTTCGCAGGCTCAACGCGCGTCTGAGCGCCCGCTACATAGGGTCGCGTTATGAATCCAACTATTTTACCGCGATCCGGGACGAATTGACCGATCCGGTTCTGGAACATGACCCGGCCCTCGTCATCGACGCGACCCTGGGTGTCGATCTTGACGAAAGCAATACCGTGACGGTTTCGGCAAAAAACATTTTCGACGAGCTCTATACAGAAAAAGACGGTTATCCGATGCAGGGACGCTCTTACGGTGTGAGATATACCGTCAGATTCTGAAACCCCAGCTGATGTGGACAATGAAAAGCAAGCAATTAAAACCATTTCGGACAGCGTTGATCACAGCGCTGTCCGTTTTTTTTTTTTCGGCGGGGTGTGTGGCGGACCGGAGCTCGGGCGTTTCCTCGCCGGGTACGGAGGACGGTTCCGGGCGCGAGGTTTCTCTTCGATACGCGAAACGCTTTACCATGACAACGATCGGTGAGACGACCCTGATCGATATCGTCAAGCCCTACGGGGCAAAGCATGGACTCTCTTCCCGGTATCTTCTCGTTCCTCGGGGTGAGGCTGTTCCTTCCGGTTATCCGAATGCTCTCGTGGTTTCCATCCCTGTGGAAAAAGTGACATGCGGCATCGGGCTGCACGTGACGATGCTCGAACGGCTTGGTGTTCTCGACGGTATTGTCGGGGTCGGCAGGAAAGAATGGATAGGCAATCCTGAGATCCTTCGCAGGATTGCTTCCGGAAGAGTGTTGGAAACCGGGATGTCAAACACCATGAACATGGAGACAATGGTCGCGTTGCAGCCCGATCTTGCATTCGTTTATTCATCGGGAAGCGAGCACGACGTTCATGAACAGCTTCTCAACATGGGGATCCGTCCGGCGGTGACCTGCTTACATCTCGAAGAGCATCCTCTCGGAGTTCTTGAATGGATTAAATTTTTCGGCGCTTTTTTCGGAAAAGATGCTGAGGCGGAAGCGTTTTTCGCGGAAAAAGCCGCTCGATACGAGGTTCTGGAACAGCAGGTCAGTCACCGGTTCGGGCGGCGTCCTGGGGTCATCGTTGGACATGGCAGAAAGGGAGTCTGGAGCACCCACGGTTCCAGCGCCTGGTTTATCCGTTTTCTGCACGATGCGGGAGCGGAATATATTCTTGAAGGTTCTGAGGATTACGAAGAGAACCTGATCAGTTTCGAGCATGCAATGAGCGTAGGGCTGAGGGCGGAATACTGGGTCAATCCTCTGTATACGGCCGGAACTATCGTCGACCTGATTGATGAGGATTGCCGCTACAGCCAGTTTCTGTCGGTCAGGCAGGGAAATGTCTTCAATAATAACGGATTTTTGTTCGAGAACGGAAAAAACGCGTTCTGGGAGATCGGCATGAGCGAGCCGGACGTTGTTCTTCGGGACCTTGTCTCTATTTTTCATCCCGGGCTGCTTCCCTGTTACCGCTTCAAGTATTACCGGAAGCTGAAGGAATGATGCGACTCCCTGTTGTATCCCCGTATTCGGGAGATGAGTCGACAGGAGGTTGCGCATTGTCATGGTCTTATGGTTCCAGGGGTGTTTGATTTCCCTCGAATCGGGCACATGAAAACAGTTTCAACAGGGAAACCGTATCAAAGTAGAGCCTTGTATTTGCTTGATAAAGGTTGATATATGTATACTTACAACAAATTATCTTTTGTTTACACCAGTTTCTGATGCAAGCTGAAAAACATCTTTTTGTCGCCACCCCCCTCCTGGGAAGGTTCCTGAGGGACAGGGCCGTAGAGCGCCTTTTTTCAAGCA
>Ga0272443_10003030_pt1 | contig 20440 bp, 17 predicted proteins | sample SSMAcet12_FD_193581 | JGI IMG/M metagenome (GOLD analysis project Ga0272443, IMG submission 193581) | Marine sediment archaeal communities from Little Sippewissett salt marsh, Falmouth, MA, United States - SSM-Acet-12 | ecosystem: Environmental > Aquatic > Marine > Wetlands > Sediment ... | reverse complement strand
CGCGCCGCAGGCAATGACGGTGGCGTCAAAATACTTTTTCAGATAGTGGGCGGAAATATCCACGCCCGCGTTTACATCGGTTTCAAAAACAACGCCTTCCTGTTCCATCTGGGAGAGGCGCCGGTCAATGATCCATTTTTCCAGCTTGAAATTGGGAATGCCGTAGCGCAGAATACCGCCCGGTTTTTTGTCTTTTTCCAGGATGATAACGGAATGGCCCAGCCGGGCCAGCTGCTGAGCGGCGGCCAGACCGGCCGGCCCCGAGCCGATAACGGCGATACGTTTGCCTGTTTTATTTTCGTTTATTCTCGGGGTGATCCATCCCCGTGAAAAAGCGGTTTCGATGATGGCGAGTTCATTCTGGCGAATGGTTACCGGGCTGTCACTGATGGACAGGGTGCAGGCGGTTTCACAGGGCGCCGGGCAGATGCGTCCGGTGATTTCCGGAAAATTGTTCGTGCTCTCCAGACGTTTTAACGCTTCTTCCCACTGCTCCCGGTAAATGTAGTCATTCCATTCCGGTATCAGATTGCCGAGGGGACAGCCCATTAAATGGCAGAACGGAATGCCGCAGTCCATACAGCGTGCGGCCTGGCGGCAGACCTCGGTATTGTCCAGCGTTTCACAAACGTCATTGAAATCATTGATCCGTTCCCGGACCGGTCTGTAGTCCGGCATCCTCCTGCGGAATTCCAGAAATCCCTTAAGCTTACCCATTTTCTAATATACCTCCTCGGTCACCGTTACCTGTTCCGTTTCCTTTGATTGAAAATTTTTCAGACGGTCAAGTGCTTTCTTGTAGTCAATCGGCAGGACCTTTACAAACTGGGGAAGCATTTCCGCCCAGTCCTGAAGAATGGCCGCGGCATAGGTACTGCCGGTATAGGTGACGTGCCGGTGGATCATGTCATAAAGAAATTTTACTTCGGTTTCGTCCATGACCGGGGACAGCTCCACCATCTCCAGGTTGCAACGGGTGTCGAACAGCTGATCCGTGTCCAGGACGTAAGCGATGCCGCCGCTCATCCCCGCGGCAAAATTGATGCCGGTTCTGCCGAGAATAACGGCGCGGCCGCCGGTCATATACTCGCAGCCATGGTCCCCGACCCCTTCGACCACGGCATGGGCGCCGCTGTTTCTGACGCAGAAACGTTCGCCGGCCATGCCGCGAATGTACATTTCGCCGCTGGTGGCGCCGAACAGGTTGACATTACCGGTGATAATATTGTTCTGGGACCTGAAGGTGGCCGTGCGGGGCGGCGTCAGGATAATTTTCCCGCCGGAAAGTCCCTTGCCCACGTAATCGTTGGCATCCCCCTCGAGTTTAAAGGTAATGCCTTTTGTCAGAAAAGCGCCGAAACTCTGACCGGCGGAGCCGGTAAAGGAGCAGGTAATGGTATCGTGGGGGAGGGCTTCGGCGCCGTACTTTTTGGACACCTCATAGCTCAGCAGCGTCCCCACGGTCCGGTTCCGGTTCCGGATGGGCAGGGCAATGTTGATCTTTTGCTTTTTGTTCAATGCCGCATCGGCCTTTTGAATCAGGTCAAAATCCAGGGTATGGGCAAATTCATGCGCCTGTTTTGATGATGCGTAACGCATGGTATTTTCCGGCAGATCCGGCAGATGGAGAATATTGCTGAAATCCAGCCCCCGGGCCTTGTAGTGGTCCAGGGCTTCGTCAATCCGGACCCGATCCAGCCGGCCGACCATTTCATCAAAGGTTTTGAATCCGAGTTCCGCCATGATTTCCCGGACGTCCCGGGCGATAAATCTCATGTAATTTATCAGATGCTCGGGCTTGCCCTTGAACCGTTTACGGAGTTCCGGGTCCTGGGTGGCCACGCCCACGGGGCAGGCATCCAGGTGACATTTGCGCATCATCACGCATCCCAGCGCCACCAGGGACATGGTGCCGAACCCGAATTCCTCGGCGCCCAGCAGGGCACCGATGACCACATCCCGACCGGTCTTGATCTGGCCGTCCACCTGGACCCTTATTTTGTTGCGCAGTTTGTTCAGCAGCAGGGTCTGCTGGGTTTCCGCCAGGCCGATTTCCCAGGGAATGCCGGCATATTTGACGGAAGAAAGGGGTGAGGCGCCGGTGCCGCCGTCATGACCGCTGATCAGAACCATGTCCGCCTTTCCCTTGGCAACGCCGGCGGCAACAGTGCCCACGCCGACTTCCGATACCAGCTTGACCGATATCCTGGCCTTCGGGTTGCTGTTTTTCAGGTCGAAGATCAGTTGGGCCAGGTCTTCAATAGAGTAAATATCGTGGTGCGGCGGCGGTGAAATCAGCATGACGCCGGGGGTGGAATGACGGACTTTGGCGATCAGCTCACTGACCTTGTGGCCGGGCAGCTGTCCCCCTTCTCCCGGCTTTGCGCCCTGGGCCATTTTGATCTGCAGCTCTTCCGCATTGGCCAGATAGTTGCTGGTCACACCGAACCGGCCGGAGGCCACCTGCTTGACCTTGCTGAGCTCCCAGTCGCCGTTTTTCTTTTTCGTAAAGCGGTTTTCATCCTCACCGCCTTCACCGGAGTTGCTCTGTGCGCCGATCCGGTTCATGGCAATGGCCATGGTGCGGTGCGCTTCCGGACTGATGGATCCGTAGGACATGGCGGAGGAGACAAACCGTTTGATGATGTTGTCCGCCGGTTCTACCTGATCCACCGGAACGGCTTTTGTTTTTTTAAGACGGAACAGTCCGCGCAGGGTACATAGATTACGGGATTGATCGTTAATCAATTCAGCATATTTCTGATAAAGGGAATAATCATTTTCGCGCACGGCCCGGTGCAGGCAGACAATGGCCTCACCGGTCAAAAGATGATTCTGGGCGTTGCGGCGCAGGTAATGACTGCCCCCGGATTCCAGAATGTCTTTTGACGTCAGTTCGCTCCGGTAGGCGGTCGCGTGCCGTTTTAAGGTCTCCTGTTCGATGGTTTCGATCCCGATGCCTTCGATTCTGCTGGGTGTGCCGGTAAAATATTTATCGACAAAGCCGCTGTTGAGACCTATGGCTTCAAACAGCTGAGCGCCCTTGTAACTGCGAATCGTTGAAATGCCCATTTTGGACATGATTTTTAAAAGCGCCTTTTTAATGGCGGTGATATAATTATCGATGGCCGTTTCGAGGGGGAAATTTATCATTTTGCCGTTTTTTTTCTGCTCGGCCAGAGTGGTGAACACCAGGTACGGGTTGACCGCGCTGGCGCCGTAGCCGATCAGGGTGGCGAAGTGCATTACGTCCCGGGCCTCTCCGGTTTCAACAACAAGTCCGGCCAGGTGGCGCTTTCCGGTGCGGACCAGGTGGTGATGGACCGCGCTGGTGGCCAGCAGCGCGGGAATCGGCGCGTACTTATCGCTGACGCCCCGGTCGGTCAATATAATCAGGGAAGATCCTGCATCGATCTGTTTTTCCACACGATGGCAGAGGTCGTCGACGGCATTTTCGAGTTTTTTCCGGTGGGCTTCAAACAGCATGAAAACCTCGGAAACGGTAAATCCTTCGATTTCGCACCTGCGCAGTTTATCCACATCGTCGTTGGTCAGGATGGGGTGGGTCAGCTTGATTTGATGACAGTGCCGTGGTGTTTCATCGAGAAGATTTTGTTCGCGCCCGATAAAACTCATCAGCGACATGACCAGGTTTTCCCGGTACGGGTCGATCGGGGGATTGGTGACCTGGGCAAAGAGCTGTTTGAAATACCGGTAGAGCAGCTGGGGTTTTTCGGAAAGAACGGCCAGGGCCTCATCATCGCCCATTGAGGTAATGGGTTCCTGAGCATTTTCCGCCATGGCCAGGATGGCTTTTTCCACGCCTTCCAGGGTATAGCCGAAAGCCTTTTGCAGGGTCAGCAGGGATTCGGATTCGGTTAAATGTTCGGTGGTCGGAACCTGAAAAAGCCCTTTCAGGTCAATGCGGTTGCTTTCCAGCCAGTGCCGGTAGGGCTTGCGCCGGGAAATCGTGGATTTTATTTCATTGTCTCTTAATACCCGTTTTTTCCGGGTGTCCACGAGAATCATTTTACCCGGTGCCAGGCGGCCCTTGCGCAGCACGTCTTTGGGATCTGTTTCCAGAATGCCCACTTCAGAGCCCATGATGATTTTGCCGCTTTTGGTAATGATGTAGCGCGCCGGTCTCAGCCCGTTTCGGTCCAGCAGGGCGCCCACCCGGTGCCCGTCGGTAAAGGCCATGGCGGCGGGGCCGTCCCAGGGCTCCATCATGGAGGCGTGGTATTCATAAAACGCTTTTTTATCCACGCTGATATGATAGGACGGACCGAATGCCTCGGGGATCATCATGGCCATGGCATGTTCAAGCGAGCGGCCGCTGGAGATCAGGAGTTCATAGGCATTGTCAAAACAGCCGGAGTCGCTGTTGTCTTTTTGAATGACCGGAAAAAGCTTTTTGATGTCGTTTCCATAAAGGGGGGAGGCAAGCGTGGTCTCCCGGGCAGACATCTTGTTGACATTTCCTCGCAGCGTGTTGATTTCACCGTTATGGGCCACATGACGGAAAGGCTGCGCCAGCGGCCAGGACGGAAAGGTGTTGGTGCTGTAACGCTGGTGAACAACGGCGATGGGACTTGTGAAATCCGGGTCGGCAAAGTCCCGATAAAACTTTTCCAGCATCGGCGCGTCGAACATCCCTTTATAGGTGATGGTGCTGCAGGAGAAGGACGGCAGGTAAACATCCAGGATCGAATGGCCGTTATCGGCCGCTTTTTTTTCAATGCTTTTGCGTATAATATAAAGTTTGCGCTGGAGAGGGTCCGCTTTGAGGCCCGGGACCGATACAAACACCTGTTTCATACAAGGCATGGTTTCGCGGGCCATCTCACCGAGGCATTCGGGCTGTACCGGGACATCCCGCCAGGCGAGCAGGTCCGCGCCTTCTGCTTTCAACACGGATTCCACCAGGGCGATAATTTTTTTCTGCCGTCTTTGGTCGTTGGGCATAAACAGAAATCCCACACCGTATTCCTCGAATTTCGGCAGCTTGAAGCCCAGCTTTTTAACGGTTTTGGTGAAAAAGTCATGCGGAATTTGAATCAGCATGCCGGCCCCGTCACCGGTTTTCTGATCGCCGCCGACCGCGCCCCGGTGCACCAGGTTTTTGAGAATATTCAAACCGTCTTCAATAATCGCATGGGTCGGAGTGCCGTCGATACTGGCTACAAAGCCAACACCGCAGTTGTCGTGTTCGAATTGCGGGTCATACAGGCCCTGTTTTTTAGGAGTACGCATTTTGATTTCTTTTAAAATTTTTTTATTAAATCTTATAGCATATTTTAATCAAATTAATTCTTGCAAAGTTATATTTTACGGAGCTTTCCGGACGACTTGTTGACTTAACATGACAAGATAAATGCCAAATTTATTTTTTTGCCGGATATTTTTGCTAACTATCTGAAATGACATTAAAAATAATTTTTATGCTGAATTTTGGCGCTAAAAATAATAATTTTGACTTGTCATGTTATTACAAATATGTTATTTTTATGGAAATATATAAACATATTTGTAACTTTTAATAATATTAAAACAATATTGTTATGGATAAAAAAATCAATGTTGAAAAACAGCGTGCCCAGGACCGGATTGATATTTTGTACAAGATATCACAATCCATTTTAAATCAGAAAAATGTTCCCACCCTTCTGGAGGATGTGCTGGAAATTCTGGATCGTGAGATGGGAATGTTCCGTGGTATTTTAACGCTTCGTAAACCGGGAACGGATGTCATGGTGATCGAGGCATCCAAGGGACTGGCCGACAGCGAAAAAAAAAGGGGCCAGTACCGGCTGGGAGAAGGCATTATCGGACGGGTGGTGCAAACCCGGCGGCCGGAATATGTTCAGGATATCAGCAAGGACCCGGCTTTTTTAAACAGGACCGGTGTATTTCGCGGGGAGGACGCCATCGCGTTTTTGTGTGTTCCGGTCATCCACCTCAATGAGGTCATCGGCACCATCAGTATCGACCGAAAGAAAACAGATGTGCAAACGCTGGAAAATGATCTGAACTTCCTGAAGCTTGTCGCCGATCTTCTGGCCGGTGCAGTGGCCAAGATTCGCGAACAGGTTGAAGAACATGCCAGCCTTGTGGCTGAGAATAAACTTTTGCGTCGTCAGCTGGGGGAGCGGTACCAGCCGAATAATATTGTCGGGAAGTGCCGGGCCATGCAGGAGATTTACATGCAGATCGCCCAGGTGGCGGACAGCCCGGCAACGGTCCTGATCCGCGGCGAGTCCGGCACCGGCAAGGAGCTTGTTGCCCAGGCGATTCATTATTCCAGCGATCGAAAAAACAATGCCTTCGTCGCGGTTAACTGTGCGGCATTACCGGAAAACCTGATTGAGAGTGAACTGTTCGGTCATGAGAAGGGCGCGTTTACCGGGGCGTTTCAGCAGCGCCAGGGAAGGTTTGAACTGGCCAACGGCGGCACCATTTTTCTGGATGAAATTGGAGACATCTCTCCGGCGGTTCAGGTTCGTCTGCTGCGGGTGCTTCAGGAAAAGTGTTTCGAGCGGGTGGGCGGTACGGAAGGTATTACGCTCAACATTCGTGTGATTGCCGCAACCGGTCAGAATCTGGAACAGCAGATCGAGGATGGCCGGTTTCGCGAGGACCTGTTTTACCGGTTGAACGTGTTTCCGATTCATCTGCCCCGGCTGCGCGAAAGACGTTCGGACATCATGCTGCTGGCCGAACATTTTCTGCAGAAATTCAACCGGGTCTACGGCAAAAATATCAAGCGGATTTCGACGACGGCAATCAACATGATGGTTTCCTATCACTGGCCCGGAAATGTGCGGGAACTGGAGAACTGTATCGAACGCGCGGTGCTGACCAGCACCGATGACGTGCTGCACGGATATGTGCTGCCGCTGTCACTGCAGTCCTCCGATGAAACCAATACTGCGCTGCTGCCGGCGGAAGGCGCAAACCTGGAAACCCTGGTCAAGTCCTATGAAAAGGAGTTGATTGTTGATGCGCTGAAAAAATTCAGGGGAAATGTGGCCGCGGTCGCCCGCCATCTTCAGACGACCCAGCGGATTCTCCATTACCGGGTTAAAAAGCTGGGTATTCAGATAAAAAATTATAAGTAGGCTTGTTTCTAGAGCGTTTTTATAAATATTGCAGTCATCATAAAAAGTAAATTGCTCTAATTGACGGTTTTTTCCAGGATATAGTCGTCCATGACAAAACCGTTGCCGATATCCTTTACCTCCGATCTGGTATGGACAAACCCGTGCCGCAGGTACCACTGAATCGAGGCATCATTGTCCTTGTTGACCGTGAGCCAGATGGTTTGGATTTTTTGGCGGCGGCAGACATCTTCAACAAAATCCAGCATTTGAACTCCCAGGCCGAGTCCCCGCATCTGTTTTTTGACATAGAGCTTGCTGAGCATCAGTCTGCCGGCGGCCGGATCAGGAATGATGGCGGTATAGCCGCAGTTTTCGTTGTTATGGGTGATGCGGTAGTACGCGTAATTCTGCCGGATCTGGTCTGTAATGGCGTTGGCACTCTGGAATTTCTCAAGCATGTAATCGACCTGGGCCTGCCCGATAATCCGGACAAAGTGTTCCTGCCAGATCTCCCGGGCCAGGACCGCGGTTGCGGCGATGTCTTTTGGAGTAGTGACCTTTTGGATAACCATGGGCAATTACAGTTTCGGGATATTTTGGTTGTATTCTATCCGACGAGTGTTTTTAAGATAGTCAATTAGTGTTTTTTTGTCAATCTGTCGAGAAAGCCGTTTGCACAATACCGGATTTGCTTTATTGTTGAACTACTATGTTCTATTGCATTTCACCAAATTCTGTATTTGTGTTTATTGACCTGATGACAAATCCGGTTCGATCAACAGCGATTACATGTTTGCAATAGCACGCGGTGCTGCTGGATTATCCGTCGCTCACATTGCCGCCGTTTCTCACGCTGAACCTGTCATCAGGGTTACGGTTTTTTGTGAAATCTTCCATTTGAATATTCATGCAGATGCGGTATATACAAAATATTGACAACAATGAATCTTTTTGCATGATTTTGAATTTCATGGAAAAGGAGCGGCGATGAAAATTACAGGTTATTTGATTCTGGTTATGATGATTATCGGCGGAAGCATCTACTGGTACCGGGTTAATATTGCCCGCTACCAATTTGAAGGGGCCGATGAGCCGGGCTACTACTTTCCCGATGATGTGCGGGCGGATGTTCTGGCCGGGTGTGAAGGCGCCATTCGCAGGAGCAAAAAAACGCTTCCGGCCGTTGCCGGCAAGCAGTATACGGATGAAAAGATAGAGGCCATCTGCGAGTGTTTTCTCGATCATTTCGAAGAAAAATATTCATTCAAGGCGTTTGACAAAAAATACCTGCGGCGCATGGGGCTTTTGGCGGTCCGGGCCAAAGTAATCGGCTATACGGAGAAGGAATTCCGCAATGTGATGTCTGCCTGTGCCTACCGGGAGATGAAAAAGTAGCCGCTGTTTGCTGAGATTGAGTCTGATGAGATATATTGTTCACTATACCCTGCTGATTTTGATCATTATTTTCGGCCCCCGCTGGTTGGGCCTGGTCGGACCGTCATCTTCCATTCTGGCGCATGCCCTGTGGGGCGCTTTTTTCGGCGCTGTCGGCGGTGTTTTCCTCCGGATTTTATTTCACAATGTGTTTAGGAATTGATACAACGATTGTCTCTTTTGCGGCTGGCCGGTCGCGCTTATTTGCCCACAGTTCCGGAAGGGGTACCCTGCGTGACCGGACTTCAGAGGTGTCTTTCCCGGATCCGTTTTTTGACAAAGATCTCATCCCGTTCCATTTCTTCAAGTCTGTCCTGGATGTATTTCCGTGCCGTTTCGTTTTGCGGAATAAATATTTTTTCGATGGCATTGACGCGGCGCTGGACTTTTTTGAGCTCGCGGGTGAGCATAAACACCGATTTGGTTATCGTGGCATAGTCTGTCAGCAGGGGAAGCAGCTCGCTGCCGGTTTTTTTGGCCTGGTCAAAAGCGCTGGTGGTGGTGTGAAAACCCGAGAACTTTTTCATGGCGCCGGTTTCAAGGCGTAATACCGGAAGACGGATGCCCATCAGCCGGGTCACGGTAATAGACAGGTGGTAATTGCGTTTTTCGGAACTGCTTTTCAAACTGAGGGTGTCGGTTCCCATTTCCATGGCGGCTGTTTTACAGTCCGTATAGAAGGATTTCAGCATATTCGACAGTTGCTGTTCCATAATTTTGATGGTCTGGATTTTCTTGATGATCTCCATGGCCAGAATTTCCCTTTTCTGGTTTAACAGATCAAAGCCTTCGTAGGCAAAGTTCAGGTCTTCCCTGATTCTTCTCAGGCTGGTTTTGGTCGGGGGAACGTCGATTTTAGCCATTCGTATTGCTCCCGGTGTCCGGTATATAGTATTGATGAATCTCCTCCCGGGAAATGCGGTACAGTTCCTCCCGGGGCAGGGTGGAGAGGATTTTCCAGCCCAGCGCCAGCGTTTCCTCAATGTCCCGGTTTTCATCCGGGTTTTGCGTGAGAAATTCCGATTCGAACCGGGTGCCGAAGCAAAGATAGGTTTTGTCCATATCGGACAGTTCCTCTTCGCCGACAATGGCCGCCAGGGCCCGAATCCGCTTGACCTTGGCATACGACGCAAACAGCTGGGCGGCCAGCGGGGCGTGGTCCTTCCGGGTCCGGCCCTCGCCGACCCCGTCTTTCATCAGACGCGACAGAGACGGCAGTCCGGCAATCGGCGGATAGATGCCTCTGTTGAACAGTTCGCGGTCGAGAACGATCTGGCCTTCGGTGATGTAACCGGTGAGGTCCGGTACCGGATGGGAGATATCGTCGCTGGGCATGGTGAGAATGGGAATCTGGGTGATGGAGCCGGTTTTGTCCTGAATGCGTCCGGCCCGTTCGTAAATCGAGGCCAGATCGCTGTAGAGGTATCCGGGATAGCCTTTGCGGGACGGGACCTCTCCGCGCGAGCTGGAAAGTTCGCGCAGGGCTTCACTGTAGTTGGTCATGTCCGTGAGGATCACCAGGACGTGCATGTTTTCATGGTACGCCAGGTGCTCGGCGAGGGTCAGCGCCGCCCGCGGGGTGATCAGGCGTTCAATGGACGGAGCGTCGGCCAGGCTGAGGAAAAGCGCTGAATGGGGGAGTACGCCGCTTTCCTCCAGGGAATCGGTAAAGAACCGGGCCACATCAAAAGTCACGCCCATGGCGGCGAAAATCACGGTAAATTTCTCGTAGGCCGTCAGAATTCTGGCCTGACGGGCAATTTGCGCGGCGATAATGTTATGGGGCATCCCGTTACCCGAGAATATCGGCAGTTTCTGTCCGCGAATCAGGGTGTTCATGCCGTCGATGGCGGAAATGCCGGTCTGGATGAAATCACGGGGATATTCGCGCATGCAGGGATTGATGGGCAGACCGTTGACATCCATCAGTATATCGGCCATTACCTGCGGTGCCCCGTCGATCGGCCGGCCAAGGCCGTCAAATATTCGACCGAGCATTGATTTGTCTGCCGGAATTTTCAGCGGACTGCCGGTGAAAATCGCCCGGGTGCTGTGCCGGGACAGTCCCGATGTCCCTTCAAATATCTGAACCACGGCCAGGTCTCGGTTGATTTCAAGAACCTGACCGGTACGGACCGCGTTGTCGCGGTCATATATTTCAACGAGTTCACCGTATCCGACCCCGGTGACGCCGCTGATGAAGATCAGCGGGCCGCTGATGGACCGAATGCCCGAATATTCGATTTCCGCTTTCATAGCAGGACCTTTTTTTCGAGCCGGCGCAGGGCCGCGTCCAGTTTTTTCATAAACCGGTCGATTTGCCGGGTGTTATCATTGGCGATTTCCGATTTTATTCTGACAATTTCAGCCGCTTCTTCAATCGCGACCAGGTCGCTGAGCGGAACATCCCGCTGCAGAAGTTCTTTGCCGCGCTGATAGAAAGACAAGATTACGGTCAGTAGTTTGATCTGTTTCTCCGGACTGCAGAACATGTCGTTGGGGTCGAAGGAATTCTGCTGCAGGAAGGCGTTTTTGATCATTTCGGCGCAAAACAGCAAAAACCGCTGGCCCGGCGGAATCGCGTCCGGACCGACCAGTTTGACGATCTGCTGCAGCCGGTTGTCTTCGAGAAGGATTTCATGGGCCTGGCTTCGGGCGGCCAGCCATTCCGGGTCGATGTCTTTCCACCAGGCGCTGATGTCGTCCAGGTATTCGGTGTAGCTGTCCGTCCAGCTGATGGACGGATAATGACGGGCATCGGCCAGCTGCTTGTCCAGTGCCCAGAAACAGCGGACAAAGCGGGTGGTGTGCTGCGTAACGGGTTCGGAAAAATCACCGCCCGGCGGAGATACGGCACCGATAATGGTAATGCTGCCGTTGGTGTTGGACAGGGTTTTGACCATACCGGCCCTTTCGTAAAATTCCGCCAAACGGGTGGCCAGGTAGGATGGAAAACCTTCTTCCGCGGGCATATCGCCCAGGCGGCTGGAAAGCTCCCGCAGGGCTTCGGCCCAGCGGGAGGTCGAATCCGCCATGATGGCCACGCTGTACCCCATGTCCCGGTAGTATTCGGCAATGGTGACGCCCGTATAGATACTGATCTCCCGGGCCGGAACCGGCATGTTGGAGGTGTTGGCAATCATGATCGTGCGTTTGATCAGGGGATGGCCGGTCCGTTCATCAATCAACCGGGGAAAGTCCTGCAGGACCTCCGTCATCTCATTCCCGCGTTCGCCGCAGCCGATGTAGACAATAATATCGGCATCGCTCCACTTGGCGAGGGCATGCTGGGTCATGGTTTTTCCGGTGCCGAACCCGCCGGGGATGGCGGCGGTGCCGCCCTTGGCGAGAGGAAAGAAGGTGTCGATGATGCGCTGGCCCGTGATCAGCGGCAGGGTTGATTTTATTTTGCTGGCGAACGGTCGGGGACGTCTTACCGGCCAGTACTGGGCCATTGTTCCGGCCCGGCCGCCGTTGTGGTTTTCAATACGGTAAATTTCCTCTTCAATGGTGTAGTTGCCTTTGGATGCAATGTGCAGCAGCTTTCCTCGCGATTGCGGGGGGAGGATGATTTTATGACGGACGAGTTCACTTTCCTGGACTTCTCCGATCACGTCACCGGGATGGAGAATGGCGTCTTTTCGGGCCAGGGGAGTGAACAGCCATCTGGTTTCCGTGCTCAGCGGCGCGGCCTTGACGCCCTTACGAAAATAACTGCCGCAGAGACCGGCAATTACCGGCAACGGGCGTTGAATGCCGTCGTAAACACTCTGAATCAGACCGGGGCCCAGCTGCACGGAAAGGGGACGGCCCATGGAAGTCACTGCGCTTCCGGGTTTCAGGCCGGTGTTGTCTTCGTAGACCTGGATGACGGCCTCGTCTCCATTCAGCCGGATGACCTCGCCGATCAGCCGGTCTTTTCCCACTTCGGCGATATCGAACATGCTGATGCCTTCGAGACCTTCCGCCGTAATGATGGGACCGTTTATGCGAACCACGGTGCCGCTGATGGGGGTATTTTGATCTTTCATTTGCCGGTTATATACGTTTATGGTTACGGGAAATTTCCTGAAATATAATTTTCCTGAGCTGCTCCTTTTTCCGTCGGCAGATCCGTGAAATCGATAGATTATGCGTACATCTGTTCTCCGGGTCTTTGATGGTCAGCCCGGTGTCGCTGTTTCGGTCCTGCAGGGTGATGGCCAGGGGGGCTGTGCTTTTGCGGTTTTTTACCAGATCATCGCGCAGCTGCTGTCTTTTTTCCGGTGGTCCGTAAATGGTAATGGAGACATGGCTGCTGTGAATAGATTGCAGGGTTTCAAGTGCGGTCCGGACAAAAAATTGTCTCAGGCGCGGCCAGGCGGAACCGTGCAGTTCCGAAACCGTGTCTGAGATCATGGTTTCACTGAAGGATTCCAATACGTTTAAATGCAGTTTCTTTTTTTCAATCAGCGATCGGTTGACGGCCCGGTTTATCTCCTGTTTGATCCTGGCGGCAGTATTTTTTTCTTCTTTTTCCTGAATTTGCTGGATATCCTGCTGATACTGCTGCCGGAGATTTTCCCCTGTCTGTTCAAATTCTGCTTCCAGCAATCGTATTTGATCCTTTGCCGTCTGACGGATCGAGCGGACCAGCTCGGCTTCCGCCGGTGTCGGACTGGATTGATTTTTCTGCATGATTCGGCTCCGTTAAAGGGACATTCCCAGCGCCTCGGTAATGTACTCGATCAGCGAGGTTTGCCGATCGCGGATGTCTTTTATCTCCGGTACTTCCAGAATAACCGGATACGTTCGGTTCAGGTTTGTCTCATAAATTTCAGACTGCAGGGATGCCGCGATGGGTGTCGTCACCAGAATGACGGCGGCATCGGCCTTTTTTAACAGCAGCGCCAGGTCCCGCGCAGATTGCTCCGGACGCGTGACCGTTATTTCCACGCCGGCCAGGCGGAAGGCGGTTGCGGTATATATATCGCCGAGAAAACATATTTTTTTCATGGCTAGAGTTTGTTCAGGATCATAATCGCCACGATCAGGCCGTAAATGGCAATTCCCTCGGCCATTCCCAGAAAAATGATCGCGCGACCCCCCAGTTCCGGTTTTTCGCTCATGGCGCCCATGGCGGCCGAACCGATTCGGCCCAGGGCATATGCGCTGGCCAGGCAGGCGAAACTGACCGCTGCCATGGCGGCAAAAAACGATATGGCCCGGTCCCTGCCGTTCATTCGCGCTTCGGCGATTGCGGTCGATGATACAGCTGAATGATCCAGGTCCGATGCAAATAAGCCGGGCTGCAGTGCGACAAGAATTACCGAGATCAGCATAACGCCCAGCAGCGATACTTTCAGCACAGATCGTGTTTTTTTCATGAGGGTTCTCCCGTTGCAGGTTTAATGGCGTTTGACAGAGAGAAAGGCGTAAATGGATGGCCGTCTCCCCGATAAAATTTGCCGAAAAATTCATAGAATTCCAGGCGCATCGACTGAATGGCGCAGATCAGTCCTTCGAGCAGAATAATGAAAACGTTTCCGAAAACAATCACCAGCAGAACGACCGGATGAAAAATGTCCGGATGAATGATCCCGGCCAGGGTGTACAGGGCCAGGCTTAATCCGGCATGGCTCAGGGCGAAGGCCCCGGCGCGAATGAACGAGATGGTATTTCCGAGAAACCCGGATACCATTTCAAGAATTTCGACGAATGTTTCCACCAGATATTCAAGGCATCCGCTGGCGCAGGGTCTGGGGCTTTTCGGGAATAAACATTGAATGAAATCGCGCAGCATAAAAACCATCAGCGGCAGTCCCAAAAGCAGATATGCGGCAGGGGTCCTGGGAAGGGTTCCGGACCGGCTGTAGGTGAAGACCAGAGAGAATCCGCCGAGGTAGATGACCAGGCCAACGGCCCCCTGGCGGTCGAGGAGCGCTTTAGCGTAGTTTCCCGCGCGGAGCAGGTTGGTGATGTTCAGCAGCAGACCGGTGATAATGATAATCCCTCCCGCCAGAATAACGGCTAAAAAAAGGTCGTTGATGTGGACCATGGGATGAAACCACAGGGCCGGGATCAGGCTTTCACAGCTGAAAAAGCTGCCGTAAAACAGTCCGAACACAGCGGCAGAGAAACCGCACAGCACAAGAATACCCCCGATGTCGATAATCAGCCGGTCATGGGTGAAAAGCCGCGGCGCCAGGCGGCGAAGACAAAAGCCGGTCAGCATCAGGACCAGACCCTGGCCCAGATCGCCGAACATCACGCCGAACAAAAGCATATAGGTCAGTGCGGCAAAGGGCGTGGGGTCTATTTCGCTGTTTCCCGGCAACCCGGCCGTTCGGACCAGCAGCTCAAACGGTTTCAGGAACCGGTTGTTGTTCAGAACAATCGGGGCTTCGGCTTCAGGCTTTTCTGAAATATGGAGCTGGTACGCCTTTCCGCAAATGCCGGTTAATATCCGGTTCAGCTTTTGTCTGTCCGGCTGTTTTACCCAGCCGGTCATGCATGCGGTGCTCTGAGAGTAAATAAATATCTTTTCGGCAGCGATGGTTTGCTGCCGAATACGGTTTGTTGCGGACATCCGGGCAAGACGGATGGCCCAGTCCGTCCGGTTATGCTCAAACCGGCGCTCCAGTCTTGCCAGCCGACGGTTGAGCCGGTCTGCTTTCCGGCGAAAATGCGGTTTCTTTCCGGGCCGGCAGGCCGCAACCAGATCTGCGGTCTCGTCCGTAAATCCCATATGGTTCAGGTAGGCCAGAAGCTCATTTTGCCTGTGTGCAGCGGCGATTGCAACTATGCGCCGGCCGGATTTTTGATACAGGCCGGGAAAGCCCGGGGGGGAATCCACCGACGGTGCTGCCGGCAGAAGGCCGACAGCGGTAAAACACAACCCGGTTTTTCCCAGAAAATTCGGCGGAAGTCCGACCCGCTCGAGGGTCTGCAACCGGTCCGCCTGATTCCTTAACCGGTTAATGTCCGCTGTCAATTTTTCTTTTCGGTGCAGATAATATTGCACGTGCTTTTGAATGTAGGCCAGCTCTTGTCTCAGCATCAAAGGGTCCGGCTGGCCGTACAGGGCATTTTGCGCTGGTTTTGCAGTCGCGGGCAATACGGATTGAAGGCTGCTGATGGTATTTTCGATATCGTGAGCGTCGCGTTCTTCCGCCCGCAGTGATGCTTCTATTTTCCGGTTTTGCAGCTCGGTCTCCCGGTGTTCGGTTTTCAGCTGAAGGAGGCCCAGTCTGCCGAGTTCCAGAATCAGTGCATCCAGATGCTGCTGTAAAACGATGATCCGGACACTGCTGACAGTGATTTTTGCAAACATGGTTCCGCCTTTGTCCAATAGTTTTAATCTTTGTGATAAACAGCGAATGCCTGAAGCCTTAACAGGATAAATCCGGTCAGCAGATCAGGCGGTTTATCATAGCCCCGGGGGGTGCCCGGTAATAGAGCCCTTCGACGATGCTGAACAGGTTTTGTATTTGACAATAGCGCAGCCATAAGTAGCACACGACACAGTCGACGCCAAAGAAGTCGGATTTAAATCTTTTGCGGATATACGTATAAAATGATTTTTCCAGGGCCAGCTCCAGATCGGCGGCTGAGGTTTTTTCCGAAAGTTTACAGGGGCGCAGCCATTTGGCCGGTGACCGGGCGAATGCGCTAAATCCGGGGACACAGCCATCGATTGCGGTGTTTATGGCATTCAGCCATTCAAAATGCGACTTTATTTTTATCGGCGGCCAGTTATAGTTCTGGACCAGACGGCAGGTCCATATTTTTTTCATTACTTCCAGGCGGGTGTACACAAGGGTTAAAAATTGGCGCCGCTGTCCGGTGGAAAGATCCGCGGCGTTGTGGACAAGGGAGAATAAAAAACAGATGTCGATACTGCTTTCGGCTGTTTCGAATTTCCGGAAGCTATCATCATTATCCGCAGCTTCGGCCAGGTATGTGTTTCGCAGCAGGGCCTGAATATCTTTCGGGGATAGGGTCTGCTGCAGCAGTTCACGGTCAAACTGCTGGTAGGGACGGATATCATACCATTGCTCGAAAAGATACGGTTTGTTGAAAGCACGCGCCAGCACCTGTTTCAGGTTCCGGATTTCAAAGAGGCGGAGAAAATCGATAAATAATGAACGATAATACGGGCTGATTCTCAGGAAACGGCGGATAATGTCAATCTCGGCATTAAAAATCGTTTCTTTGACCGCAAACGGATTTTTTTTCAGCGCATCCGGATGAAGTTTTGGAAAAAAATGGTGTACTTGTCCGGATTCGGCCATTTTCTGATAATTGCTTTGCTTGAGAAGCGCCGGGCGTAACGCGTAAATTTTGGCATGGAGGTATTCCCGGTCGGCCATGCGGTTCGGTTGATATTTATCCGGGCTGTCCTTCTGTGAATTCATTGTCATGACCTGTTTCTAAAATGGCTTTAATTAACCTGTTTTTGATGGTGCGGCACAGGTCCCTGTCCTGCATCAGGGCTTTGTTTTGGTCGCGAATATTGTTCAGCTGCTCCTGAATCTCGCTATGGGTCCGGTTGATCCGCCGGGTCATTCGCTGCCTGTTTTTTTGCTGCAGTTCCGAAATCAATTGCTTTTTTTTCTTTGCCAGCTCATTTTCAAGACCGGCAAGTCGTTCCTTGCCGGTTTGTTCGGCCGCGGCGATTTTTTTCTCACATTCCTGTTCGATTTCAATAATTTTTTTAAAATCGTTATCCATGAGGGAGATGCCTTAAAACTTTGCGGGTGGTTGAATGTCCTTGGGGAAAATTAACGTTTACCTGTTGTAAAAAGATTTTTTGAAAAATATCTGTTCAGTGTCTTTTTCCGTGAGCCCCCATAACTTTTTGATGGCGCTGTTCATGGCTTCCATATATCCCCGGATGAAATAGTATTCCGCCCGGTCAAAAAACAAAACAACACGGTCGTTCAGTTCGCGCATCTGGTTCAACTCCAAAGCGCTTTCAAAGGCGCTTTCATAGACAACGAACAGCCACAGAGTTCTTTTCAGGAGGGTCAGCGCCCGGACCCCTTCGCATAAGGGAATCTGCATTTTGAACAGGCCGCTGCCTTCCGCGGCATATTTTCGTCCGACGTCTTCTTTGGGTGTCTGGTAACCGACCCATTTGCCCAGTTCATCCATCACCATTCGTGCTTTCAAAGAGAATCTTTCCAGGTCGATTTCGGAAAAGGATGTTGTCGCGGGATCGTTTTTGAGCCGCTTGACCCATCGGTTAATGATAGTCGATGAATTTTTCTCGATTAAACGGACCAGTTTATCTGAGATTAAATGTTCCATAATTATCTCCAATGATATTGAGGGGAGGCGGGGTGTTGGAGCAGCAAGGTGTTGTAAAGAATTCAAAATGCATGTTTATCAGTGCGGGTGCCCATGATAAAAAACCGAAATTGGTTGCACCGGTTAAATGTTGAACAATACGTTCGGGTGGAATTTGAAAGATGCCCTGGTATAAGGGATGTAGCCGCAGGACGGGTTGAACGGGTATGGCGGTTTCGGCGAGTTGTTTGCCCTGGATAGTCATCTTTATATCTTTTTCTCATGAACAGGGTTTGGGAACTTTCTGTTCAGACAGTCTGGCGAGATCAGAAATAAAGAGCACGGCAGATATTATCAGTCCAGGTTCGGTCTATGGAATAAATGTTTTTCGATTATAATATAGCATATTATTGATGTATTGAAATTGTTGATACCAAAAAACAGTCAATCGGTCGCTTTTTTGATAAATATATATTATTTTCTCTCCTTGTCGTGTATGCGCCGGTTTTTTTCAGAGATCGGAAAAGCAAAGGAGACAGCGCCCTTGGCTAAATTACCGTACGGGGCAAAGACAGGTCAGAATTTGTTGCAACAGGATGCCGGGACTTAATTATAATACCTGTAATTATGCCGGCTTACCGTCGGTTAATGTCCGGTCAACAGAGGGTTGTTTGAGCTGTTTCCGGTCAATATGACCGTTACCACTGACAATATGGACCAGCCGGGCGACAACATTCATCAGTTCGTCGGACTGTCTGTTGAGTTCTTCCGCTGCGGCCGCGGACTGTTCAGCGCCGGAGGCATTTTGCTGGGTGACCCTGTCCATGTCGGAGACGGCCTGATTTATTCGTTCAATGCCCTGGGTCTGTTCATTTGAGGTTACGGCGATTTCCTGAACCAGGGTGGACACTGTGTTGGAAATCTCCATGTTTTCCTTAAACGCTTCCCGGGTGGATATTGTAATTTCATTTCCGTTGTGAACGGAATCGACGGTTTTCTGAATCAGTTCCGCAGTATTATGCGCGGCAGCGGCGGAACGCTGGGCAAGGCTTCGCACCTCTTCGGCCACTACGGCAAACCCTTTACCGGCTTCACCGGCACGGGCGGCTTCCACGGCGGCATTCAAAGCCAGCAGATTGGTCTGAAAGGCGATTTCATCGATGGTCTTTATGATTTTGGCGGTTTCTTCACTGGACTTTGAAATGATCTCGATGGCCCGGCTCATCTCGTTCATACGGGTATCCACTTTTTCAATCGTATGGGCCAGCGATGTCATCATGCTTTTGGCTTTATCGGCACTGGCCGCATTGCCGTTGATCAGCGCCGCGATCTGTTCCAGGGAGGCGGCGGACTCTTCCAGGGAGGCGGCCTGATGCGATGCGCCCCGGGAAAGCTCCTGGCTGGACGCGGTCAGCTGTTCCGATGAATCGGATATCTGCGAGGAACTTCGCTTCAGCAGTTTTACCACTTTGAAAATCGGATTTGTGATCTGGCGCGCAAAAAAATAGGCGGCAATGGAGCCGATAACAATGTAAATTATACAGACATTAATGATAATCAGCCGCAGCCGGGTCAGGGTTTTTAAAAAGTCGGTTTCATAAGCGCTGGCGGCAATCAGCCAGTGCCATTCCGGAAAATAGGTATAGGCCGCCATTTTATCGTGGACCTTGTCATCCCTGCTGTTTTTCCAGGGATAGTAGGTGATAGCGGTTTGTCCGTTTTTCAGGCGGACGGCGTTATTGATCATTTCCCGAATGAAATATTTTCCAGTGGCGTCTTTGGCATTCCATATGTTTTCTCCGTTACGTTTGTTGTTTAGAGACAGAACATAATCGCCTTTGTTATTCAGGATAAAGGCATAGCCGTTTTCACCGAACTTCAGGCCGGCCAGGTTTTTCTTGAGAATATTCTGGAAGACTTTTTCGGCCACGCCCACAAAAAGAGCGCCGATGACGGTTCCGCTGTTGTCTTTTATCGGTTCATAGGCAGTGAGATACCAGTCATTGACCACAAAGGCTCTGCCATGGAAGGTTTTACCGTTCATAACGGTCTGGTAAACCGGGGAAGCGGTGGGGATGTAGGTGCCGACGGCTCGGGTATTGTCCTTTTTCAGGACATTGGTGGCGATCCGCAGCAGGCCTTCCGGAATGACCTGGAAAATGGTGGCTGTTCCGCCAACGGTCTGCTGAATTTCATCCACGATCTCGGTGTTGTTGAGAAGCGGTGAATCGATCATGATGGTGCTGATGCCCATGCGGGGCAGGATTACATCATGTGATGTTTTGGTGGTCTGGTTTGTAACGGTGATTGTTGCGGCCTGGCTTTCATCGATGGATATGTTTCCCTTGCTGTGAAGAATCAGTCTGGCCACGTTCAGATCGGAATTTACCCGGTCCAGGGTGATGTCATACACCGCTTTGACTTCCTGGTACATGGTCAGCGCCTGCTGGCTCATGCTGTTTTCCATGTCCTGGTATACCTGGGTTTTGCCGGACTGGTAACTGAGAATGGCCAGGCTGAACAGAGGGACAATCACCAGAATCACGGCGCCGCTGATCATTTTTACTTTAATTCCGTGGGAAATCCATTTTTTCATTTTTTATCTTTTCCACAGTAAATGTCAATATGCTGATTTT